>Ga0310121_10001390_pt1 | contig 24840 bp, 25 predicted proteins | sample CB27_Tmax_986_MG_FD_203504 | JGI IMG/M metagenome (GOLD analysis project Ga0310121, IMG submission 203504) | Marine microbial communities from Western Arctic Ocean, Canada - CB27_Tmax_986 | ecosystem: Environmental > Aquatic > Marine > Oceanic | place: Canada: Western Arctic Ocean | collected...
AGGTCCTCGATGGTCTCGATCCCCGAGTCCTCCCTTACCAGAAAGTTATCCAAAAGTGGCATGAGCGATACCAGCAGGCGCAGATTGCTCATCGACACCGGATAGGGCTCGATTCCCGAATAGGCAACGTAGGTGTCGAGCTGCGTGTTCATGCCGAGCGCGATCTCGCCCCGCTGAAGCATCGGTATATAGACAGACGATCCGGAGAAAGGCCTCACGGTCGATTGAATCTGCGTCTCATCCTGCAGGAGCTTCGCGATTCCGCTCGCAACGAGAAAGTAATTGGTCCCCGCCGGATTGGAGCCGATGGCGACTCGCCTCAACTGGCCATAGGCATCGAACGGCGACAACGCTATGGAAACCACGACCAGGAACGTGGCGCAGAATAACCGCGGGGCTCGCCGGAAGAACTCACTCATGCCGCTATTGTCCACACCACAGAAGCGACCGAGAAATGGTACTCCGAAGTCCGAGCCCGGAGGGCTTTCGCCGAATCACCTCGCCGCCTCTGCCTCGTACTCGGCAGCGCGTGTTCTCGCCCCCCTAAGGACATTGATTATCCCGTAGTTTTGTTCGTGACAGGCCCACTCGAATAGCCCTGGTGGCTCCATCCTCGGCCACGGAATCTCCATGGTCCAAGGCGCTACCCACGTGGTCGGATCGGTCAACGTGGCTTCATACAAGAGCATGCCATCCTCGACACGGGCCAAACGTTCGACGAGTTGTAGATTCCCACCCAACTCCCTGGGTCGTGTCCAACTTCGATCCGGATGAAAGTGCGACGTCTCGATCACCAGCGTATCACCCTCCCAGTGACCACGCGACGAGCCCAGCCAGTGACGAAGATTGCCGGGTATCGATGGACGCCCGTCGAGGGGGATGATACGTACGTCACTATTGCTCTGTGCGATCAGAACTATGTGATCAGGTGTTTGTAAGATCTGCGACTCGCCGATCTGCTGGGTAAAAGGAACCCTCGGTGGCCCCTCGCCCCCCACGATACAGCGCTCGGCCACACCCCGCGTCTCTACAGTATGACGGCGAGCGTGCTCCTCATAACGCGCTCGCCCCTCTGCGGTGAGCGCGGGGACTTTCCCATCCAAGGGATCGACGATCAGCGCCGTACGTCGGTTGGGCCGAATCGGGCTCTGCCAGTTATCCATCCCGAACTCCGTCCAATCATAGTGAACCGTGGCCGGATCAACCGAGGCGTCCTGGATTACAGCTCGCTGAAACGCCTCGATCGCCTCCTGCAGTGTGTATAGGGCTTTTCCCGCCAACTCATCGGGGCGCTCCAGCGGAGTATAGGACACGCTCATCCAGTATCCGCCGATGTCCGGATCGCCCCAGGAGGTACGCGGTGACCTTTCTCGAGGACGCTCTGGGTCCCACACGTTTTCGACGGCACGGGCGAGTGCAACTTCGGCTTCGTCTTCAAAGTAGGCGAACGTCTCCTCCGAACTGCGCGGGGACGCAGCCCGCGCTGCGTCCAGGGTCTCCTGAGAACGTTGGTTGATGAGGGCGGATGGTGGTGGGTTTTGCGCCACGACCGCTGACACCCAAAGGGCAGCGGCTGTGAGAACGGCTGCACTGGACGACACGAATACTAGGCTAGGCATCGGAGACTCTCCTGATCAACCTGGCTCGATTCTACCTGGACGAGAGACCCCAGTCTGCTCGCGAGTATCAGCTCGGTCCGTACCCGGTTTGACCGTCGTGCGTTATAACGCGTGCAGCGGATACGTCACACTCGGGAACATCTCCCACCAGCCGCTCGCGGTCGAGTGGCTCTGCCTCCTTAACAACGGCGAGAGTCGGGACGCTAACAGTCGCAGCCGCGTGCTCTCAATGACCCCTTGAGAACCCGGAGGCTCCGACGACGTCGCTCAGCCGGAACAAGTACTCCTGCATACCATTCGTGAGCAAACGGACACGCTCGATGGTAACGCCTGGCATCCAAGAAGTGAGGTCCTCGGGTGAGTAGTGGGGCGCGAGGCACTGGGGCTCCGCTGTTGACAGGTTGAGCAATCGCCCGTCGTCGACCGGCATAAACTGTCCCGGCCACTGGGGCATCAGCGGATCCGAATACGCAATTAGTGCGTGCACGAAAGCATCGGGGCGGCACCTAGCTGCAATCCCCTTTATCAGCTCGGTCATCTGCTCAGGAATTAGGTAGTTCAGGAAATCCCAGCAAAAAGCGATGTCCACCGGCTCGTTGCCTGGATTAGCGTGAAGTGCCTCCGAGAGGTCAGTGAAGCGAACCGGATCGCCTGCGCCGACCCCCGATGCGGTCACCGTGTCTGCCAGATCGGCGATTTCCAGCCGACAACGAAAGCGACTGAGTAGCTCGACAGTCTGCGGGCGCGCCGCACCGAGATCGAGGATGACCCACCTTCGGTCCTCGTTAAGTTTATCGATCAACGAGCGGAACAGTGGCACACCGAACTCGCGAGGCGCGTCGAAATGAGCGCGCGCCATGGAAGCACCCAGAGGCTCGGTGACGCTGTGGGCCCTCATTTACGGACGAGCTTGCTAGTGAGCCGGCTCAGCCTTAGAGCTTTTTGCGCTCGCAGTACGCTGCGCGGCTCCCGGCTCCGCGGCACGCGAATTAAGAGCGGAGGCTGGTGTCGAGCGGGGTTTTCCACCAGAGTCACTGGCCCGCTCACGCGAACCAAGTTTCTTGCTGAGCGATTTTTTGACTCGCTCCGGATCCATGTCGATAGACCCCTTGAAACGGGCACCCTCTTCCAAGCTCACTCGGGCCGCAACCACGTTGCATTCGACGTTAGCGTTAGCGCGAATAGTCACACACTCGGCACCGTAAAGGTCCCCGCTCACCTCTCCGTCGACAACCACCGATTTCGCGTACGCGTCTGCCTTGATACGTCCGTCTTTGCCGATCGTAAGACTATTGTTCGGCAAGTGAATCGAGCCGGTGACGTCGCCTTCGATACGAAGATCCTCCTCACCGCGCACGTCGCCTTCTATCTTTATGGACCGTCCGATGACGGCCATCTCGCCGGTCTGTGAGTCGCGGCTGGCTGTTTGGGTGTTGGCGTTGGAATCCTGGCCACCACCCGTATTCGTTCGTTGTTGAGTGGGAGCGGCTGGGCCCTTTTTATTCAGATCAAACACTTTTGGGTCTCCTTGTTCTTCTATTATGTTTAAGGAGTTATCGCACTCATCTACCACTATACCTTAGATTTAGGAAATATGTTGTCGCTGACTTTCAACGCCGTTGCCAGACCCGAAACCCCAGCGGACCTGCTGAGGGGCGGACCGCCCTGGTGACCGCCGATCAGGGGTCGGCGACCGTCATCCGCCGAAGAAAAACAGGGGCCCGAGTGCCAGAAGGACGGGCATAGGTTTGGCCAAAAGGCCCTCGAGACTATGAACGAGCACTGCGCTCTTAACCAACCTATGCAAGAGAGACATCGAGGAAGCATTTGATCCGATCTAAAACACCTTCCCGCGGAAAGGCGCCACACCGTAGAACTACTGAAGTAGCTTCTTGCTGCTAATAGAACACATTCCAAGTCACGGACAGTCTGTTATTCAGCTCATCGTCGTTGAAACTCACGTCGTTCTTAGACTGATAGTCGATACCGATTCTCGAATTCGGACTGAGCCAGCGAAGATACCCTGCGTTGAAAGCTCTGACATCCTGGCCCGTAACCGGATCGTTATCGAAGCGATCCCAACGCCAGTAGATATCGTCCTTTCCCGTGAGACTATAATTAAAGAAGGTCGCAGCCCCCCAGGATTCATTCCCGGGAGAAAAACTCGGCGCGAACGCCGGTTCGAGACCAAGAAGAGTAGACGGCATATCCCCACGCATATACTCCGCGCGGATACCCAGTCGCCCGATGACGTATTGAACGTCGACACCATAGACATCTTCGTCGCTGTTGCCGTTCATTCCCGGCACGATCTGCGAGCCGAGCTGTAACGATGCGCCGAGCGCGAGAGGCACTGAATCGAACACCTTTCGGGCGCGGAAATTGTAATTGAGCTTGTTGTTGTTGTCGTTGAAAAACCTGTTGCCGTTGAAGGCACCTGCATAGACGCTGACACCCCGGAGCCAATCGGAGAATTCGTCCAGACTAGCAGCCACCATGACGCCGCGGTCTCGCTGACCCGGAAAGAAGTAACCGGCGAAGATCCCTCTCTCGGGCGACTCCCGCACACTACTCGACTGCTGAATATCGAACCCGAAGGGCTTCACGAACTGGCCCGCTCTAACAGTGATCACGTCACTCGGGTAATACTCGGCATAGGCGTCGTTGACTAGTTCCTCGGCAGCGCCGTCCGGTGCCGGGTGATACTGGATCTCATAGCCAAGGCCGAACTGCTCTGATATGCGCCCCGCCCAACGCAGCTCCATGCGGTTGACGCCTAGGCCTCGAGTGACGTCGTCTTCCGTAGCTTCGTCGATCGGCTTCGCATGGTATCGCGTCTGCACGAAAAACTCGGGCAGGGACTCGAGCCCCTCCTCACGCTCGTCTCCACCCAGATCGCTCACGAGTATTCGTGCCGAGTAGCTCTCCTCGTCGAACTCAGCGGAGATCGGGAGTGATGTTCGCGCCAGCTCGATTTCCCCTTTCAGCGCTTCGGGCCTCGGCTCTCTCTTGATCACAGCAAGCTCCGACGCGAGTGCATCGACGGTCTCCTGGAGTCGCCCAAGACTGTCCTGCGTTGCGAGAAGCTGTGCCTCCAGCGTCTGGATGCGCCGCGCATCCAGTGGCACTGTCTGCGGAAACGAATAGCCGGGATAAACCAGCATCGCGACCAGAACGAAAATATATCTCTTGATCATCGATTGTGTCCTTCCTGATTGATCGTTGGCCGATTCAGGCCAATCATCACGTACGCCCCAGATCGGGGCGTTATCGAGAACGTTATGCGAGCGCATGGCGAACGCTTTGTGACACTATCCGAGTCGCTGGGAGGCAGCGATCATCGCCGGCTATTGACCAACTCTCCAGGGAGAGACATTTCTCCAGGTCCTGAGATCAGCGGCCATCTGCTCGTTCGTCATGCTCGTGTGGCAGGACCCACAAGCGTTGGGCACACCATGTCTTTCAGTCTCCATTGGAGAGATAAACCGGAACGTATGGCTGCGGACATTGACGTCGGAGATCGTTCGCGCGATCTTCGGCATGTGGCAGTCCACACACAGCGCGTTCTCGCGAGTGTGGTGACTGTGTGCGATATAGTTTCCACTCGGACCGGCTGGCGCCTCCGCTCCGTGGCAAGTTTCACACACGGAGTTCAGGGGCTTTATCAGATCGGCCCCGTGCTCGGTTCCGTGCACGTCGTGACAATCCCAGCAACCAACACCATTGGTATACATGGCACTCTTGACATAGTCGTTGCCCTGCATCCGGTTCTTGTGCGCCGAGCCTTCCGGCCAGTGCGTGAAGGTCTCTTCACCCAGGTGATGTTCTTCCAGTCGCCAGTAATCCGCCAAGCGGTCGCCGGGTTGATATCCGACCGGCCAGTCGTAATAGATCCCATTGATAGGGTTTCCCAGAGGCTGGCCCTGGGAGTGACACTGAATGCAAACATCGGTACCCCTTACGTTGTCCAGCCGGGCGGGGTTGACCACGTTATAGCTCGTCGGAGACTCGACATGTTCCTCACCCGGACCGTGACACTTCTCGCAGCCGACATTCCACTCCGTTACTTCTTTAGTCTCGATATCGTAATTGGTTGAGTGACAACCGTCGCAGAGAGGCCCGGTGGGACGCTGCATTTGATCCTCGGAATAGTGATCGGTCCACCATTCCGTACCCGGCTCCGGATAGTAGCGGCGCCACGTCTCATTCATCACGTCCCATTGAACGGGAAAAACAAAATAGTCGTCGCCGTTTCTCGTGAAATAACGCTGTTTCCATTTGCTGCCGTACGTAAAATCGATCTCGTCAGGATCGAAAGTGACCAATGGATTTGGCGAGGAGAAATCTCCCAGGATCGCCTCAGGCCGCTCATTGACATCCACAAGGATGTTCGCCATGAGCGTGTTCTGCCAGCGATCATAGACGGCTTCGTGGCATTCCCGGCAGGTTGCCGAGCCAACGAACTCCGCGTCACGATAGAGGTGCTGGGCGTACACGACAGAGGAAGACAAAAGCAATCCTAGACTTGCCAGAAAGAAGTTGCGGCTGCTCATCGCCTAATTCTACTCCGGCGAGCGGCAGCCGGGAACGGCTCAACGGCCGTCCGAGCCGGGGTAGGCCAGAGGATCGATCCGAACGGTACACGTGTAGCTGGCCCAATCGCCGATACCCCCGCACCCGTCGTAGCGCGTGCACATCGGATATGGACACGCCAGTAAGGAGGCTTTCTCTCCTGCGCCTTGGGATCGATGTCGTACACGGGAATAGCATCGGGCGGCGCATTGCCCTCCTCGACCCGAGGCCTGCAAGATGCCGGGCGAGGCCTATACCGTTATGGATAGTTCTACTCTGCCCGCGACACACGCTTTGAACGACCTCATTGACCTTGCATGCATCTTTCTCTACAGCATCGACCGTCAGTAGTTCGTCAGCCTCGTATTAAGGTAGGCTACCTTCATGGAGATGACGAGCTACTTCATCCGCCGCATCCTGTTGATCATCCCCACGTTCATCGGCATCACGTTACTCGTGTTTGCGGTCACGCGCCTCGTCCCCGGCGGACCGATCGAACGAGCATTGAACGAAGCGCTTCTCGCCGGGACAGACGGCGGTGCAACCCTGGCCGCGCCGGGAACCATCGGGCCCACCGGACTCTCGGAAGCCCAGCTCGAGCAGCTCCGAGCGTATTACGGCTTCGACAAACCAGTGCTCATCAGTTACTTCGACTGGCTGCGCCAAGTCCTCGTCTTGGACCTGGGTACCTCCACGCGCTACAACGAACCCGTCTGGGACACGATCAAGGGGCGCTTCCCCATCTCGATTTTCTATGGTCTGACGACATTGATCCTGACCTATGCCGTGTGTATCCCCCTCGGCATGGCAAAAGCCATCCGACACAAGAGTCACTTCGACAACGTGAGCTCAGGTTTGGTGTTCTTCGGGTACGCGATACCCAGTTACGTGGTGGGTATCGCCTTGCTCACGTTCTTCGCATCACAGCTTGAGTGGTTTCCATTAGGAGGCTTCACCAGCATCAACTTCGATCAGCTTGGCCCATCGGAGAAGGTCATAGACATCGGATACCACGCGATCCTACCCCTCCTATCCTATATGGCTGGCAGCTTCGCTGTAACTACTTTCATGATGAAGAACTCGTTGATGGACAACCTCGCTGCAGATTATGTGCGCACCGCGATCGCCAAGGGGCTGACGTTCCGCCAAGCGGTGACGAAGCACGCACTGCGCAACAGCCTAATCCCAATCGCAACATCGTTCGGCAACAACATTTCTCTGATACTGACCGGCTCTTTTCTTATCGAGAGAATCTTCAACATCGATGGCTTTGGCCTTCTCGGATTCGAATCGTTGGTGGAGCGTGACTACCCCGTTGTGATGGGCATTCTCGTCATCTCATCGTTGCTGTTCCTAGTCGGTAACATTCTTTCGGACATCTGTGTGGCGCTTGTTGACCCCAGAGTGAAATTTGGGCAATGAAGCCATGAAAATATTTCGACTCAATCCACAGACGAAAAAGCAATGGAAACGGTTCCGATCCATCAAGCGGGGTTACTACTCGCTGCTCGGGATTACTGTACTGCTGGCTATGAGCCTGGTTGCTGAACTCCTCGTAAATAATCGCGCGGTTGCCGTCAGATATGATGGAAATCTTTACTTCCCGACTTACAGCGCCTTTATTCCAGGCACTGAATTCGGGCTTGGCTATGAGTACGAAACAAACTACCGGGAACTCAAGACGCACTTTAAGGGCCAGTCCGCTAACTGGGTGTTGTTGTCACCCGTGCCCTACAGTGCCTTCGAAACGAACTTCCAGCTAGACGCATTTCCTCCGTATTCACCGAGCTTTGAGAACAAGCACTTCCTCGGGACCGACGTCTCGGGTCGGGACATTCTGGCGAGACTCGTCTACGGGTTTCGCCTTGCTATGGGCTTCTCCGTGATCCTTCTCGCGTGTAACTATATCCTCGGTATCGCCATCGGCTGCGCCATGGGCTTTTGGGGCGGTGTGTTCGACCTACTCTTCCAGAGGCTTATAGAGATCTGGTCCAACGTCCCATTTCTCTATGTGATCATGATCGTCGCATCCGTCGTCGTCCCGACCTTCTGGACACTGGTGACCGTGATGGTGATCTTCGGTTGGATGGGAATGACCTGGTACATGCGCACCATCACCTATAAGGAGAAGGCGCGGGAGTACGTGGCGGCCGCTCACGCTCTCGGCGCATCAAACACCCGCATTATCTTCCGCCACATCCTTCCAAATTCCATCTCCATTGTCGTGACGTTCATTCCGTTCTCGGTAGCGGCAGGCGTGACAGCACTCACGGCCCTGGACTATCTCGGATTCGGGCTACCGCCCCCAACCCCAAGCTGGGGGGAACTCCTGGCCCAGGGCACAGCCAATTTGCAAGCCCCTTGGATCGTGACGTCCGTGGTGGCCGCCATGACCCTGGTGCTCTTGATGGTCGCCTACATCGGGGAGGCCATCCGCGAAGCCTTTGACCCCAAGAAATTCACGTTTTACGAGTAGAATAGGGCCACTCAGCCCTTCGGAGCTCTACTATGAAGAGAGCACTCTTTCTCGCACTGAGTCTCTTTCTCGTATCCTGCAGTCAGGATGATGCGCCGCAGGCGCCAGGCCAGATTCCTGACACGGATGCCGCCGAGCTGACGCTCCAGTCCCGGTTCGTTGAGGAACTACCAACCTACGAAAGTCTCCCGCTGCCGGCAGGGTTGGAGTGGGTCACCAATGTGGAAGACCCGGTATGGTCTTCACCGGAGGCTACGCTCGGAGGGACATTCAACATTTCCGTACTCAGCTTCCCCCTAACTTTGAGAACAGTTGGTCCCGATTCCAATGACAGTTTCTCCGCATACAAGCGGTACACCAACTTGGGGCTCGTGAGCATTCACCCGAATACGCTCAATTTCATTCCCCAGCTGGCAACCCATTGGGCGTTCGGTCCCGATGGAAAGACGGTCTACTACAGGCTCGATCCCGATGCCCGTTGGTCCGACGGCGAGTTAGTCACCGCGGACGACTACCTGTTCACGATCGACTTCATGCGCTCGGAGCACATCGTCGCCCCCTGGTACAACAATCACTACACCAACCAGATCGTGAGCGTTATCAAATACGACGACTACACGATCTCAGTCGAGGGTGCCACGGCAAAACCAAAGGAAGAGTTGCTATACGAATACGGCTTGAACCCAACACCAAGACATTTCCATAAGCTGGATGCGAACTGGGTACAAGACTACAGCTGGAGATCAGAACCCGGCACTGGAGCGTATCGGATTTCCAGGATCGAAAAAGGGCAGTTTGTGGAATTCGGGCGTCAGGAGGACTGGTGGGGCAACGGCAAACGCTATCTTGCCAAGCGCTTCAACCCTGACACGGTCCGAGTCACCGTAATCAGAGACATGAATGTGGCCTGGGAATATTTCCTGCGCGGCGAGATCGATGCTTTTCCAGTGCTGATGCCCCGATTCTGGCATGAGAAGGCGCAGGGCGAGCCCTTCGACAACGGCTATATCAACCGGATTAAGTTCTACACAGATACGCCCCAACCCTCTGCCGGCCTATGGCTGAACACGGACGATCCGATTCTCGCGGACCGGAACGTGCGACTCGGTCTCGCCCATGCGATGAATATCGATCTTCTTCTCTCAACGGTGTTGCGCGGTGACTACGAGCGACTAAAAACTCACCACGATGGGTATTGGGATTACTCGAATCCGAATATCCAACCACGGGAGTTTGACCTACAGAAGGCGGATGAGTACCTGGACGCCTCCGGATTCCCGAACCGAGGTCCCGACGGAATCCGAATGAGGGATGGACAACGACTCGCCCTAAGAGTGGTGTACAGCACACAGGAGCACACGCCACGGCTCGTGCTGCTACGCGAGGAAGCGAAGAAAGCTGGCATTGAGCTGAATCTCCAGCTGCTCGATTCCTCTGCGGCATTCAAGCAGATCCTTGAAAAACAACACCAGGTCGCATGGATGGCCTGGGGAATCGGCCTTACGCCGAGATTCTGGCAACACTACCACTCCGAAAACGCGCACAAACCCCAAACCAATAACATCACCAACACCGACGACCCGCAGATGGATGCGTTGATCATGGAGTATCGCGCCGCCACCGACAGAGAGACCCGCGTACGCCTCGCTCATCAACTCGAGCAAATGGTCCATGAATCAGGCGTCTTCATCCCGACCTATAAGGTCCCGTACACGCGAGAGGCCTACTGGCGTTGGCTAAGACTGCCCGAGCACTACGCCTCGCGAACAACGGAGGCGATCTTCAATCCGATGGTTGAGGGCTTATTCTGGATCGATGAGGAGATCAAAGCCGAGACCCTAGCCGCGAAGGACCGCGGCGACACGTTCGAAGTCGTCAACATCGCCGATACGACCTGGCGCATCGAATGATTTATGGCCGAATCGATCCTGACGGTCAGAGACCTTAGCTGCGGGTTTCATACTGAAGAAGGCTTCACGCGGGTAGTCGACGGTATGAGCTATGAGCTTCATGCCGGCACCACCCTCGGGCTCGTGGGGGAATCCGGTTGCGGTAAGACGGTCAGCGCACTGGCCGTAATGGGTCTACTACCCAGACCCGCAGGGGTCATCGAGCACGGGGAGATCCTCCTCAAGGGTGAGCTCATCTCCGATTCGACAAAGCAGGCACTCGAGGCGGTTCGCGGCCGCCGGATCGGCATGATCTTTCAGGAACCGATGACCGCGCTGAATCCCGTGCACCGGGTCGGCAAGCAGCTCCTGGAAACAATTGAGATATACCAGCCCGAGCTCGACAAAGCCGCACGACAGGCGCGTACCATCGAGCTGCTCGAGCAGGTTGGGATTCCGGCACCTGAACAACGCCTTAAAGAGTACCCGCATCAACTCTCGGGCGGCATGCGCCAGCGAGTGATGATCGCGATGGCGTTGTCCGGCAACCCGGAGGTCCTGATCGCCGATGAGCCCACTACCGCACTCGACGTAACCATCCAGGCGCAAATACTGGAACTGTTGACGGAGCTGCAGCGTAGCCACGGCATGGCCATCATCTTCATCACCCACGATCTGGGCGTCGTCGCTCAGATCTGCGACGAGGTGCTCGTGATGTATGCGGGACGGATCGCCGAGAGGACATCGGCCAAGCAGCTTTTCCGTACTCCGCACCATCCCTACACCCAGGGTCTAATCCACTCAATCCCGCGACTCGACACACCCTTGAAGACTCCCCTTCCTACCATCGAGGGCGTCGTACCACCTCTGAACGCACTGCCCCCAGGGTGCCGGTTTTCCAATCGCTGCCGGCACGCCGACAAACGCTGTGACGCCGAAGTGCCCGAGCTGGACCGCTGTCAGCCCAATCACGAAGTCGCGTGCCACCATTGGCGCCGAGTCGCCGAATGAGTACGCCAGTTCTGGAAATCCGATCGCTGACGAAATTTTTCCCAGTGCGTGCCGGGGTGTTCATGCGCAAGGTGGGCAACGTACATGCGGTTGATGATGTGTCTTTGAAAGTACATCGCGGCGAAACGCTGGGTCTGGTAGGAGAGTCGGGCTGCGGCAAGAGCACATTGGGAAGAGTCATTCTCAATTTGCTGCGTCCGACGCGGGGCCAGGTATTCTTCGAAGGTCGCGACTTAAGCGAGCTGAGCCGACCCGAATGGCATGCCGTGCGCCGCGATATGCAAATCATCTTCCAGGATCCCATGGAGTCGCTCAACGCCCGGCATACGGTGGGGCTAATCCTTGAGGAACCCTTTGTTATTCACAAGATGGGCACGCCTATCGAGAGGCGCGGCTGGGTGCAAGACCTGTTAGAGCGGGTCGGCCTGCCCAAAGACTCGGTCAGCCGGTTTCCCCATGAGTTCTCCGGTGGGCAACGGCAGCGGATCGGCATCGCCAGGGCGATTGCCCTGGAGCCTAAGTTGATCATCTGCGATGAGGCGGTCTCGGCCTTGGACGTGTCTGTCCAGGCCCAAATCATCAACCTGTTGCTGAAGCTGCAGCGGGAAATGGATCTGGCACTCTTGTTTATCGCACACGATTTGTCCGTGGTACGGCACGTGTCGGATCGCGTGGCAGTGATGTATCTGGGCCAAATCGTAGAACAGGCGCTCTCGCGGGAAATCTATGAACGCCCGGGTCACCCGTATACCCGTGCCCTGGTGTCCGCCATTCCGACCCCGGACCCCGACCTTCATCGCGAACGGATCGTGTTGGAGGGAGACGTGCCTTCCCCGATCACTCCACCCTCAGGCTGCCGTTTCCACACGCGCTGCGCCTACGCTATAGACCGATGCAGGCAAGAACCTCCGCGTACGGAGACAATGAGCACTTCCCACGAGCTGACTTGTCACCGCTGGCGGGAGTTACCGGCGCCCACCGTATAGGCACTCGCAGTCGTGTCATCGCCCCGGACTATACGATGACTACGCATCGTTCTAACTCAACGAGTGTTGTTCTGAACCAGTAGACCCGTTATCTTAGATGTAGCCCCATGAAAAACTATTCAACGATGTTGCTCACGGCCCTCTCATGGGCCACCCTCAATGCCCAGGCGCACACGGTCCTGTCCGGTTCGGCTCCTACCGACAAGGCAGTCGAGACAGCGGCACCTGAGACTATTACCCTGTCGTTTTCCACAGAGGTTCGGCTCATGGGACTCTTGCTCGAGGACGGAGCCGGTGAGCCGATAGACCTCGGGTCCCTTCCCACGACTACACAGCAGGAGTTCGTCATCGCAGCACCGAACCTGCCGTCGGGGGCTTATCTGGTCAGTTGGCGTGCAGTTGGTGCGGACACGCATGTCGTCTCGGGCGAGTTTCAATTCGAGGTTGCCGAGCTGGTATCTCGAGACTAGTCGTTGCCCAACGCGCTGGACAGTGTCGTAGTTGTCCTGCGGGCGGCGACCTTTATAGCCCTTCTCCAAACCGCAGGCGTTGCTCTATACCTTGTCATCTTCAGAAACCGCTTGGTGCGAACAAGTGGTTCCGTTCGCTCCCTGGGAGTAATCGCCGCCGTCATTGGCGCTATCCTCATCGTAGCTCGGTACCTGGTGGAGCCCGCAAGACTGACCGGAGCCCTGTCTGGGATGCTCGATGTCTCCGTCCACGCATTCGTTATGACGTCAGGCCTAGGCGTCTCCCAGTCAATGCGGCTCCTCGGCACGGCGATCGTCGGATTCACACTGCTTCGATCCAATAATCCATCCGCCCGATTCGCTTTGGTGGGCGTCGCCCTCATCGCCCTCTCTTTCAGCTTCATGGGACACACTGTTGCTAGTGACCAGCGTTGGCTGCTGAGCGGCTTGCTCACGACTCACCTGCTCGCCGCTTCGTTCTGGTTCGGGTCACTGATACCCTTGCACCTCGCCAGCGCCCGCGAACCGGATGCTGGAAACCTCATAAGACATTTCTCATCCATCGCCATCCGAATCGTCCCGTTTATCTTCCTCGCGGGAGTTGGCATGGCGCTTGTGCTGCTACCCAGTGTCAGCAGCTTGGGATCGCCCTACGGCATCTTGCTGATCATCAAGGTACTGAGCTTTAGCGCATTGATGGGTCTTGCCGCATTGAACAAATGTAGGCTCGGCCCTGCTCTGGAGTCCGGTCACGAACCATCCGCGGCTCTCTTCCGGCGATCGGTCTCTGCAGAAATCATGCTCATCATCCTCATACTCGGCGTCACTGCAACGATGACTACGCACTATTCACCTGAGCATTAGACCGTCTCTCGTTGGCGACATGCGAGTCACGCTATACTGACCGCATCGAACAAAGGGAGGCAGAACAATGAGAATCCCCTACCCTCTCAAGTGCATGCGTCCGTGGATCACTACCCTAGTGTTCTGCGCGATTTACTCGCAAACGGGGCTCACCCAACAAAGTGTGCCGTTCGAAAATGGCCGTCCGGTCGCACCGCAAGGCCTGGCCAAGCAACCACTGCCAGAAAAACCGGTGGAATACGCGACGGCTGAAGGACAAGACATCCGGGTCGTGGTGGTCGCCACCGGGCTCGTCTATCCCTACAGTCTGGCATTTCTTCCGAGCGGCGAAATACTGGTCACCGAACGCACGGGCCGGCTGCGCACGATCCGCAACGGCATTCTCGACCCTGAGCCCGTCGCGGGCGGCCCAGCATCGGTTTACCGCGGCGTATCCGGAGTGCCGGGCGCAGTTCACGGCTACATGGATATCGCTCTGCACCCGAATTTCGACGAGAACCGTTTTATCTATCTTACCTACGCGAAACCACTTACCGGCGACGACTACCGGCTAGCGCTCGCGCGTGGACGCTGGGACGGTGCGGCGCTCACGGATATGAGTGACATCTTCATCCCGGAAGGCGGCATCAGGTCCCGGATCGCTTTCGGACATGACGGCATGCTCTACATGACCACGAATGGTAACGGCGCCCAGGACCTGAACAGTCACGCAGGCAAGGTCTTGAGGCTCCGGGACGACGGTAGCGTGCCGAACGACAACCCATTCGTCGGCCGCGAAGGGCATAGACCCGAGGTGTACTCGTACGGCCATCGTGCACCGCTAGGGCTAGCGGTGCACCCGGAAACGGGCTCCCTGTGGCTGGCTGAAAATGGTCCGAACGGCGGCGACGAGATCAATATCATCCGACCGACCGCCAACTACGGCTGGCCGATCGTCAGTTACGGACGTACGTATCCGGGCCCGTGGCAAGGAGATTACCCCGGTCACTCTGGCTTCGAGCCGCCGGTCGTGTTCTGGATGCCGTCCATCGCAGTCTCAGGGTTAGCCTTTTATACGGGTGAAGCTTTGCCGAAATGGAAGGGCGATGTCTTCGTCGGTGGATTAAAAACCGGACAGATCCCAGGCACCGGCCATGTCGAGCGTATCCTCTTCAATGAAGACATGGAGGAACTTCGCCGGGAGTCACTTCTGGTTGACCTTCAACAGCGAATACGCGATATCCGCCAGGGCCCGGACGGCTTACTGTACTTGACGACCGACCACGAAGCGGGGGCCGTGTTGCGGATCGAGCCGGCGCAATAGCCGCATTTTCCACAGAATCGGTGGATAAGTCTGTGGGCAAACCTCTAGTCTGCCGAGCCAGCCGTGCTAACGCCTGACCGGAGAGCCCCTGACTAAAAAGTAACCAAGACCCCAAGATTGTTCTGGATGATCAGCCAACAATCCTGAAGTCGACGGCCGTTAGAGCCAGCTGTTGGGCCAGATCATCGTACGCCACATATGGGCGACGGGTGAACCGTCAAAACCCAACCCTTCTCTGGGCTGTTTGAATTGTCTCCCGACCACGTCTTCGAACTGCTCTATCGTCACGTCCGTTACTGTGGGATCAAACGAATATAGATCGTTCACGGTGATGAGTCGGGCGTTCATATACCAGCGATGGTTGCGAGCCTCCTCATACTCCGCCTGTATCCAGGACTCAACCTGGTGGTCTTCCCCGAACCACCTCCGGTAGGCTTCCGGGTACTCGTACCCGACCGACTCGTCTGCGAAGAATCGCAAAGCCTGATGCTTTTGTATTGCCCAGGAGACTTCCTCATCTACGTAAGGAGCCACCAGCTGCGCACCCCAGAATCCGTGATCGGTGCGGATGAGGCCAGATACGGAGATGTCGTGCAGCAAACAGGCAAGAATGATCTTTTCATCTAGACCGTTCTTCATAGCCAAATTGGCACTCTGGAGCATGTGCGAAGGATTCGGTATTCGGTAGCGGTAAAAGTCGAGCAAGGTCGGTCTTTCCGGCATCGGGGGCAATCTCGGGTCCGGCATACCCGCGAGGAGCTTCAAGTCCGGTACCCCTCCGCCGCTTGGATTACTCCCTGGTGCAAGCATTGAGCGCTCTCGATCTGGCTCGCATAACACTGGCAGTGTCACCTGACGCGGTAGCCCATCGATCATTACGCCCTCAAACGCCTCGGCGCGCTCACTCAAAGTCATCTCAGCCGTGAATGTTGCAGCCGCTGCCGCGCCCGCTCGAGCCATAAATGAACGGCGATCCATATCGGTCCCCCTCAGGCCAGAAAGGCCTCTCGCACGAGGCCTGCAGTATACTCTGCCGAAATGAGCCGGTCAGGCGGCGGGGCGATCTCGGGCATCGCAGTACACAAGAACAAAGCGTACCTCCCGATATACCACGACTACGTCGACGAGCGTCTCCCGCTTTTTCTCGTAGAGCTAACCGAATCCAGTTGAACCCAACGAGCGGAGCAGATGAAGACGAGGACTCTAAAAGGCCTAACATTACTGTTGAGTCTCGGTTTGGTTCAGAGCGCTAGTGGCCAGAACCTCCTGATACGCAATGGACGAATGCTGGACGGCAACGGCGGCATGGTCGAAGGAGGCACTCTCGTTATTCGTAATGGCCGAATCTCGGCCTACGAAGAGGACGCAAGTACCTTAGACTTTCCCATACTGGACGCTGAGGGATTAACCGTTATTCCGGCATTCACTGACGCTCACCGTCAGGTTATCCAGGGCGATCCCGGCAAATGGCTCGAACAAGCCCCTCAGCACATGCAGAGGTACCTCGAAACAGGCTTCACTACACTAGTAACCACAGATGATTCACTTGAACACATTCTGGAGCTGCGCGACCGGTTGGAATCCCGTGAGATCGAGGGACCGCGGCTTCTAGTGACAGGCCCCGTGCCGCTCACAAACGTTACGGGGGGCGCAGTACCCGAGGAGAAAATTCGCCAAGCGGTACGGGACCTGGCCCTGGCGGGCCTCGACGGAATCGCTTCGACTGTGCGCACGACGCCGAGCGGGCGTGAACAGGAGCTCATGTCTATCGCAAGAGACGAGGCGAATGAACAGGGTCTCCTCACTATAGCCCACATAGAGTCCGTCGGGGATGCGATCGCCGCCTTGCGAGGTGGCAGTGGCTACCTTACCCGCACCCCACACATCGGCCGTCTGGAGCCGGGAACGGCTTCGAACATCGTCGAAGCTGGGCGCGACAACGCCGAATATGGCGTGGTCATGACATCGACGCTCGACGCAATTACCTCGGCCGACCCCGACTCGCCAGCCCCAGCGAACGCGAGAGAACTCTGGGATGCCGGTATTATCTACGGCTTTGGCACTGACTCCGCCTTCCCTCCGCAGGAGGCGTTGCGCCACGAGTTGGCCGCCCTCAGACAGTTCTTTTCCAATGAAGAAGCCTTCACGATCTTGACGAAGAACGCCGCCCTGGCCGCACGTCGAGACGACGCGCTTGGCACGCTGGACAGAGGCAAGTTCGCGGATATTCTAATTCTCGATGGCGATCCACTGACCGATATCGAGAACGTGTTCAACATTCGAATCGTGATCAAGACCGGCCGAATAGTCGTGGATAACCGTTGAATTAGTGAGGGACTTTTTGAGGCCCCTGATTCTGATATCTCGCGTGATACCATGAGTAAACGGACCGGAAAACCAAATGAAGGACCGTCAATAATGAAGCACCTGACCGTGGCAATTTTCTGTGCGTACGTCGGGCTCGCTTGGACACACCACTCGATTGATGCCGATTTTACTCCCGGTGCGTCCATTACAATCTCCGCAGTGACCAAGGAGTTTCGTTTCACCAATCCCCACCCCTTTCTCACGGCAACCGAGCTAGCAGACGAAGGTGAAGGAGAAGACTGGATGCTGGTGTTGGACGACCGCTGGGAGATGGTCGAGGCCGGTTTCTCTCGCTCTACGTTCCAACAGGGTGATGAGCTCATCGTGACCGGCAGACCGTCACGGCGCGAACCAAACACACTCTACGTACGGATCCTGGAACGCAAATCCGACGGGTTCATTTACGAGGAAGACGACGGGGAGGACTACGACGACTAGTGATCTCTCGCCTCGGACTCTCTCTGAAGTCGCCGTCCAAATAACCCTCCCGTATTTCACAAATCAGGCGGCGTGGTTCCTCTAGCATCTCCCGCTGTAGGAGGCATACTGCGCCCAAACGATGAATCAAATTCCCACGGATAGTTAGAGGAGAAGAACCTAATGAGAACACCTTTAATGGCCATGCAGTTGGCACTGATGACGCTGGCGGCTTCGTCGCTATGGGCACAGGACCTTCTTCCAGTGACTAAGGATTACCTAATCGACGAGTACGGCGAGCGGCGAGCGTTCTCCCGGGCCGTCGCCACGGCAGGCGGCACGACCGTCTGGGTTGCAGGTCACACGACACTCACAGACGAGAATGGCAACGACATCTCGGGCGACTTCGAAGCACAGACGCGCGAAGTCTTCCGCCTGATCGAACAACGCCTGGCGCACTACGGTGGCACACTGTCCGATATCGTAACGATGACCGTCTACATTCAGGATGTCCGCGACGGCGACCGATTCGTCGAGATTCGAGGAGAGTACTTCGATACCGGCCGCTATCCTTCCAGCGCCCTGATCACCGTGGTGGGCTTCGCCCGCCCGGGAACCATGATCGAAATCAAGCCGACAGCAGTTATCGGGCAAGAGATCCAGTGAGGTAACCGAAAACATGACGAACGAACGAAAACATCAAGGCCTCAGTCGGCGGGATATCCTTAAAGCCAGCGCGGCCATCGGGGTGGCAATCCCAACTGCACGGGTACTGGCTCAGCAGGAAACACAACGCACGGGCCCAGCCGTATGGCTGGATATGGATCAGGCGCAACTGGATGACGCCTACAACCAGAGGATCTACGCTCCGAACATAGACCAGCTCAGAGAGCAAAATGCATTCAAGAACCAGTTAGCGAAGGCGCGGTTAGGACCGCCACTAGAGTACGCTTATGGATCGGGGCCAACAGAGACCCTAGACGTCTACCGCGCGGAAAGCGACGGCGGCCCGATGAACGTGTTCATTCACGGTGGCACTTGGCGCTACGGCGTCGCGAATGAATTCACGTATCTGGCCGAGTCTTTGGTCACCAACGGCGGCACCATGGTCATCCTCGACTTCTCTGGCGTCGAGGAGGCGGAAAACGGGCTCACCACACTCGTGAAGCAGGTCCGAGATGCTACGGCATGGACATACCGAAACGCGGAACGCTTCGGAGCTGACCCGGAGCGCCTCTACGTCTCAGGGCACTCCTCAGGTGGGCACCTTGCAGCCTCCGTGCTCACCACGGACTGGCAAGGCGACTATGGATTACCGGCGGACATGATAAAGGGCGGACTATGCGTGAGCGGCATGTATGACCTAGAACCTGTGCGCCTGTCATGGCGCAACTCCTATCTGCACTTGACCGATGAGATGGTGGAGGCGCTCAGTCCCCAACGCCACATCCATCAGGTGCGCGCTCCGCTGCTCCTCGCCTACGGAACCTACGAGACGCCGGAATTCCAGCGTCACGGACGAGACTTCGCTGCCGCCGTGGAGGCGACGGGCAAGCCGGTCGAACTCCTAGTCGGCACCGGATTTAACCACTTCGAAGTCCGCGACACGCTGGCAAGCGACTACGGCTTCCTGGGCCGGACAGTACTGGAGCAGATGGGACTCGTAGAAAGCTAGATCGGCACTCTACTTCAGGTGCGTGTTCTCGCGGGTAGTGAGTCCGAGTGAGGTCCACGCCAGCATTCCGCCACGGTAGTAGGAAATCTTGTCGGCAGGGAAGCCCGCCTCCACCATGGCGGCCATGGCCCTCGGGCTCTGGCCGCAATTCGGGCCGTTGCAGTAAAGCACGACGTTAAGCGCCTGCTCACAGCTCCAAGCACCCAAGGAGCCCGAGCAGCCCAGCTCATCGAGCCGGACCGTAACCTCGTTGTAGGGAACGTTAACGCTTCCGGGAATAGTCCCCCCGTACTGTGTCTCCACCGTGCGTGTGTCGACGACGATGTAGGCAGAATCTTGTAGGGCATCGAGAACTTCGAGCTCACCGACCGGCGTGACACCTGGTGTCGGAGCCATCGATCTAATCGAGCCCTTGACCAGCATGATGTCGTTCGCATAGCGACCGATCGTGACCGGGCCCTCGCGCGAATCGAAGCTGATGCTTTTCACATCCGGCATAATATTGAGCGGCTCGGGGTCCGCCGCCAACACCTTCGTTCCCAGCACGCTCAGCGTGCACACGATGAATGCCTTGGAATACTGCATGAGTCTAACTCCTCACTGTCCGCGTCACGAACCGCCTAGGATTTCCAGAGAGTCCCTATCCAGATTGAGGCGCTTGGTCCCATTGCGACCCAGTTGACCGGAAACTCTGACATGGTCCCCCACCTCGATCTTGTCCTTCGTCCATCCCACCCTGGACAACCCGATCAGGTTTCCAGTCTCGATATCCCAAAGCTCCGTGGCGCCCCCGTCGTTGACGACTTCCATGTAGTAATGGACATGCGGGTTCGCCCAAAAGACTTCCACAACGACGCCTTCGATAGTCCCCCGAGAATCCTCATCATAGGTTGCCGCAATCGCATGGTGACCCTGGGCGAGACTATGACAACAACAGACAATGCCCGTAATGGCCAAAAACTTAAGAGAAACTCTCACCACCAATCCTCCGAATCGTCCTTGGGGCAGGCTGCGTTCAGCACTACCGACGATTGCTAGACCGCCCCCAATACTCGTCTAACCGACTCTCCAGTTGCAAGCTGCGGTAGAAAGCGTGCGGGTCGCACGAATACTCCATGACCTCTACATCATCTGGTCGTTTCTGGCGCACGGTATGCATCTCGACCGGGCGATGGTAATTGACGGGGTCCATAAGCTGAAACTCAACGTGTAGCTGGTCCGTGCCGTCCAAGTACCAGCGCTCTGTCACGCGTGATCCAGACGAGATGGGCATTCCCCCCGCGTCCCACACCGTCCGTTTGAGCCCGCGGGATTCCACGACCAGTGTCGAGCCTTCCCAGTGACCAATCGAGTAGCCCATCGCCAGACTCGCATCATCGATACCTACCGGAAAATCTCTGCCGTCCAAATAGATCCGCCGAACCTCGTGCAGGTCTTCATGCAGGACGAACAACCGACCCGACCGTTCCACGACCTCGATGCTGAAGGGGCCGTGAGACAAGCGAATTAACCCATCCGAAACGCAGCGCAGAATCGGGTCATCGATAGTCGGGTCGTATGTGGCATCGGACGCTTCCCCGGCCTCGGTCAGATCGAACTCGTGCTTACTGAGAATCGTCGGTCGACCCCAGATACCGGTCAAGTCTGCCGGACTCGGCGCCAGCTGCGCGTCCCGTGGTGGTCTACGCGTTGCTTCCCATGCGCCCCGGTCCTCACCCTCCTCAGTGACCGTCCCCTTGATAGCACCGTTCTCCAGTGTGCCCTCCAGTATGCTCAAACGCCCACGGTCCGGTAGATCTGACCAGTCGAAATCGAACCGGATGCGATTACCGTCCAGCTCCAGTAGGTTCACGGGGCCACCATCGATGTAGATGGCAACGCTTTCGCCCGCTTCCTGGATGACGAGGCTGCCAAACGCCGGCATCCCGATCCGATTGTCCTGCTCTAGCCGGAGCAGCCACTCACCAACAAATTCGCTCTCCTGAGAGACGGCGAGTCCCGGAATACACAGAAGGCACGTAGCAAAAATTAGACCTTTCAAATTGCTCTACTCATCTCAGTATCCGGGCATCCTACTACGATCGTACACGGCGAGCAGTGCTCCCAGCCCTCTCTGAGTTTCGCTCCCTCCGCCTTTACGGTAGCCGGTAAGCCAGGTCGAATTCCACGCGCTCGACACCGGGGACTGCCCGCACGACCGCTCCGAGGTTTTGCTGAATCGTGCCGACGCCCGGCGGGGTACGGCTGCCTCCACACTCCTCGCACACGACCGAGCCAGTGATGGTCACGACCCCGTTACTGGCCTCGACCACGATCGAGTTCACGGGGAGATCAGACGCTCCCATGATTGCAGTTTCCACACGGTCCGCCAGCAACGCATCGGGAGAGCTCTGCGCAGCCGCTGACCCATAAGTGCAGGCGCTCACGGCTGCTGCCAGGTAAATTGCAAACGCAATACGAAGAGCGAAAGCACTCATGAGCTGAACTCCACTCGGCCGCCCCTGTCACGGAACGCCTCAACCCGAGCCTCAACCTCCGGACCAAACTCATCACCCATGACCCAGTCATAGTCCAAAACTTTCAACACGTCAGCTTGCGCCAACTCGCGCTCGAGTATCTCGAAGAGCTCGCTGGTTGTCTGAGTCTTGAGTTCCGTGGGCGGCTCGCCTTCCCACGCCTGCTGGACTGCGCCGATGGGCGGCGGCGGCTCCCACCGCCCCGCACCCGATCGGGCGTCCGCATAACGCATGTAGAGTCTTTCGCAGGAGAGCTCAACAACCCGATTCTCGCCCCTGGTTCGAAGCGTCAAAAAATCACGCCGATTCATTGAAGGGAACCTGAAAGGCCTGCGCTCAGACAGAACTGGCGAGTGAAAGGACGGTACGCGCCACCACGGTGCGGATCAACGGAACCTTGTAAGCATTTTTCGACAGCGGCCTTGCACCGACAACAGCGGCCGCGCCCACAGATTGGGCCAACTCCTCCGTAACTGTCTGCCCAACCAATAATTGCTCGGCTGCCGAGACCCGCCACGGGACGGGTGCCACTCCGCCCAAAACGATCCGCGCCTTTCGACAGATCTCTCCATCCATGTCTAGAGCCACCGCAGCACTCACCAGCGCGTGCGTCCAAGCGTCACGATCCATGACCTTGTGATAGGTACTCCGCAAACCGTCGCCACCCGCAGGGATCCCGACGGATACCAGTAACTCATCGTCCGCTAGAACGTTCTCGTGCTCCGCATCGTCGCGCGGCAACACGAAAAAATCCGCGCCCGACAACGTACGTTCTCCTGAGGGCCCGACGATCCGGAAGTTCGCATCCAGCGCGACCAACGCAGGCGCAACATCCGAGGGATGGACGATGAAACTCGGCCCACCGCCAAAGATCGCGTGGAGCTGGTTCTCGCCCGCGATGGAGAAACACTCGTTCCCTCCAGCCTTGTAACAGCGGAAGCCATTGCGGAAATACCAGCACCACGGGCGCTGACAAACGTTACCCGCCAACGTACCGACGTTTCGAATCTGCTGCGTCGCGACGTTGTCTGCAGCCTCGGCGAGCGCCGTGTACTGATCACGGATACGGGAGTCGGTACTTAGCGCATCTAGCGTGATCAGACCCCCTATGGTGAGGTCACCCTCGGTCCCAGCGTCCACACTGTCCAGGCCGTCGATGGATTTGAGGTTCACCAGAACATCCGGGGCACCCATTCCAGGCCGGTTCACGGTCCTATCCTTCACAAGCTGTAGGAGATCGGTCCCGCCGGAAACGAACGAGACAGACTGCCCGTCCCGTTGCGCGGCCTGTGCAAGCGCGACGGCTTCGTCGAGAGTCCGCGCATTCTGGTTTGCGAATGTTTTCATGCCAGTGCTCCCAGAATCTTGTCCCGGGTTATGGGCAGGTCCTTCATGCGCAACCCAGTAGCGTTGAAGATGGCATTAGCCACTGCGGGAGGAGCGATCATGATGCCTGATTCCCCGACCGTCTTAGCGCCGAACGGGCCGAGGCCGTCATCGGTCTCGATGAACGTCACCTCAATATTCGGCGCGTCCACATGAGTCAGATGGCGCGCGCCGTAGTACCCGGGGTTCAGCGGATGGCCGTTCCTGGTGTCGTACAGCAGATCTTCATGCAGCGCCTGCCCGATGCCCTGATGGATGGCGCCGCGTATCTGGTCCCTCGCCGGTAACGGGTTGAGGATCCTGCCGGCCTCGTGAACGGCTAGGTATTTGGTGATCCGCACGTGGCCGAGCTCGACATCGGCTTCTACCTCCACGAAGTGGGCACCGAAACTCATGCGTCGCTTCCCGTCGTTGCTCGGATTCGGCGTGGCGGAGGCGATCAGCACGTTGTCACCCTCGGGTATCCCCTTCGCCGCGATCTGAGCCTTCAGGTCCAGGGCGGCCTGCATCACGGCGTACCCCGTATGCGTGGTGGTCCGGCTGCCGGACTCGCCGATCGAATACGGACAGCGATCGGTGTCGCCCCAGACCACGTCCACCTGTGACAACGGCACCCCCAGCGCCTCCGCAGCGATGAGTGACATCGTGGTCTTCGCCCCTGGCCCGATATCCGTCACACCGACAAAAACCGTGTACTGCTCGTCGGAGTTGACGCGCATAATGGCGCTGCTGGGACCGACGGTAGCACGGAACATCTTGAATGCCATGCCAGCGCCGCGCTTGAGGGGTCCGGGATCCGATCCCGGCTCGGCCCGCCAGCGATCCTGCCAATCAAATTCCTCGGCGCCCTGCTCGACACACTGATCGAGCACATAGTTCGTGAAGGGCTCCTCTGCCGTCGGCCGGCGCATGTTCTTCAATGCGAACTCCACCGGGTCGACGCCGAGCTTGTATGCAACATCGTCCATCATGGACTGAATGCCGAAGTAGCCCTGCGGGTCCGACGGTGCCCGGAAGTTGCCCGACACCATCCGGTTCGTATGCACCGGGTAGATCTTACGGTCGACGTTCTGGCAAGCGTATACGTCAATGCCGCCGATGTTTCCCGATCGCCTGAGGTATGGGCCCATGCCACTCAGCGCATTCATCTGAATTGCGGTCACAGTACCGTCGTCCTTCACGCCGATCTTGTAATCCTGCACGGTGTGCCAGCGGCCGTGGGTCCCGAGCCAATCATCCTTCCGTGAAAGTTCGACCATCACGGGGGCACCGGTCTCTTTTGCCAGAGA
>Ga0310121_10001391_pt1 | contig 24837 bp, 19 predicted proteins | sample CB27_Tmax_986_MG_FD_203504 | JGI IMG/M metagenome (GOLD analysis project Ga0310121, IMG submission 203504) | Marine microbial communities from Western Arctic Ocean, Canada - CB27_Tmax_986 | ecosystem: Environmental > Aquatic > Marine > Oceanic | place: Canada: Western Arctic Ocean | collected...
TTGCCGGACTCTTCGTAGACTTCCCAAGTAGTGTGATCCCGGCCTGGTTCGTCATCGCGGTCGCAATCACGATTGGATACTTGCTCTACCGTCGGGGTGTTGCGCTCCTGTGGCCATCTATTATTGGAGTAACTCTCCTTTATGCGTCCATGGTCGTGGGGAACCAAATCCCTCTCAGCCTCCCAGAGTCGGTGCTCGGACTCGGTGCTCCAGCTTTGTGGGTGGTCATACTATTCTCGTACGCGGCCATCGCCTCGCTTCTTCCGGTTTGGCTCCTTCTGCAGCCACGGGATTACATAAACGGCCTTCAACTCTTCATTGGGCTCGGAATTTTTTTCCTCGCGGTTTTGATAGCTCAGCCCGAGGTAGTAGCACCAATGATCAACTCATCGGTACCCGACGATGTGCCTTCGTTGATTCCACTTCTGTTTGTGACAATCGCTTGCGGCGCTTGCTCCGGATTCCACGGGCTCGTGTCGTCTGGGACCACTTCGAAGCAGGTCAACAATGAGCAAGACGTGCGCTTTGTAGGCTTCTTGGGCACGGTCGGAGAAGGTGCCCTGGCGCTCGCTGCGATCATCGCGTGCACAGCCGGCTTTGCGACTGTAGGGGATTGGGAGGGCTATTACACAGCCTTCGCCTCTGGTGGCTTACCGGCCTTCGTACAAGGTGGGGGGAGGATTCTAGCGACTGGCCTCGGACTTCCTGTCGCGCTCGGCGAGACTCTACTAGCAGTGATGGCCATCCTATTCGCTGCTACGACCATGGATACTGGTGTCAGGCTGCAGCGTTATATCGTCCAGGAGGCGGGCACGATTTACAACATCCCCGCTCTGACTGGGAAAGGGCTATCCACCGCGGTAGCTGTAGGGTGCTGCCTAGCTTTAGCCTTTGGTGCGGGAGGAGGAGGAGGAACTGGGGGACTCGTGATCTGGCCTCTATTTGGGACCACGAATCAGCTTCTTGCAGCCCTCACTCTCCTAGTGCTGAGCGTATTCCTACTGAAACAGAACAGACCTAGCAGATATACCTTTATCCCCTTCCTTTTCCTTCTGACGATGACGGTTTGGGCCCTCCTCATTCAGCTGAAGGCCTTTTTCGAGAACGAGCAGTTCTTCCTTCTCGGTCTCGACCTCATAATCCTAGTGACTGCGATCTGGGTAGCGCTGGAATCTGGCTCGGCGTATCAGAAAGCTCGTAAGGGGGAGAGCAGCGCCTAGGCAACCCCAACCTGGGGTGGCATGCAATGCCTAAAATCATGCCGAACAGTGGAGCCAAGGAACGATCTAGCGTCATTCTGATCCGGGAGTGGGAGCGTCAGATGTCTGCTTCCGGATGCTGCGGCCGCCTAGAGGGAGATTTCCTCCAGCGCCGGGGTGAACGCTGTTTTCCAGAGCGGCGGGCAGTGATGGAAGCTATGGGTCCGCTTTACCGTGATCTTCGATCTCGCTACGGTGACGAGGTTGAAATCCATGTTGTGGACCCCCGTAATCTCTTTACAATCTTCGCTCTTATACTCCGTGATACGCGTGCTCATAGCTTGAGTGTTTGGAAGGCCCTGCGGACCCTCTTCCGCATCCCGGTTACGGGGGTCGTCGTGAATGGACAACTTCTTGCACGAGGTCGATGGCCTGAATTTTCGGAGTTGAAAGAGGTGTTGGGTGATCCACAAACCACGCGAGAAGAGGTCGTTAGTGGACTGGCGTGAACGGCTAACTCGCGGCGGAGAACTCCTGCACGAGTTTTATCGAGGACGTCACCGGGGGGCTCTAGCTAGGGAGCGGCGCCAGGAGGATGATCTTTTTATGCTCCTGGTATTCTCAGAAATGATGGGGATCGAAAACCCGTCAAGCTACTACACGTTGGAGTTGCTGCCTCTCTTGTATGAGGGGTTCCACGAATGGCACATCCGTATGGGCATGGATCACTCTCCGCTTGAGCACTTTCGCTGCTGCTGAGGTCATCTAGAACCCGTGAACTCCCTGCCTTTAGAGGGCCACTCAATTCTCTTCGTGGGCGGCAAGGGTGGTGTGGGCAAAAGCACGACAGCCGCATCTCTTGCAGTCCATTTGGCTGACTCAGGAGAGCAGATTCTCCTGGTATCGACCGATCCCGCTCACTCGTTAGGAGATCTATTTGGAACCTCTATAGGTGACCGGAAACGAGAGATCATCCCCGGCCTACATGCCCTCGAGATTGACCCGGGACAGGAGGTAGAGAGATACCTGGCTCGCGTAAAAAAGTCGATGCGGCACTACGTGCAACCCGCGATGTACTCCGAGATCGAGCGCCAGATAGAACTAACACGCCATTCGCCTGGTTCTGAAGAGGCGGCTCTCATGGACCGAGTGACCACCTTAATGGAGGAGGGGACAACCTCTCACGACCGCATCATCTTCGATACGGCACCTACGGGGCATACTCTGCGGCTTCTTGCTCTGCCAGAGATCATGGCAGCTTGGACGACGGGGCTCCTCAAGAGTCGGGATCGATCAGCTTCTCTCGGGAAAGCAGTCGACCGGCTTCGAGGACGCGAAAAAGCTAGCGGCGATGAACTTGCTTGGTTCGATGACGTTAAAGAGAAAGTGACGGACGAGCGCACCCAAAAAATCCAAGAGGTGCTCCTTGAGCGGCGGCGGCGTTTTTCCCGGGCCAGGCGACTGCTCCTAGATCCTGAAACCACTGCCTTCATACTCGTCCTGATACCCGAAAAACTACCTATTCTCGAAAGCGAGAAAACACTAAAAGTCCTGAAGCAGCATAAAGTTCCTGTCGCTGGGATGGTGGTGAATCGAACTCTTCCAAACAACCAAGCCTTGGGAGAGTTCTTAGAGAGTCGGCGCTCACAGGAAGCGGAGTACCTTCAGCAAATAGAGAAAGCCTTCCCGAAACTCCCGCGTGTGCAAATTCCTCTCCTATCCCGCGATGTGCAGGGAATTAACGCCCTGAGAGAGGTCGCTCAACATTTGCTAATTGACCGATAACGCTGGATGCCTCAAAGGACCTGTATTCCTACGCAGAGGTAGGACCACACCTAAGATCAAATCTAGCCAACAACCTTGTCTGGCTTCCCCTCATACGAGGTACTAATCTGGCTCCGATTCTAGATTCCAGATTATGGAGGATTAGACATGCGCTGGTGGCGTCCCTCGGTAACCCTCTTGGGTACCGTACTTCTCTTCGGGACACCGTTCGAGGGGCAAGTTTATACCCCTCGAACACATGTATCCGGTCAGACCCTCGTGAAGCACGAGAGGGCCCGCTAGCAATGGAGGACCGGTGATGTCAAATCCAGGAAGAGCAGGACTAATAATTCTCTCACTAAGCATGACAGCCGTCTCTATCTCCTGCAGCGAAGACCAAATCCAGGAAGTGTCGTATAGTCTAGTCGAGGGATGGGCAGAACTGCCTGAAGGAATTGAAACCTGGGGGCAGACCATCGGCGTAGAAATTGATACCGGGGGCAACCTTCTGGTCTTCCAAAGGTGCTTTGCAAGTAACTGCATTGGGCGGGATGAAGTACCAGCGTTCCTGAAATACAACTCGGATGGAAAGCTGATCGATAGCTGGGGTGAAGGAATATTCGTATGGCCCCACGGCTTCTTCTTGGATTCCGATGGAAACATCTGGACAACAGACGCGCGCGGCAGAGAAGGAAGGGGTCAGCAGGTCCTAAAGTTCAACCCCGACGGTAGAGTGCTCATGGCGCTCGGCACCCCGGGTGTTACGGGAGACGGACCAAATACACTCAGTGGTCCAACAGATATTACAGTAGCCCCGAACGGTGACATTTTTGTCGCAGACGGCCATGAAAACAACCGAATCGTGAAGTACTCGAGCGATGGAGAATTTCTTATGGAGTGGGGCCAGGAAGGCACCGGACCTGGTGAGTTCAATGAACCCCATTGTCTTGCCTTTGATTCGAAGGGTCGACTCTTTGTCGGTGACCGTGTTAACCAAAGAATCCAAGTGTTCGATCAAGACGGCCGCTACCTTGCCGAGTGGCCTAACATCATGGCGAGCGGCATTCACATCACCCAAGACGATGTGGTTTACGTCGCTGATTACCAACTCCGAGAGGGCATAGTGATCGCCAACGCTAGTGACTTTTCAGAGGTAGGCTTTATCTCTGAGGCTCTTCCGGAAGGTGTGACGGTGGACGTGGAAGGCAATGTCTACGCTGGAGAAGTCTTGCCACGTAATCTGAAAAAATTTGCCAAAACCCTTGGGCCCCCTACGACTGTACCCCAGGAATGAGGAAGCAATGAATGAAAGTGGAAATAGCCTGGTGACTTTCGTTAATGGGGACAGCATAACCCGTCGAGCCATGCTGCTCTCTCTGCCAGGCCTAGCCTTCGCTCCACGTCTCATGGCACGGCATCGGGTCGCACCGCTTACCATTATGGGCCTGCAGCAAATAACGCTTGCGGTGTCAGATATCGAACGTTCTCTGGCATTCTATCAGGAACTTTTCGGAGTATCGGTGCAGGCGCGCCACGAGAGGTCAATCCTGCTGCGTCTGGGTACTGGCCCACACTTTCTGGCACTCACGGAAGCGGGATCAGCAGCAGCTCGCATTGATCACTTTGGCATGGCAGTGGAAGGGTTCGACGTAGACCGAGTGCTCGAAACCCTAGAAGGACACGGGATCACAGAAGGTGGGTCAAGCGGAGGCCTTAGCGGCGGATCCCTGAGGGTGCGAGTTGTGATGAGAGACGGCACCCCAGAAATTTATTTAAGTGATCCCAATGGGCTCGTCATCCAGTTGCAGGATCCGAAGTACTGTGGTGGGAGTGGGCTATTGGGCGATAACTGTGCTGCTCTGGAGCCCGCACCCGACAGTGGGTCTCTTGAGCCGATCGGCCTAAGTCATCTAACGATTAATGTGCCTGACCCCGAAAGCACAAATGCGTTTTATCAAGGGACATTCGGTATGGACGTCCAGGCATTTCAAGCTGCCTCTCCCTTGATGGGCGTGGGTCAGGGGTCGGACTTTCTCATGTTTATCTCACTTGGAAGGGCAGGCAGAGGAAGCACTCTACCCGCTCGGATAGGCCATGCCTGTCTGACGGTCGAAGATTTTGATGTTCTGCAGATCCAAAATGCCCTAGAAGAGCACGGGATCCGACCTAGAGAAACAGGCCCAGATGGATCAGGCCCGCTCAGACATTGGGTCTCGATGCGCATGCCGAACCGAGGCGGTGCCCCGGAAGGGACACCGGAACTCTATTTCAGTGATCCGGACGGACTATCAATTCAACTGCAGGACGTTAGGTACTGCGGTGGTGGGGGCTACCTCGGCGAGTCCTGCTGACCCAGGTTCTCATACCAACGGATAAAACCACCACCCCCGGTGCAGACTAGATCAGTCCACCCATCCTGATTCATGTCTCCTGGGACACAGCCATTCATAGCGGCTTCGCTCTCAATCCGTGAGTATGACCACTCGCCTGTCGCTGGATCTTCCGGTGAGAAAAAGACATGGACACCGGGAGTCCCGTTCGGACGATTCGTAGTCACACGTGAATTGTCGTTAGCAACAATGTCTGCCCGGTCGTCACCATTGAGGTCGACTACAGCGACTTCGTGGCCACTTGTCACCCCATCGAAGATGACGCGGCGGTTCCACATACCGTCAGATTCGGTATAGACGACGACTTCATTCCCATGCCAAGGCTCGACTGAACCTAGAATCCGCTGTCCATTGCTCATCCCGCTGCCGACATCACTCGAGCCGAGTCTTGGGGCTGCTTCAACGTGCCCTCTTGAGATCAATTCCTTCTCAAAGGTCATGGCATCCCCCATCCCGTTGGCCCTATAAAGACCTATACCCTCGAAGCTAGCTACAAGAATTTGATCTCGGCCACCGGTGTCCCAGCTAACCTTTCTTACACGGTGAATAACTCCCGGGATATCCGCGTCGGCGATGACCCCACGATCCCAGTTTTTCTGGCCATACCAAAACACGGACGCGCTGTCCTGGTCATAAGTGGGGGCGAGACTCCCTGGTCCGATCAGTGGTGCGTTCACAAGCTCTAGGGCACCGTCTCCATCCAGGTCCACCCACACAACGTGATGTGACGTCTCAAACCTATCGATCGGTTGCGCATCCCAAGCTCCTTCCGGATTGCCCCCACTCCTCGCGACCCAGTTGATCCCTTCGCTATTGGCGGCCTGCATCGCGAAAGAGCTCTGGATCGCAACCTCCGGGATTCCATCTCCATCGATATCAGCTATCGCCTTGTTCACTATGCCCCTGGTGTCACTTACGATCACATGGGGTTCCCACGTAGGATTTTCGTGCCATACGAGCTCCGGATTGCCCGTAGAGTTAGCTATGACGTCCAGTAGGCCGTCATTGTTGAAGTCCGCCACCTCGACCGCATACCCACCCTGGTATTCGGCTATATCATGTGCCTGGAATGTCACGGGGGCTGTCGAGCGAGTCTCTTCAGTAGACGAACAAGAACTCGCTAGAAGAGCTATAACCAGTGAGAGCAGGGGATTCCTTAGACGCATGGGACAATCCTCGTATTCATTTAGCCATTATTAAACAGGACACTGCGGTAGCAGGGCAAAGCAGTCATCCCTACGCATACAATTTCAATTTCTTCATCTATTAGTACTTGTCGAACCCCTCTGTTAACTCTATACGAACTCCCGAAGGATCCGTGAAGAAGGCAATGGCGAGTTCGATACTCGCGATCTCTCTATACGGGACTTGGAATGTGATACCACGGGCCTCGAGCATTTCGCAGAAGGCTTGAAGGTTATCGACTTCGAAGCCGATATGATCAATCGCCCTACCCTGCGTGGGTACACGCTCTCCACGAGATCCGTTAAAGCTCAGGTTGATGCCAGGCACATCTGCAGTGTTCGGGTGCGTGCCCCGTGCACGTTGGACGGCAGCAAACATGTCGATGTACCACTCCATTAGGTCGATATGTCCACCTGTAAAGAAGTGGACATGGTACGCCTGAGCTTTCACCGGTAGCATCACATCTTCCTGTAATTCTATCTTGACCCCGTCAGGTGCAATCAGATACGCATTGTCAAAACCTTCAGCGCCAGTGAATTCCGATTGGACCTCCAAGCCTGCTGCGCGCCATTCTGTGAGCACCTCAGCTAGGTTGCGGACCTTGAAGCCGAAATGGTCCATCACACTGCCTTCGGAGGCACCTGTTGGGGTCCGTTCTGTAAGCACCACCAGCATTCCTAGTAGCTTCACTGTAGTAAGTGGCCCCTTCTCTACCACAACGCCATCGAAGTGATCAACCCAAAGTTTCTTGTGGACTTCTATGTCAGCGACGTTCAGGTGCGCGTGCGCAAAGGACACGCCAGCTGCATTGGGCGAGGCCAGTTGAGCTTGAACTGGAAAGGTGAGAAAGAGCGCCAACGCGGCCGCAATTAGAAACCTCATATTCGATCCTCCCCAACTAAGCTGAAGTCACATCTTCTTCGGTTACTCACCGAAGACAGGTATCCCTGATCTGGGCAATCGGCTTTGGTACCATACCAGGTGTCAAGGATAGTGAGAGCCAGGCTGCCTCATGAATCACGCTCCACACGTACTTGCTGCAAGAAGATGAGGTCGCAATTCTGGCTGTGAGGAGCACCATTCGCGAACACAACGCGGGTGGCCACGTTCCTAGACCGTTGCCCGACCATTCCACTCGTCAGGAGACCCCTGTGTGCAAACATACTAGCCGTGAGATCCGCCTGAAGAGGCGACCTGTCGGAGTACCAACGGAATCTGATTTCGAATTGGTGGACGTGACGTTGCATGACCCAGCACCGGGAGAAATCTTGGTCCGGAATCTCTACATGTCCGTCGATCCATACATGCGCGGTCGCATGATCGAGCGAAAAAGCTATGTGGAGCCATTCGAGGTTGGCTCGGTACTTTCTGGGGGAGCTGTTGGGGTAGTCGTAGCTTCAGCGCATGACGGGTTCCTTCTCGGAGACCACGTCCTAAGCATGAATGGGTGGCGAGAAAGCTACGTTTCTGATGGATCTGTACACCAGAAGATTGACGGGACAATTGCGCCACTGTCTAGCTATCTGGGTGCCCTAGGAATGCCAGGTCTCACCGCATATGTAGGGCTATTGGACATTGGAAAACCAGAACCAGAACAAACGGTTTTTGTGTCGGGGGCAGCAGGAGCGGTCGGATCACTGGTATGCCAAATTGCCAAATTGAAAGGATGCACAGTCGTGGGGAGCGCGGGTACTCCTGAGAAGCTACAGTGGCTTACCGAAGAGGCGGGAGTAGACGTCGCCTTGAATTACAAGGAAGTTGAAAATCTCCGCCAAATTCTCGTGGAGGCGTGCCCGAACGGAATTGATATTTACTTTGATAACGTGGGAGGAGGGCACCTAGAAGCGGCCTTGTGGAGAATGAATGACCACGGATCGATCATCGCTTGTGGTAGCATTTCTAACTATAACGCGACCGAACCTCCACCCGGACCAAGGAACCTATTTCAGGTTGTCACCAAGAGGTTGATGTGGAAGGGATTCATCGTGACTGATCACTACGATCGGTTTCCTGATTTCGCTCATGATATGGGCTCTTGGATCGCAGCAGGGAACATCAAGCACCCCGAGACATTGCACGATGGTATCGAAAACGCCCCGAAGGCCTTCATCGGCCTCTTCAAGGGTGACAACCTTGGGAAGATGCTTGTCCGCTTAACTCCGAACGATAACTAGAAGCTGTCCGGGCAACGCTAGCCTCATTGATCCGGTGGTAACAGATTTTAAATAGCTGATACATAAGAACATCTTCGCGATCAACCTATCCGACGTTGGAGAAGGCAGTATGAGCGTCCAACCTGCCCGAACGATCGCCCTGTTGGCTGTAGGATTGGCGACTTTAGCATCCACTGCCCCAGTGGTATTACTGGCACAAGCCGAAAATAGAGAACAATGGGTTCTACCAAGAACACCAGAAGGGCATCCTGATATACAAGGCAACTGGACGAACGCGACGATCACTCCCGTCCAACGACCGAGTGGACTAGGGCCGGTGCTTACGGCTGAGCAGGTTGCTGCGATAGAGGAGGGGCGTCAGGAATTCCTTGAGGAAGACTATGCTGATAGTGACCCGGACCGTGAAGCCCCACCCGCTGGAGGGGTATTCTCTGGAGATCTACTCTTTGACGCAGCTTCTGGTGGGACAGGCGGTTATAACCAGTTCTGGATCGATGCAGGTGACCGTGTTGCGGTCTTTAACGGAGAACGCAGGAGCTCGCTGGTGACGTCCCCCGAGGATGGTCGGATCCCTGCCCTGACACCCGCAGCACAACGCCGTATCGGAGAGGCTTTTGCACGTAACCGGCAATTCGGAGAGTTTGATAATCCGGAGAACCGGCCTCTAGCCGAGCGCTGCTTGATGTCCTTTGGTGTCAACGGGGGACCACCGATGCTCCCCAACTATTTCTACAACAACAATTACACCATTGTGCAAACCCCCAGCCATATCATGATCATGACTGAGATGGTGCATGATGTGAGAATCATACCACTCAGTCGGACCAAGCAGCCCCTGCCAGGACACATTCGTCCATGGATGGGAGACTCGTGGGGCCGTTGGGAAGGTGACACACTCATCGTCGAAACCACGAACCTTCCGCTCGAACAGGTTAACGCCTACTCCTGGCTCGTTCCGGCAGGATCAGAAAATTTCAAAGTGATTGAGCGTTTCACCCGAGCCAACGAGTCTACGCTCAATTACGAATTCACGATAATCGACCCCGATTCATATGTGAGTGAGTGGGGCGGTGAAGTTCCTTTCAGGAGGCTGGACGGGTTGGTTTATGAGTACGCTTGCCATGAGGGCAACTACGCGCTCGAAAATATACTGAGAGGTGCGAGAGCAGAGGAGCGCGAGACGGAACGAACACGAAGCTAGACTCCGGACGCGTCTCTAAGTCCTTCGCTCACAGTTGACCAAAAGAAGAATCCCCCGGGGACCAGAAAGGCCTCCGGAGGATTCCTGATACTGGGCCCTTAGACCTTATGGCAAAGCCAGAGCCGCCAACCCACTGTTTAGCTGGATGATTACGTACTGTTTGCCTTCATGAACCCAACTGGACATCCCATACCGGGTGGATCCAGGTAACGGAACTGCACCAACCCGTTCGCCGGTTCTCTTGTCTATAGCAAACAATTTCCACTCATCATCAGAGGTCTGACCCGAGGCGAAAAGCAGGTTTGGTGTTACCACCATCGCTGAGTGCCCTGAACGGCCTGGGTTCGTCGGAACTCCCGTGACTCCCTGAAGCAGCGGGTGGTCACGTATACCGTCCTGCTGCGCTTGGCGAGCATCACCATTAGGGATCATCCAGATGTGCTCACCCGTGTTCATGTCAATCGCAACGATTCGGCCGACTGGACCTTTCCAGATCGAGAGACCATCAATGCTCTCTCTTCCGGAGCCACCACCCCGACCACCCCCCGTAGCCCGCGACCAATCGGAACGGACTGTCCCTGTCTGAACTAGCTGATCCATCGGCGACTCAGCCCCAGCCATTAAGTATGCTGTTCCACAAGCCGATTGAGAGGTGACATACATCACGCCCGACAGCGGATCTGCCACCGCTGGGCCAGTGATGTTTGCGCCTCCCCCACCCCCAGGACATACCCTTGCTGCCCCTGCGGGATTACCCACGTGCGTCGGTGGGTTAAACAACGGGGCGAAAGAGTTGTTCTCCTGAGCGATCTGCAAAGCCATTGCCCTGATCTCAGGCGTGTAGTCAATGAGGTGATCTTCGGTACGGCCCTGAAGGTCAAAGGGAGCCGGTTTCGTCGGGAACGGCTGGGTCGGCGAGAGCAACTCACCTGGCACCAGTGATTGAGGAACCACGACTTCCGGTATCGGCCATATGGGCTCACCAGTCCTTCTATCAAGCGCATATACAAAACCTTGTTTTGTGGCCTGGAAGACACCTGGGATTCCTTCGCCGTCAACCGTGACGTCCATCAGTACCGGCGCCATAGGCGTGTCATAGTTCCAGATGTCGTGATGAACAAACTGGTAGTGCCATTCCCGCTCACCAGTCTCGACATCGATAGCAATTATGCTGGTGCTATACAGGTTGTCACCTGGATGAAAGCCACCGTAGTAATCGATTGTTGGTCCATTCGTAACGATGTATACGAGACCCAACTCTGGATCAGCAGACATCGGCGCCCAAGAAGAAATGTCACCCGTGTATTGCCAGGCATCATTTGTCCAGGTCTCATGACCAAACTCACCTGGACGCGGGATCACGTGGAACTTCCACTTGAAGTCCCCCGTCCCAGCGTCATACGCAAGAATGTCACCAGGAACCATCTCTGTTCTAGTCTGGTTGTATCCCTGTTCGGCTGAGTTACCTACAACCACAACGTCATTGACTACGATTGGAGGCGATGAACTCGTGATATACCCGATCTCAAGGGGGATCCCCTGATAAGGATCATAAGGTTGATCCCAATTTTCCCATGGAGCCCAACCTTCAATAAGATCTGCTACGAGATCCACACTACCTGAAGCTGGGAACCCGTTGATCGGTACACCTTCACCCCAACCCTCTAGCGGTTGACCAGTCTCGGCGTCCAATGCATGAAGGAAAAATCCTGGAGTGGTGATGAAGATTACACCTCGCCCGTCAACTTCAGCGTAAGCGACCCCCTTCCCGTACCCTTTCCGCATTGAGTACTCATAGCGGAAGGTATGCGGCTCGGTAAAAGTCCACTTCAATTCACCCGTCTCCGGGTCAAGAGCGATGACATGCCGACGGTCGTTGGTGACCGTGATCAGCATCCCATCGATGTAAGACGGGGTAGCCGTATTCCCATGCGTACTAGCACCGAAACTCGCGTTGTCCCAAATCCAGGCGACTTCCAAATCCCCGAAATTCGAAGCTGTGATTTCGTCGCCGTGCGTATAACGCGCATGCCCGGCGTCACCACCGAGGTAGCTCCAGTTCCCATTCTCCACCCCGGTCAGTTGGGCAGCACCCAGCGCCGGCAACGAGAGTAGGCCGATCAACCCGACTGCATACGCCACGACCCAGCCTGACAGAGACGAACTCAAATACTTCTCTTTTCTCATAACACTCTTCCCCAAGCAATGATGCGATATCGGAGCAATTTCATGCATATCCGAGCACGCCATCGTGACCGTTTCGGCGGCGCTCCGCAAGATCAGACGAGTGTTCCTATTCCGGAAGAAGATTGACTCAGAGTGCGAAGCGACCTAACCCCGGAGTCCTCATCTGCCTATCCTCTTTTGTGACAATCATCCCCTCTGTATCGTCGAGCTCCTTCATCAACTGAAAACCCGCTACAGGACCGAGCACCATGACTGCAGTGGAGAGGGCATCAGCATCCATTGCGCTAGTCGTAACAACTGTCACCGCGCTTGCTCGATTAGGCGAGTAGCCTGTCCGAGGATCAATGATGTGGTGAAAACGTCGGTCTTGGGTGAAGGCCTGCATGTAATCACCAGATGTTGCTATGCACTCGCCACCCAGTCGCAGCTGAGCCAAGATTCCTTTTGCATCAGCGGGATCCCGGACACCGATCGTCCAGGGACTCTCTAGCGACCCAGATCCCCCCGAGGCCATGTCCCCACCTGCATTAATAAGAACCCGCTCAGCACCGTCACCCACTAGAGTGCGCACGGTCTGGTCAACGATGTATCCTTTCGCGATCCCATCCAGAGTCACCTTCATCTCTGAACCCTCAAGCACGATAGCATCTCCATCAACTCGCACTCTCCGATAGTCGACTGACTCTAGAATGCGCTCGACCTCATGATCTGGAGGGGGCCGGTTGCTCGCTTCGAAGTGCGATGCGTATAGCTCTAGCAGAGGTGCTACCGTTACATCAAACGCACCGTCCGTCATCGATGAGTAGGTCAAAGCTCGACCCATGACCTCTACGAGGTCAGGTGGAGGAGTCTCTATGAACCCTTTCTCGTTAAGTCGGTCCAGCGGCGTATCCCTCCGATGGCGACTCAGAATCCCCTCAAGTTTCTCCATCTGACCGAATGCGTTCCGCACCATCTCTCGAGCAACTTTGAGCTCTGGAGCAACAATTGTAACGATGACTAGCGTCCCCATCTGTGTCCGAGTCTCACTCACCCGATGGAGGCCTGCTCGACTGATAAGCGAACGCACAAGGCCAGTGCCCATCGCAAGCGAAACACCTGCCACGGCAGTAATGCGGAGCACATGGCGCCGGCTGACCTTACGCTTGTCCTTATGCTCCATCAGCCACTCCTTCGAGCGATCCCAATTTCACCTGTATCAACCGGGATCGGATCTCTTCCATCTCGTGGCGACACACTCCTGCTTTCTCGATAAGCTGTACTTCACAAACATTGCAGCGCACACATTCCTTAGAATCGATTTCCGGTCCCTCAATCGCTCCAGTTGGGCATTTCTGCTGACATACCAGGCAGTGATCGCACTGCTCGACACGCCGAATTCGTTTCGGTGAAACCACCGAAGCAATCGCCAACGCAGCTCCAAGTGGACACGCATAACGACAGTAGAAGCGTGGCACGATTGCTGAAGCCAAAATGAAACCCCCGGCAATTACCCATAACAGGATGCTCGGACTCCTAAAGAACACTGTACCAAACGGCTCAAAATACTCGTAGAAGCTCACGTGACTCCCAGCTAGTGCAGGGACCACAATGATTGCAAGAACCAGGTACTTCACCCAAAGCCCAATCCGGTGGGCATTTATTGGAGGTGTCCTCTTCCAGCTTTCGGGAACAAACCGATCCAGAAAGTCCTGGAGTGCGCCAAACGGGCACAAGAAACCGCAGAATACCCTGCCCCAGATGAGCGTGGTGACCACGGTGAAGACTACCATGAGCAGGAGAGGGAGGTCATCTAAAAAGACTGAAGGACCAACCCAGATCGCGCTCGTAATATGAGAAACCGAAAGAAACCCACCATCCACAAATCCTAGGACCAACAGAGTCACGCCGAGCGAAACCCAGCGCAGCAAAGTGATCTTCGTGAAGAATGCAGCCATCCCGAATGCGAGCACGAGTAAAATCAACGCAACACGAGCCCAAGAAGTGTTCTCGAGCATTCGCTCCAGAAGCGTTTCCTCTTGGATTAATGTGAAATTGAATCCTTCACCTGGAAGAATTTCGTCTGAGCCTACGATAGCTGAGGAATCCGATGGTCCTTCCAGCTCAGCCTCTGCGGTGTCGATTAGAGCAGTTCCCTCGACAGTTATTGAGGGCAGGTCCGTATTCGCGAGTGCCTCAGCGACCGCCCTCTCTTCTGCTGCCGCACGCTCAGCGGTGGCTTCCGCCTCTGCCGCAGCGGCGGCGGCTTCCTCGGCCATGATAATCCGTGCTTCCTGGGTCGTGTAATCCAGCGTGTGGAAGCCTAGCCTGGGACCGAGGTCGTAGAGGAACGTGAACGGCCTCGTGATATCAACTGTATCTTCGACCATCATGAGCCCTGTAATCGTAGCCTCACCGTAAGAAACACCCCCTGAGGTCAAGCCCAACATCACGATGTTTTCAGGCGAGATGTCGATCGTGTCCCCACCCTGTTCGATCGCCCAACCCTCTCTGACAAAAAGCCGGAGACGCGGCCCGTCCACAGTGTAGAGCATGAGATGATCCGCACCTCCACGCCTTTCAATAGAAGCTAGAGCGCGCTGGTACATCTCTTCACCCAAGAGATACTCTCCAACCCTATCGCTCCACATGTGTGCGAGAGATATACCGGCAGATCCCTCTCCTGGCTCAGTCACCTCAAACCGCTCGACAACACCTCGACGGCGAAGCTCGAACCAAGACAGTCCTACCACATCTTCTACCGTACCCGTTGGTAATTCGACCTCAAACGAGTAGGCATTTGCAACACGGCGGGCTGTGTTGCGTATGCCACGGGAAAGTGCTCGTACACTGATGGAAACCTGAGAGATTCCATCAACATCTCCACCCACACGAAATGCTTGGCCGATGTACTTCCCTGTGTATTGCTCTTGGAAGCCCGGCCTCCGAAGGAAATCTCCCATGCTGCGCATGTAAGACTCACGGTAATTCGTCACTCTGATACCGGTGAGTGTCCCGTCCAGCTTCATCCCCACCAATGTCTCGATTGTACCGCTATACCCGTACTCCTCGGGAGGCAGATCAGAGGTGAGAAAGACGTACCCGATGAGTTCCTGACCTCGATACGCCTGCTTTACCAGAGGCTCCCCCGTAGCTGGGGAAAAGAGATCCGCCTCGGGCATTACTTCCCGGAGGAGAGATTCTGACACCCGCTCGATGTTCTGAGCCTTCAGATCATTCGGTACAGCCAACGACATGAGAACTGCAACGAGGAACGTGAGGCGTTGTCTATGCGTCATCGGAAGAGTCTAAGAGGGCGCCACGTACGTACCTTACGATCTAGAGACTCAGCCGACAGAAACTGCTTCACCCAGTTTATCCCCATCACCCGCAGCCATGGCATCACCACGCGCGCCGATTCTAAGTCCAACTATTGCCCAAACAGCCACGACAGGAGCAGCGATCATAGCAATCATACCGAGTGAAAGCCCTATAAACGCAAGCCCGGCGTAAATCCAACCACTGACCAAATCACCGCCACGGTACACTGCTGCATCGATAAACGCTTTGGATTTGTACTTCTCTTCGCGGGATAACACAGTGAACAACACTTCCCGAGCTGGTTTCGTAATACCGTACCGGCCCGCGCGATAGATCACCTGAACCACCATCAGAGTTACCAGGGTGGGGTAGATTCCGAGCACGATAAATCCGACGCATGTGGCTATGGGGACCAATGCTATGGTCACCCCCACTTTTAGCCAGCGTAAGATCCGGGTAGTCAGCCAAACCTCGAAGAGAATTGTTAGGATGTTGACGATCCAATCAATTTGCCCCAGAAAGACTCTGCGTTCACCCCGGTCAGTCATCACTTCGTACACAATCTCAGACTGCGCGAAGTAAAGAATGGTAGACGCGAACGTCATCAGGGCGATAAAAGCGGCAATCCCCATGAGGTACGGCGAAGCAAATACTGCCTTCATTCCCGATATCGCACCACCAGGAAGTGGGCGTTCTGACTCGCCGATAGCAGAAACTGCACCGGTATCAAAGTTCCGGTGCAGTGCACCAGCAAGCCATGAGGCTATCTCAAGTGGCACACATGAAATCAACAAGAGGTAAAAAACCGGAACCTGTTCTGCCAATAAGATCACGACGGTCGGGCCGACCATCCCGCCAACAGAAACTCCGATAGTAATGAAGGCAAAAAGCCTCTTCGCTTGCTCGTTATCGAAACAGTCGGCTACTAGACCCCAGAACACTGTCACCACAAAAAGCGAGAAAGTGCTCGCCCACACATAGAAGACACGGTCGATCCACGGGCGCGCTTCCACTGGGAGAAAAACCAGACTCGCCCAAAAACCAATTAAACAGGCGATAAAGAAGCGATTCACCAGGGGAACGAACACGCCACGCGAGTACCTCGATGCCACCCACGAGTATGCTGGAACTGCAATGGAGACCATGACCAGAAACACAGCAGTCCACAGGTACTGGAGGTTGCCCCGGTCTTCTGCCGCGATCTCATCCCTCACGGCCCGCAGGATGTACCACGAGAACATGATAAAAAAGCCATAAGCCGCAGCCCACAGCATCCCCTTGAACTCTTCGTCATCCCTGAAGTCGACGAAGTAACCGATCAGCCCTTTCAGCACTCGGACCTCCACGCAGTTAGCAGACCACAGATCTCGATGGCTAAGCCTCGGTTGGCCCCTTCCGAAACGACATCGGCTATGGGCTCAAGCGCTGCATCATAGGGTTCCTATAGCTACCTCACCAGAACACAGGAGAGAGTCGGACATGACTAAGGACGCCAGACCGGTGCAAGGATGAGCGGAACTACCCAGACTGTCTACTCCAGAATAAAGTAGTCGCCATATTCCTATAGTGATGCTAAATCAAATAAGGCAAGGAGCCGCAGCACCATGAATCAAGATTGCCACATTGTCCCTGACAAATCACTGACAAAATCCCCAAGTCTCGTACTGGCGCTAGCTTTAGCTTTGATTCCCAGTGCCTTCCTGGCCAGTACCTCCGAGATCAGTGCTCAGGGATCCGCTCGACCGGCATCTGATCAACAAGTAGTGCTTGTCACAGGCTCCACGTCCGGCCTGGGCCGTGAGGTTGCACTTCGGCTTGGAGCTATGGGATGGCACGTTATCGTGCACGGACGTAGTCAAGAACGTGGGATGCAGGTCGTGGACGAAATCAACAGTCAAGGTCCGGGCAATGCACGATTCTACAGAGCTGACCTGGCTTCCTTTGATCAAACAAGAGAACTCGGTGAGTCGCTCCTTAGGGATTACGAGCGTATGGACGTTCTAGTGAACAACGCTGGCTTCGGTTCAGCACCAAATGAGCGCTTGGTGTCTGAAGACGGACACGAATTCAGATTCCAGGTGAACTATCTGTCCACGTTCTTGCTCACCCACATGCTAATGCCTCGTCTACGCTCGAGCGTACCTTCTCGCATCGTAAATGTCTCTTCGTTAGCTCAAAGCCCTATCGATTTCGATGATGTAATGATCGAAAATAACTTCAGCGGTGGGAGAGCTTACGGCCAAAGCAAGCTCTCACAGATCATGTTCACCTTCGACCTGGACGAGGAATTAGATGGTACCGGTATCATGGTGAACTCCCTTCATCCGGCGACATATATGCCTACTGGGATGGTGCTGAGAGCTGGCGCTCAACCCCGTGCTACGATCGACGAAGGAGCAGACGCGGTGATGCAGTTAGTAGTATCTGACGAGATTGAGGGTGGCCAATTTTTCCGGGGGTTAGTACCGGCACGAGCAAATGCCCAGGCCTATGACATGCAAGCCCGGGCTAATCTCAAGGCACTAAGCCAGGAGTTAACTGGAATCCGCTGAGGTTTGGCCCAGGGGTTCCGACTAGCCTCTCCCCAACGCTTATCAGCTAATAGGCTCCACTACTGGCGGGCGTGCCAAGCTGCTAACACCTCGGCTTCCCGCTCAGCGGTGATACCCGCCCCTAGATCTACTTGACGCTCTGGAGAGCGGGAGAAATGAAAATCCAAAGTCTCCTGAGCGGTGACCGCTAGCGGACGAAATGTCAGACCGGCCTCGACCTCTGGCGTGAGATCGAAGCGAGCGAAACCTTCAGATCCTGGGGTAGGTGGTCTCCACACTGGCATGTGTGAATACGGGCGAATCCCTATTTGGGTAAGGAATTCAAGGTTCACCCAAGTGAACGTCGTCTCTGCAGTAGTGATCGCTCGGATCCCATAGAGCAATTCAGCCATAGGCCGAGGTGTCCTAGGCCCAACACCATTAAATACTCCGGCTGTGCCATCTTCTGCCATGCGGATCATCCATTCTGTAAGGTCTCGCACATCGATGATCTGCACCGGATCAGTAGGATCACCGGGAGCAAGAACTTCACCACCACGGTTGATACGTACAGGCCAATACGTAAAGCGGTCGGTGTCGTCACCTGGGCCGATAATGAGTCCAGGACGAACAATATTGGTGCGGCCTACGAAGATTCGCTGCGCTTCGCGCTCTGAGAGTGCTTTCGCGAGTCCATAGGGCAGCGACTCAGAATCCCTGCTAACACCGGCACTCTCGTAGGTGTACGTCGGTGCATCAGCAGTCATCGGCACGATGCTCGTATCTGAATAGGCCGAGCGTGACGAAACATAAAAATACAGGCCCACCGAATCCTTGAGAAAATCAGCTGACAGGCGTACCCACTCCGGGTTAGATCGGGAATTATCGATAACAACGTCCCATGACCGACCTGCTAGTGCGTCAAGCTGTCCATTTCGGTCCCCGACAAGCCGCTCGACACCAGGAAAGAGGTGAGTGTTCGTTCGGCCACGGTTGAAAAGCGTGACAGTGTGCCCGCGATCTAACGCATAACGCACCTGATGAGGACCAATGAAGCCGGTACCCCCAAGTATGAGAATGCGGATAGCTCTTCGCGCAGGCGATTCAGGCTTGCGGAGAGAACCTGCAACTAGGGATTCCGGGCTGATCCCAAGGCCCAGGCTGCCAGTAGCTGCAGCTGTTAGTCTCAGGAAGTCTCTTCGATCAGTCGGCATATCTAAGCTCTCCAGTTCTCGTGCAGCGATCTCTACTTATTACTGTTACAACCTGCAACGGGTAGGGCCATCTCTACAAGCACATATTCAGAGAAGAGGAGCTTGGCAGGCTGTGTGTCCGCTACTAATTGATCAGATCAAGTCTCAGTAGGGCCTTTGAATCAGAGAGTTCCAGCTCAGTCCCGTAGGTTGCTGACAGATCATCTAGTCGCCGCAGGATAGAGATGGCTTGCGTGCCTGTAGCAAGCTGTGCGAGGCCACGACGCGACAGGAACTCAAGGTCGTCAAAGTCCGCACGGTAAGTTTCCCCCTCATCTAAGTCCAGCGGAGTGAATTCGAGTTGCATAACGCGACCCTTGCGAATGACAGCTTCAACGATCAAGCCATCCCAAGGACGGTATTCATCATAACCGCCTACTTCGGGATTCAGGCCCTGGTATGCGAGGCCACCAAGTTGGCGTATCAACGGTTTCCCGTCATAAATCTCAACTCCATCGAAGGCCCGGGAGCCATGACCTAAGTACATCGATGCACCAGCATCGAGAATTGCATGGGCGAAGTCACTTTGCCACTTGGCTACGTCATCCACCCAGATATGTCCGTCACTGGTCGAGTCGCCTGGAGCAACTTCATTGAATTCCTCAAGGTCGATTTGGAAGTGCTGATAGTAGAGCACAAAATCTGCATTGGCGGCAGCATCACGGACCACGGCGATATTCCTGTCCCAGTCCTCTTGTTGGCCCGTCCATACTCCGTTCACCGCGTGCCTAATGGCACTTCGTTCGTCGTGGCTCGTTGTGGCAGCCACCAAGGCAATCGTGAAGTCGCCGACTGTTAGGTAACCTGGACTGGTCGCCTCAGTGATGTCGGGACCAGTTCCGGCATACACGACACCGTTCACCTCCGCTGCCGCACGGGTTGCTTCCACACCGCAGTCTCCGAGATCCCACGCATGATTATTAGACAGCGACATGAGATTGAACCCTAGATCTGCGAGGAAAGTCATCACCTTGGGCAGCACGGCGTGGGGTCCTCCAGAGTTTCCGAGTCGACTTTCAGCTTGCAGCCGGGGGGTCCCGAACGACACCTCGTAATTTTCGGATACCCCGCATTGATCACTCTCCGAAAGCACTGCCATTTCGAAATTTGTGAATGCAATGTCCGCACGCTCGAGGATCGGGCGAAGAGTTCCATACGGGTTCTCCCAACGAATCCGTGGATCCTTCTTGATCAGTGCTTGGCCAGCGAGAACCAACCTTACTTCAGATTCTGTCTGGGAGTTCAAGCAGGCGGTGGAGACTGTAGCGATCGCAATGATGAGGATTCGACAGGACATGCGCGAACGAACTCCTGAACCAAGTAAGAACTGAACAACAAACACCGATTACTCGAGGGTTAGCGGACTTCGAAAAACGAGCTGTCTGCGCTGAAAGCCGAGAAAATTCCGAGCGCGCCGTGGATGTTCGATGGTGGCTCATTTAGGTCACGTGAATCCTGTTGGAGCCCCTCATATAAGTCCACGTACTCTTCGTTCACTCGATATAGCTTTAAACGGTGCTGGCCATAGTGGGTCAGCATCACCGCCCGTACCACCGAGCTGTCAGCTGCGGTGGGTTGCTGGATAAGTCTTGCTGCGAAGCGTGAGAAGATCGCTGTAGTCGGCAGGATTTGCGGTGCCTCTTCTATATTGTCTATGACGACGAAATGAAGTTGGTCTCCTGTATTCGTCCAATTAGCTGTGATTCTCCGATTCAGAAGACTCCCGGGACCTTGGCCACGCTGAGGAGGGAAAGTCGGAGCAATCAAGCTGTCAGCAGACAAGCCCAGTCCGACGGGAGCCACAGGCACAACGGTTTCCGCTGTAGCGGTTCGGCCATTCACTGTGGCTTCGAGGCGGAACACGTCCCCAATCTGGATATCGAGGTCGTCACTTGGATAATGGTATCTGCCAGGCTCGCCCGACGTAGCCTGGAGATCAAAGCGTTTGGTGCCCCTGAATATCGTGATCTCTGCATTGGATATTACCGGCGCTATCTCAGTTGAATCGGCATCAATTGGCAGCACACCACTTACTGTCACCCACTCGACCGGCTCATCCGCAAAAATAAATGCTTGAATGACAAATGTGTCCGGGTCGGGGGCCATAAACTCCAAGTCTCCTTCACAGGCCAAGGACCCCAGCACACAAATAATTAGGGTGAACCAATGGCGCATTATTTTTTCCCTCATCGTAGGCCTACCCGAAGTCCAATACTCGGGGTGAACCCGAGCGTTTTAATATCCGTGACGATCATAGGGAGTTCATCTAGATCAAACTGACGGTACCAGATGTTGTTCCGTCCATAGGCGTTGAAGAGTGACAAATTCAATTCATAGAAAACCCGATAACTCTCGAAACGCCTCGTAGCTGCTACATCCATACGATGATAGGCAGGTAACCGTTGGCCATTCTTTTCACCAACGTGGATATACGAAAGCATACGCCCATCTAAGAGTTCTATCGGGTATTGTGCTTCTGGGATCGTATATGGCCTTCCTGACCCGTAAACCCAAGTACCAGACAGCGTCCACGGGCCCGCTTGATAGCTGGCCACGGTTTTAAACTCGTGTTGTTGATCATGACTGGCCGGGAAGGGATTCCCGTCATTGAAGTCCTCAAGTTCGTAATCGATATCAGCAAGTGTGTATCCGATCCATCCAGTCAGACGACCTCGCTTTTTCTGAGCTAGAAACTCGATGCCGCGTGCCTCACCCGTACCGGTGAAGAATAAATCGCTCAGCGCTTGCCCGGGCCTGCGTCTGGACCTGGTAGAGAACTGAGAGACGCCGGTGAGATCCTTTTCGTAAGCCTCAACATCAAAGAGATAGTCATCGCCTTCCCAACTCACCCCCACAATTCGGTGCTCCGCAAACAACGGATCTAAGCGCTCGCCAGCAAGAACCCAGAAATCTCGACTCCCCTCAAGCACATCCTCGTTCTCAATCCGTTTCACAAACTGGTAGTAGCGACCCCATGCTCCCTTTAGGCTAACGCGATCTGTAAGCTTGAAGTGAATTGAGGTACGAGGTTCCCAGTACAGGCTCTCTGTTTGATCGTAGGACGAAGCTCGGACTCCCACCGTTAGATCGAACCGGTCAGAAGGCAGCCAATGATGTTGTGCGTACGCAGACGTGAGAGCTCCCGTACCCCCCATATCTAGGCCACCACGAACTGAGTCTCCCTGAAGCCGCTGGAAGCTGTACACCACTTCGGTGTCAGTAAATTGGAAGCCAAACCCTATATCGGACGCCTGAAATGGGCGCCAGGTGTTGTCTAGCCTAACGGTGAAGTCAGTGACCTCATTATCCTCACGGAAACCCCGGGCGAACCGGGTAGATGCCACGTCAAGCGCAGCTTCACTGAAGTATTCCGAATAAGCGACAAGCGCGTCGCTCGTGAAGCGACTACCCCAGGCACGTGACCAGCGACCACTGGCTCCTCTGTTGCCCCAGTCAGAGACATCGACCCGATCCGGGGTAAGCCTTGTCTGACCATTGGGGGTTGTGATCTCACTGCCCAGGGTCGACTCGTCCAACTTGTCCTCACCAGCGTATACGGAGAGCGCAACGACGTCGGAGTCAGTCGGTGAGTAACTCAGTTTCGAGTTTAGGTCGTAGAAAAAGAAATCAGGCTGAATCGTCTGCTGCTGAAAGTTGCCACGGCCACCGCGACCGCCACCTCGTCCACCCTGAGGAGTCGGTTGAGGTTCCTCTTCTTCCTGACCTTCAAGCGTGTTGAAGATGCTATTGTAGAGTCCAGTCCGGATGACATCAGTATAGGAGCGCCGGGCCGACACGAGCCATGAACCCTTCCCACCGAGAGGTACCTCCGTAACTGCACGCGCGCTTAAGAGATTCATGCCCGCTGACATGTTGAAATTTTCGTTGTCTCCAGCCTTACCGATCATATCAACGACACTAGACGTACGACCACCGTACTGGGCAGGAAATCCACCTTTGAACAAACGGACATCCTTGATTGCATCAGCATTGAATGCGCTGAAGACACCAAAAAAGTGGTCAACATGGTAGACCGTCATGCCATCGAGAAGTACAAGATTCTCATCGGGTGTCCCTCCACGAATGAAGAGTCCCGAACTTGCGTCATTGGTCCCGCTCACTCCTGGGAGAAGTTGCAGGGTTCTAAAGATGTCGGTTTCTCCGAGCGAAGGCAGCGTAGCAAGCTTTCGAGGAGAAAGCTTGATGACACTGATCTGGTCCGTAGGCTGAATGATGTCGGTGCTCGTCTCGACCGTAACGCCCTCCAGCTCAAAAGCATCCGGCGTCATGAGAATGGAGAGAGGAACTGCTGAATCCCCGGTGATCTCCGCTTCAAAAGGCAGATATCCTAGGTACTCTACCTGAAGAGTGTGCACTCCTAGGGGGACGTTTACTAGCGTAAAGCGGCCAAACTCATCAGTGAGTGTTCTGAAGCGTTCTCCTACAAGCAACACCACCGCATTCGGAAGCGTCTCATTGTTCAAAGAATCCCGGACGATTCCTGTTACATCAACCGCCTGAGCCGACAGCGTGTTTGCGGGAGTATTCAGGCCCAGTCCAAGACACACAACACCCAACCGCACGAGGGTACGTCTACGATGCTGAGAACACGGTTTGTGCACAAAGACCAATATCAATCCTCCATATTTGAACTCTGAATTCTACTACGAGAGTTCCGGAGACTGTCATTCGTTAATAGTTGATCAGCACAGCAATACTTATACGGACACCAAGTCGTTCCAGTCGACTGAGTTGCGCTACTATGCCTGAGAGGCACTCCAGGCCTGGAGGATTTCTCTTTCTCGCTCCCGACTCCAACCAAAACGTCGGCTCTCCCTTTCCTCCGCTGGCCTAGTCTTATCCCACTCTAGCGTGTCGCCTGCTGTTACAGAAAGTGGCCTAAAGGTCAGCCCGGCGTCGACGGCCTTCTGGTACGTAACAAACATCAAGGCATCGCCAGGGATCCAAGCTGGAAGATCGCTCCACGGCGCTACTCCATGACTTTCCAAGAAATCTTCGGGAACCCACGTCAGTTCAAATGGGTTTGATACCACAGTCCCAATTTGTTCGAGCATTTCTCCCATCGTGAGCCTATAACCAGGCCCAACACCGTGGAAGTCTCCGGTGGTACCATTCTCGGCAAGACGCACAATCCATTCGGTCAGATCCCTCTGATCAATGATTTGGTTTGCATGTAGTGGGTTTCCAGGTGCAAGCACTTCCCCTCCCTCATCAATGCGCACCGGCCAGTAAGTGAACCGATCAGTTTGATCTCCAGGACCCACAATCAGGCCAGGCCGAACAACGGTGGCACGTCCTGGGAAGGCTGCGTGCACGATGTCTTCACTTAATGTCTTCATCAACCCATAGGGTGCGTCGTCGCCGTCCATCCAACCCTCTGGAGGAGAAATCCTAATGAAGCTTTCGTCAACGATCGGCTCCATGATGATGCGATCCTTGTACTCCCACCCGAAGCCCTCGATCTCATACGCGGAAATGGAAGACACAAACAGATATTGATCGGCGGCATCTCGCAGGAGTTCCGTGCTCTTCTGTACCCAGCGATAGTCCTGGGCATTGTTGTCCAAGACAACGTCCCAAGTCCTCCCCTCCAGGGCAGTGTGGTCATCATTTCGATCACCGATTAGGTGCT
>Ga0310121_10001392_pt1 | contig 24833 bp, 23 predicted proteins | sample CB27_Tmax_986_MG_FD_203504 | JGI IMG/M metagenome (GOLD analysis project Ga0310121, IMG submission 203504) | Marine microbial communities from Western Arctic Ocean, Canada - CB27_Tmax_986 | ecosystem: Environmental > Aquatic > Marine > Oceanic | place: Canada: Western Arctic Ocean | collected...
TTTTTTGGCCGTGGTTGCTTAAGTTTCTTCTCCTCAAAGGTCGATACTCTATTAAATGGGTACGACTCTTACTGTCGAATGGTATCACCAAAGCAGGCTGCTCGTTGAGTAGCCTTGGAGCAGGTTTTCCGTTCGGAAAATGTGTTTTTGTGGGTGGGCCAGAAAGTAAAGGTAAATCATGCGAACTCACCGGATTCAGTTTTTTGCCGCCTTGTTGTCGTGTGCCAGTTTGTTGTTTCCGCATGCTGCTCTTGCTGACCCCCAGGCGAATGCCGTCACAGATATTGCCCTGCAGCAGGGTGGCTTGTTGGTCGGGCAGGTGATGGGGCGTGATGGTTCGGCCCGGGCTGGGGAGCAGGTGGCGATTTTATTTGGTGATCGCGAGATTGTACGAACTACGACCGATGAAAACGGCGTGTTTGCGGTGGCAGGGTTGCGGGGAGGACAGTACCAGGTTACCACGCGGGAGAGTGCGAGCTTGATTCGAGCGTGGGCACCGAATACAGCTCCACCGGCGGCCCGAGAGGGAAGCCTGCTGGTGGTGGGCGATCAGGTTGTCCGTGGGCAGATTGCCAATTCGCCTGGTTTGGTGCTCAACTGGGCGCGGTCTCATCCCTGGCTTACCACCATTGTGGCCTTGACGGCGATTGCGGTGCCGATCGCTTTGGTTAGTGGAGACGATAGTGCTTCATGAGTGAGTTGGAGCTGTTCGGTGTCGCGGTCCAAAGTACCGTTTAGATTTGATGGAAATACTTGTCTCAGCAGATGCGCCCCAAGCGGGTTGCAACGTTGTTTTGTCTCTTCTTTAATGTTGTGTTGTGACAGCCGTGTGCCGCGCCAAAGATGGGTCGCGGTGTCGGTTGATGCACCTTGCTAGATCGTTGATTGATCTACCGTTTATGTGGAGGGGAACAGAGTGTTCATTACACGTTCTCAATTACGAATTCTGGCAATCATTAGTACGTTGAATCTTTGCGTTCCATATGCGACGTATGGAGATCCTCCGGCGGAAGTAGCGTCAACGTTCGATGTGGCCTTGACCAGCCAGGGGCAATTGTCGGGAGTCCTGATCGACAGCTCCGGGAGGCCGGTAGGAAATGTCGAGGTTGGCCTGCTGTGTGGCTCGAACCTCGTGAGTTTGATCCCGACCGATGGGCAGGGACACTTTACCTTCGAGGACGTTCGAGGTGGCACCTACCAGCTTGCGACTGTCGGCTCAGTTCACATCGTTAGGGCGTGGGCATCGAATACAGCTCCGCCAGTTGCCCGGCCTGCAGCGGTGATTGTTGTTGACGGTGACGTAATTCGTGGTCAGGAGGCGTGCGGATGTGGTGCTGAAGTGGGGTGTTGCGACGGCGTAGGGTGCGGAGATTCAGGCGGTAGGGGGAGGCTTGTCAGGCGATCGGGCCCGAACAAACAGCGGCTTTTGCGGTGGATGCGCGCCAATCCCGGTATCGTCCTCACAGGTATTGCAGCCGCGATTGCCGTTCCAATTGCGTTCATTGCATCCGACGACGACGCCAGCTAGTCCGTGGCTGGGTGAAGTCACCCGGGGCTTGCCGTCGCTGAAGGCGTCCAGGCCTGATTCCTTGGGTTTGAGGGGTGAAGTTGATGTTACGCTCCCGTATTGCAAACCTGGTCGTAGCTGCCATGGCAGCCGGTATGCTGTTGGTTGGGTCGATGGCCACGGCCAGATCAGCGGGTGCTGATCTACCAATCGATGTCGCACTTCAGCCGCAAGGGTGCCTCGTGGGGCGGTTGACCAAGCCCGACGGTCAGCCCAAGGCGCTTGCAGCGTTTGCTATCTACAATGATCGAGGACTCGTCGCGCGCGGTTTTACCGACCAGCAAGGCATGGTGACCGTGAGTGGTCTGCAGGGTGGTGTTTACCAGTTTGTCGTCGGTACCGAGTCACACCTTCTCCGATTGTGGGCCGACAAAACCGCGCCTCCGAGCGCTATTCGAGAGGTGTTGTTGGTGCATGACCCAACGGTTTTGAGAGCCCAGTGGGCTGCTCCAAGGCCGCTCAACAACCTGGCGCGGCGGCTGAAATATGGCGCGAGAAATCCATTGGTGTTCGGGACGGTACTCACCGCTGCGGTGGGGGTTCCCGTGATCGTGCACAACCTGAACCAGGACGATAACAGCTAAGCTGTTTGCGTCTGGTATCTCAGGAACCAATCACGGGACGCGATGCTGATCTTGAGGCGACTCTTCGCCGACCGAGCTGGGGTGTCCTGTCGGCGTCATGGGGGTAGACTGCCGGTTAGTGCGGGTGCTAGAGAAAGCATCCGGGCTTGCCACCTTGCCCCTAGAGCTTGCCACCTTGGCCCTGTGGTGCAATGGGGAGTGCCAGGGGTGACTGCCAGAGGACGGCAGTGATCGAGAGAACCGCAAGAGACGCAATTTCTTATGTGTGGTATTGCCGGAGCAGCCTGGACCGATCCGCGGCTGGCCGTGTCAGCCGAGACGCTGGCGGCTATGACGGCTCAGTTAGTGCACCGTGGTCCAGATGACCAGGGGGCCCACACCAGCGAGTTGGTTGTGCAGTCGCCCTATCCTACGCAACCTGGCGTAGCCCTGGGGCACACTCGGCTCTCGATTATCGACGTCGAGGGAAGTCGGCAGCCGATGGCCAATGAGGACGGAACGATCCAGTTGATTTTCAACGGGGAGATATATAACTACCAGCACCTGCGAAAACGGCTTGACGGAAGTGGCCACCATTTTCAGACCCGTGGTGACACCGAAGTGATCCTCCATCTGTATGAAGATGAAGGTCCCGAGTTCGTTCATCAGCTTGTGGGCATGTTTGCCCTGGCCATCTGGGACCGCCCCCAACGACGCTTGTTGCTGGCACGTGATCGTTTGGGGCAGAAGCCGCTGGTCTATCGTGTCGAGTCGGGGCGGTTAACGTTTGCCAGCGAACTGAAGAGTCTGCTGGCGGTGCCCGGTTGCCCAAGGGAAATAGACCCGGCTGCCATTGATGAGTACTTGCTCTACCAATACATCCCACACCCGAATTCGATATTCCGGGGTATCCGTAAATTACCACCCGGACATTTGGCAATTTATCACGATGACAAACTTCGGGTGGACCGATACTGGCAACCCGATTTTGAGCACCAGCTCGATATCCAGGAAACGTCGGCAACGGACCGTTTGAGGGCGGTACTTGGTGAAGCAGTTCGGTTGCGTATGCGTAGCGATGTTCCCTTGGGAGCTTTTCTTTCGGGAGGTGTCGATTCGTCAATCATTGTGGCGCTTATGCAACAGTTTGCCACTGCGCCGGTAAAGACGTTTGCAGTCGGTTTTCCGCAGGTGGAGTACGACGAGAGCGGTTACGCACGGCGAGTGGCGGAACATCTGGGTACCGAACATCACGAACTGCGAGTCGAGCCAAAGTGCCTTGAACTCTTGCCGAAGTTGATTTGGCATTATGATGAACCGTTTGGCGACAGCTCTGCCATTCCTACCTACTATCTGGCGGAAGAGACGCGGCGGCATGTTACGGTCGCTTTGTCGGGTGATGGTGGTGACGAGTTGTTCGCCGGTTATGAGCGTTACCTTGCCATGCAGCTGGCAAGTCGATTCGATCACCTCCCATGGTCCCTCAGGCGCGTGCTCACAAATTCCTGGTTGCGGACGATGCGCACGTCCGGTCGCCAAAAGAGTGTGCTCCGGAAAATACAGCGTTTAAGCCAGATTTTGGCGGCTCCACCAGAGCGGCGTTACGCTGAACTTATTGGCATTTTCAATGAAGCGTGGCGGGCCAATCTCTATACGGACGAATTCCTTGCACACCTCCCCGAAAGTGACCCGGTTGAGTTTTTGGATCGTGCTCTTAAGCTGGGCCAACGGCGTGATGTGACGACCGCTGCGACGCTGGCCGATCTTGTCACTTACTTGCCTTGCGATCTTTGCCAGAAGGTCGATATTGCGACGATGGCCCACGGTTTGGAATGTCGTCAGCCGATGCTCGACCATCGCGTTGTGGAACTGGCTGCCGGCTTGCCGATCGGAATGAAGTTGCGTGGGCGGCGCGGAAAGCAGATTTTGTACCGTGCCTTCGGTAAGATGCTACCGCCCGAGGTGTTTCGCCGTCGTAAAATGGGATTTGGCGTGCCGCTGGACCACTGGTTCCGTCACGAACTCAGGGATCTTCTCCACGACACGTTGCTGAGCCAAAAGGCGATCGGACGCCCCTATTTTCGAGCCGATAGCATTCGTGAATTGTTAGCCCAGCATATGTCTGCCCGTTTCGACCATGCTCCCCGCTTGTGGTCGTTGCTGGTGCTTGAACTCTGGCATGGCCAGTGGGTCGACTCGTGACGTTGCACAATTTGCCAATGGCGACCTTTTGAGCGACTCCGCGACAGGGTAGAATGCAGGGCGAAGCGGACAGGTCACCTGCCAAGCAAGACCACCACAAACTGTGGTGAAACGCGTTGAAAAATCCTTGGCGAACCGAAGTCGAGTCACCATGAACCAGCCAGCCACACAGTCCCGTACCCTTTTTGAAAAAATTTGGGATGACCATGTCGTCCACAATGAAGAGGGCCGACAAACGATTCTTTACATTGACTTGCATCTGGTTCATGAAGTAACCAGTCCACAGGCCTTTGAAAGCCTGCGATTGTCAGGGCAAACCGTTCGACGCCCGGAGCGGACACTTTCGACGATCGACCACAATGTTCCGACTACCGATCGCAGCCTGCCAATTTTGGACGACATCTCCCGCAAGCAAATTGAAACGCTGCGGACCAATTGCCGTGAATTTGGCATCAAGTTGTACGACATTGACGATGTCCGCCAGGGAATTGTACACGTTATCGGGCCCGAACAGGGTTACACCCGGCCTGGCATGACGATCGTTTGTGGGGACAGTCACACGTCGACTCACGGCGCCTTTGGTGCCTTGGCGTTCGGGATCGGGACGAGCGAAGTTGCGCACGTGTTGGCAACGCAAACTTTGTTGCAGACCAGGCCGAAAACGTTGGAGTTGCGGATCGACGGTAATTTGTCGTCAGGTGTCACGGCCAAAGACCTTGTGCTCTATCTTATCGGTCAAATCACCACCAGCGGTGGGACTGGTTACTGTATTGAGTTCACCGGGGATGCGATCCGGTCGCTGACCATGGAGAACCGAATGACCGTCTGTAACATGTCGATTGAAGGCGGTGCACGAGCCGGGTTGATTGCCCCCGACGAGACGACCTACGAGTACCTTCGCGGGCGTCCCCAGGTCCCTCAGGGCGAAAATTTCGACCAGGCCGTTCTGCGCTGGCGAACGTTACCGACCGACGAAGGGGCCTCTTACGATAAATTGCTGACGTTCGCTGCCGCTGATATCGTTCCGCAGGTTACCTGGGGAACCAATCCGGGGCAGGTGACACCTGTCACCGGGCAGGTTCCCGTGCCCGCCGATTTCGGAGACGAAACTGAGCAAAAGACAACCGCGGCCTCCCTCAAGTACATGGGCTTGGCAGGTGGAGAGGCCGTGACCGACTTGAAAATCGACCGTGTTTTCATCGGGTCATGCACCAACGCACGAATTGAAGACCTGCGGGCAGCTGCCGAAATGATCCAAGGACGCCGCGTGGCCGGGTCTGTTGACGCGATGGTCGTGCCGGGAAGCGGGCTGGTGAAAAAACAGGCCGAGCAGGAGGGACTCGATCGTATTTTTCGGGAGGCCGGTTTCGAATGGCGGGAAGCGGGTTGCAGCATGTGTCTGGCCATGAATCCCGATAAACTGGAACCGGGCCAACGGTGTGCCTCGACCAGCAATCGCAATTTTGAGGGACGTCAGGGCCGTGGTGGCCGGACACACCTTGTTTCGCCAGCGATGGCCGCCGCCGCCGCAGTCGCGGGACACTTCGTTGATGTTCGGGAGTGGAATCGATGAACCCTTTTGAAACCCATACTGGCCGGGTTGTCACCATGGATCGGGCCAATGTCGATACCGACCAGATCATTCCCAAGCAGTTTCTCAAGCGTGTCGAGCGATCTGGTTTCGGAGAGTTTTTGTTCTGGGATTGGGCCCGCACTGGTAGGGATGAGCCGCGGCCCGACTTCGAACTCAATCAACCCGCCGCCCAGGGCGCCAGTATCCTCTTGACGCGGCGAAATTTTGGTTGCGGATCGAGCCGCGAACATGCGCCTTGGGCCCTTGAAGATTGGGGATTTCGGGTCTTGATTGCGCCCAGTTTTGCCGACATTTTCTACAACAACTGCTTCAAAAACAGCATGCTCCCCATTCAACTCAGCGAAGCACAGGTGGAAGATTTGTTCCAGCGTGCAGCGAGGTACGAGGCGTACACTCTCTCGGCAGACCTCCATGCATGCAAATTAACCGATCCACACGGTCTTGACCTTGAGTTCGAAGTCGAACCGTTTCGGCGCAATTGTCTCTTGAATGGGTTGGACGATATCGGACTTACGCTGGAACATGAGGAGAAGATCGCTGCATACGAGGCAGAGAAATATGGCCCGGCGTCAGTTTGAAACTTTGCCACTGAAGGCGTTTTCGGAAAACGTTACGAGTTTCCTATGATTACGCACCGCGTTTGCCTTGTTCTGCTTGCCCTGCTGCTGGGCAACACGTTCTCGAGGTGCGTCGGTCAGGATCTGCCCGCGCCCGACGATGTCCCCCCCTCCCCTCCCCTTCAGGTGCGTGTTGAGCTCGTGGATAACAACCTGCAGGATCTAGCCGGGATTGCCATTCGACCTGGCGGCACTGCCGAACGGTATGAAATCTTTGTCCTGGTCAGAGCCACCGGCAACCTCGTTCGATTCAATAGTCATAAGCCTGCCGAAATGGCTAATACAATTACGGGATTTCAAGTGGCCCAGCCTGGTTCGGGCGAGAAGGTACCACTTGGTGTGTTGGCGCTGGCGTTTCTCGACCGGAGTCATCTGCTGGTGATGAGCGACCCTTCGGATGACGGCCGGCACTCGTTGCGGATTTTCGAATTGCCGACCGGCGGGGAGTCGCTCGTGGCAAGTGAGCCACAACAGGAGATCTTGTCCACGCCTCCCCCGACACACTCTGCCGCAGGTGAACAGCCATTGTACGGAATCACCCGGGACGCAGAACGGGTTTATCTTTGTTGTGTTGGGAGCCAGTTTGCAATCTCTCAAGCCTCACTTCAGGGAAATGCATTGGGTGAAATTACGGTGTGGGCGACCGCGGAACCAGGTGATGAGCCGTCGGGGGCAGCTTGTGTGACGGTCAATTCGCGACGCGACAAGGGGTATGTGGTTGCGGGAATTCCCGCGGCGACCCCGCAGCAAAGCAGACTGGTGTTTTACCATCCTGTTACCGCGGAACGGTTACTCAGTTTGCCGATTCCCTTGCTGGAAGTTGCCGGCCTTGCCTATGGTCCCAGCTCAGGACTGCTGTATGCGATCGACGTGGCCCGCAGGGACGAAGCCCGCGGCGGTGTTTATCGTCTCGATGCGGGATCCGCCGCCGGACGCCAGACATGCACTGCCGTGGCCATCGCCCCACTAGTCAGGCCAACGGCCATGGCCTTTGGCCCAGACGGCACGCTCTACGTCATTGCCCACAATCAAGCGGACGTTGAGGAGTCATCCCTCAGCCGGCTCTACAGGGTCACGGGCCATTTGTAGAGCCAAGCATTCGATCGATGAGGCATTCGATCGATCAAGTGCGGGGGACCTTGTAACGGCGGACCTGCACGGATTGCGGGGCCGCACGCTGACGTGCCTGCCCGTGTGAAGTCGTGCGGGTGTTGGGCGTGCCAGGCTTGCCGTAAGTTTGCAACCTTCCACCAGGTGGCTTGCATTGGACCGTGCCTGTGAGCTATCTTTGAGTTCGACACTGGCCATTGGAAATCTTATGTCTCGACGTGAAAAGATCGAAGCGATGCTGGCCGACGAACCGCGGGACGTCTTCCTGCGGTACAGCCTGGCGATGGAATTCGACAAGGAAGGCCGCCACGATGAAAGCTTGTCGGCATTGATGGAATTAACCCGGGAGGATCAGGCTTACGTTCCGGCGTTCTTTATGGCCGGGCAACAATTGGCCCGCCTGGAGCGGACCGACGATGCCCGCGAGGTGCTTCGGGAAGGTATCGAGGAAGCACGTCGCCAAGGTGATACCCACGCTGCGGGAGAAATGGCCGAGTTGCTGGCGTCGCTCGGTCGAGACACATCGACGTGACCGAGCACGTCACTTGGGCTTCCCACACGCTTCGGCAACACTGCACGACGAGCAAGAATCACAACCACCGCGGCCAGCAGCAGCTTCGGTACCGCAGTCGGGGCCACACCCCTCGATAAGCATTTTGGTAAACTGCCGAAATTTCACCTCCGTTTCGTAAGTTCCGGCCAGTTGTTCCGTGTACGCTTCGAGTTCGGGAGTGATTTCTCCCAGGAAATAGAAGAACAGTCCCTGCCCATCGAACAGGTGTTCTACATCGATCAACACCGCCGGTACGTTTCCTCCTACCAGCAGCAGGGAGCAGGCCTGATAGGCTGCCTGACGATTTTTTTCGAGGCGGGCTTCAAGCAGAAGATCCTCGACGGTCATTCCCCGCAAAATGGCTCCGTCGGCGTGGGTGTCTTCGGTTTCGTCTTCCGGTGCCGCCAAGACTTCACCCACCTCAAGCCCACGGCGGGTGCGGACCACCACGCGGGTCGCGCGCGGATAGCGGACCGCGTCAATCGCTTGAAATCGGCCCACGTGGCCCATCGCGCCAACTCGAACAAGATGATTGCGAGGCATTGTCGTGTTTGCTTCCAGGTTGATCCGATACGTTCCAGCTCGCCTTAACCCCTTCCAGCACGCCTTAACCTACGTTTAATTGTCGCACGCTTCCCGCTCACTGCCAAGCTGGATCGCCACTTTCTCTCCCGAGATCACCGATCTCCCCCTTGCGACCTGTTAGCTGGAAGCCGATGATATCGCCTGAGTCGTAGAAAGCGGCCACCATTGTCAGGGCGGTCGCGAAATTCCCGCTTGCCGGAACCGGTTCGGTCGCAGTGGGGTTCCCTTCCTTCAACATAAAATCGTCACGCCGATGCCAGTTGCACCTACTGGGCGTGCCTCGCCCGCTACCTCTGCCGGCAGGAGTCATACCAACCCATGGCATCCTTTGGCCGACAAAGTCCTCGATGGCAGGCAGGTTTCACGTTCTGAGGCGTTATCGATCCTTGCCTGCCCCGATCACGGTCTGCTCGATTTGCTGGCCGCTGTCTATCGTGTCCGAGCGCATTACTTCGGCAATCAGATCCAGCTTTATTTCTTGATGAATGCCAAGAGCGGCCTTTGCCCGGAGGATTGCACCTATTGTTCACAATCCAAGGTCTCCAACGCAGACATTCCCAAATACAATCTCTTAAGTCGCGATAAACTCCTCGACGGTGCCCGCCTGGCAGCCCAACGAGCGGCGGGAACCTATTGCATCGTGATCTCCGCCAAGGGGCCGAGTGATCGAGAAATGCAGGCCGTCACCTCAATCGTGCCAGAAATCAAACAGCGGTACGATCTGAAGATTTGCGTCTGCCTTGGTTTGCTGACTCGGAAGCAAGCCAGGCAACTAAAGCAGTGTGGCGTCGACCGAGTCAACCATAATCTCAATACGAGCGATGCATTCTACGGCGAGATTTGCACGACCCACACCTATCGCGATCGGGTTGCGACCCTCCAGGCCGTTCGCGATGCCGGAATGGAAATGTGTTCGGGTGGAATTGTCGGAATGGGTGAGCAGCCACACGACGTGGTCGATATGGCCGTTGCTTTGCGTGATCTTGGCGTGCAATCGATCCCCATCAATTTCCTGAATCCTATCGATGGCACACCGCTGGCTGGGAAAAGTGACCTGAATCCACGCACCTGTCTGAAAGTGCTTTCGATGTTTCGCTTTGTGAATCCCGACCGTGAGATCCGGATCGCGGGAGGCCGGGAACTACACCTTGGTAGCATGCAGGCGTTGGGGTTTTACCCTGCCAATTCGATGTTTGTGGGTGACTACCTTACGACCAAGGGCCAGTCCCCCGACGATGATTATCGAATGATCCGCGATTTGGGGTTTGAGGTGGTTCAGGCGGAAGAAATCTCGGCCTGACAATCCGCACCAAGTCACCCTATCCCCCCCGGCTTTCTCATCTCCTTAAATCCGAAAAAGTTTGCTAACCGGGTGAATCTTCCCCGCCTGTCAGCCCGATAGAAACTTGACAACAGGATGTGTCCAGGGATCGTCCCCGTTGTTGGTGATTCCGGCGGGTTGGGTTTCATTCCCAATACTGCTGGTGATCACCAGGTGGCGATTTCCTGTCGTATTACTCCGAAACGCAAGGATGCGGTCATGGCTCGTCATGGTTTTCTAATTGGACTGGCTTTGCTTGGATTGTCCATTTCTACTCCGGTTGCCGACGGCCAGCTAATCAAGAGTGCGCCGAATTTGGTCAACCGTCTCAACTCGCTGCGGAAGGAATGGAGTTGGTCTGAACTCCACAAACCCGCTCCCCCGCCTCAATCGCAACCGGTTAAAACTCGGCCGGACTCATTCGAGTCAACCGGGGCGAGGAAGTCTCGTGATAGCCTCGCCTCTCTGCCTCGGGTGGATGCGGAGAGGTTGTTACCCCGTCATTGGCAGACAACCGAAGCGGGTGAGGCGACCGTTCCGAACGTAGCGCCGCGGCGGGTGTTCAGCGACCAGAAACGAGACCAGAAACAAGTGGACATGCCGCGCGAGTCGTCACCACGTCGCCCGCTGGGGGACGGCTATCAGAGTTCTCCCCGGGGAGCCGGTGGTTTGATGCCGTTGCCGCGTTCCCGAGTTAGCACGACTGGGTCGCCAGACGCAGCAAGTATTGACATTTCGACGAGTCATCCGAGCCCAATGGTTCGACGTTCCCCTCGTTCGGGTCCCCGCAGTGAATTTGACGCCGAGACGCTGCGGCGAGAATTGGTCGACGCAACCGGCCGGTCCATTCCGCGGCGAAGCAAAAAACCAAAGTTGGTTGACACGGCAGACAAGTCTGCAGTCCCATCCGTTCCAGCAAAGCTGGCTGCGATCGCGGATCTCCTGGTATCGGACCCGGACGTCAGTCGGGTGGCAATCGGTCAAGAGGTGACCACCCAAGTCAAGACCAAAGCTTCGCAATCGGCCAGACCCGCTGTGGTCATTAAACGGTCCCCACTGTTCATACCGTCCAAAACGATCGGCCGGTTTTCCGACCAACAACGGGTGACGTCAGCCGGGGAAAAAGCCTTTGCACCCGAAGCCATAGGATCCAACGAGTTGCCACGGCAGAAGGCGTCAGCCGGTCGTGTCAATTCGGTTACCACCAGCCGTGACTCCACGGGTCACGAAACGTCGGCGGACAACAGGTTTGGTGCGGCTTCTGCCGTGTTGGCTGACGGGATCGATCTGCTGGCGACCCACCAACTGCCGAGTATCCGTTCGCGGGTGAGCGGACCAAAACAAATTCTGATTGGGCGCGAGGCGACCTTCGAGGTTCGTTTCGACAATCAAAGCAACATCGCCGCTCATGAAGTGATTGCCCAAGTCGATATCCCGAGTTGGGCCGACGTGGTCGATACCGTGGCGAGTAACGGGGTCATCCAGCAAACCGAAGTTACCGAGCAGTTTAACACTTACCACTGGCAGCTCCAGGAACTTGCGGGGCGAGGGAGTGAAACGCTGAAATTGAAACTCGTTCCGAGAGCAAGTCGGGCACTCAAGTTGGGCGTTCACTGGAGCCACGCGGCGGTTGATTCGGAAGCGGTAGTGGAAGTGCAAGAGCCGAAGCTGCGGATGCAGATCTCCGGTCCTGATGAAGTGTTTTTTAACAGTCCCCAGGTGTATCGATTGACCCTGACCAATCCAGGTACAGGGATGGCGGAGGAAGTGTATATCAACCTGCTACCACCGGCTGGTGGGAACGAGTCACTGAGCACACACCAGCTTGGAGAGTTGCAACCGGGGGCCAGTAAAACGGTTGAGGTTGAACTTACGCCCCGAGAGGCCGGGAAGCTGTTTGTGAAGGCAACCGCGTCGGCGCTTGGAGGGGTAACCGCAGAAGCAGAGAAAGGTATTTTTTGCCGCAAGCCTGAATTGGAAGTCGATTGGCGCGGGTCAGTGCAGAAGTACGCCGGGACGGTTGCGACGTACTATTTGCGTGTGCGAAATCCAGGGACCGCTGCCGCAGACGATGTGGAGGTTGAGGTTCGTCTGCCTGGAGGGGCTGAGTTTGTCAGTGGCAGTGAAGGTCACATCGTTGATCGAGCCAAACCAACCTTGACGTGGCGGGTCGGATCACTCCTGCCGGGAGATGATCGGTACATGGAACTCAAATGTATCCTCAACAACGCTGGTACAAACCGTTTTGTGGTGACGGCGGCCACGGCCGAAGGTGATCTTACCGACACAAAATCAGCCGAAGTCAACGTGATTGCACTGGCCGACCTTAAGCTCGACGTGACCGATCCCAAGGGGCCCATTCCCGTGGGTCAAGAAGCGGTCTATGAAATTCGTGTCCGAAATCGTGGTCAGAATACGGCTGAAGAAGTGGATGTTGTGGCCCTCTTTTCTGAAGGTATCAACGTCCAAACCGTTGAAGGTGTCGAGTACAGTGTGGCCGACGGTCGGGTTACCTTCCCTACGATCGAAAAGCTGGAAGCTGGTCAGGAAATCGTGTTGAAGATTCATGCCCGGGCAACGCAATCGGGTGTGCATGTATTCCGGGTGGAAGTCCTCTGCAGCGACCTGGAAATCAAGCTGGCAGTCGAAGAGACGACCAGATTCTTTGCCGATGAGGTACCTGGGAACTCCACGAATCCAAAATCGGCTGATGCTTTCGAATCACACGCCGACACCCGCTACTGAGGCAGGTCGAGCGCAATGTTCCGTTCCGGCGAAACCAGCAGTGCTAGCAAGAAAGGTGCCCCCTGTCGCGTTTTCAGCCAGGGGGTTTGTCTCCTGCCGTGGTATTTGGACTTGGACTAAGTTGGGTGCACGCTATAATCGCCCCGCCTTCCCGTTGCCAGTACGGGTACAGGAGGTGTCTGACGATTTTACCCACGACAAGCGACTTCAATGGATGTTCTGAATCACCGTTTCCGCGAATACCGTCCGAGTTGCCGTTTAAGGTGCGCCACTGGGTGGCTCTGGGGGATGCTATTGGTGCTGGGTTTTGTCGGGTGCGGAACAACCCGCTCCAGCGATACATCGCGCACTGCAACGGAGCAGCTTCTGATTTCCGACGCGATCGACCGCGCGGTTGTTGCATTGAACATACACCAGCTATCGGGGCAGGCGATTTTCTTTGACGATCAGTATCTGCACGAGTCAGTCGACTCGAGCTACTTGATCAGCTCAATTCGGCAGCACTTGCTGGCAAGTGGGTGCATTTTGAAAGATGAACGTGCGGATGCTGACTTCGTCGTCGAAGGTCGCTCGGGTGCGATCGGCACAAACCGACATGACCTTTTGTTCGGGATCCCATCGACGAATGTGCCACAGATCTTTCCACTGCAAGGCATTCCGGCCGCGATTCCGGAAATTCCAATTGCAAAGCGGCGTGATCAGCGGGGTGTCGCCAAGATTGCGATGTTCGCCTATCATCGCGAGACAGGACGCCCTGTCTGGCAGTCCGGAATCGCTTTGCAAGAGAGTACGCTCAACGATGTGTGGTTACTGGGTGCGGGACCTTTCCAGTACGGCACGATCCGCAACGGCCCGTTGTTTGCAGAGAAGTGGGGCAATGGATCGCCGGAGGCGGTTGGTGACGAAGCGATAGGTGGTATTGCCCAGGAAATCACATTTGCCAATCCTGCGATCCTGGCCGGTAACCTCCGGAGAATGCCAGCCAGCAAGAGCCCAGCCAGCAAGAGCCCAGTCGAGTTGGCCGGTTTTACGGCTGCGGTTGGGCCCGTAGCAGACGGACCCGCTGAGCTGACGCAGTCACCAGATATTCCGTTGCCCGATACTCAGATGTCGCTGCCGCAATTGCCAGAGCCAATCAACGGGAGTGTTCCACCTGGTGAATTCCAACCGGCGGAGGATCGCCTGCCCCTGCCACCGCCGGTGAGCACTCCACCCCGGCCGTACGTTGATTAAGGCAATTTGCTGTCGGGCAGATTGTCAAACTCAATCGGGTGGGGGCTCCGCGGGTTCTGGATGCGAATCGACTTTTTTCCATTCAGCAAGTCGTCAATCAGGTTGCCGACCAGTTTTGCCCGCCAACCTTGTGCAAGCGCTGGTACCTCACGGTGTTGGGCGCCACCAAACCCAAGCCGGTAGGCGATTAAATCGCGTACGTCGCTCGCAGTCCCGACGAGGCTGGTGGCCACGTCCGCACGTCGGCAAATGCTGCCGAGGGCTGGTGAAAGGAACTGTCCTAACAGATTGAGCTGGGGAGGCATTTGTGGGCGCGAAACACGGTTCAGGTCGTCGAGATCAGTGGCGAGTCCGCGACGAATACATTCCGCCAACTGGTCGACCATTTTACCTTTGGCGCCCCGGTGCATTCCTCGAATAGCACGGATTTTTTCGGGATCGTCGCTCTTTCGCTTGGCGAGCTCCACAATCAAGTCATCGCGCAAGACGCGCCGCGCCGGGAGATTCCTCTGTTGAGCTTCTGCTTGTCGCCAAAGCCACAATTCGCGGACAATTGCCAGCCCGCGCGGGGGTAGGTTGCCAATCCCGGAGACTTTTTGCCAGCGTTGGCGAGATCTGGCCTCATAGACTTCTTTTTGCCACGCTTCGATTTCACCCTGAAACCAGGTCGTCCGGTTTGCAAGTTCGATGCGTTCCGCAATCGCATCGTGAAGGTCGAACAAGTGACGGATGTCTTCCAGCGCGTACTCGATTTGTGCGGTAGTTAATGGTCGCCGTCGCCAATCGGTTCGCTGTTCCCCTTTGCCGGGTTTCCGCCTCAGGAATTTGGTGACGACCGATGCGTATGAGGAAGGATATTCTGTACTACAGAATCCAGCCGCAAGTTGGGTGTCAAATAAATTAGCGGGTAGGCGATCAATGGCCTTCAATGAAAAATTCAGTTCCTCCCTCGCCGCATGGGCAATCGTCGTGTGGTTGCCATCGGCCAGCGACGTCCAGAACGGGGTAAGATCGCCTGCCTGGTAAGGGTCGATCACCACCATCCTCGCTGGTGTGGCCACCTGGATGAGGCAAAGCTCCGGATAGAACGTATCTTCTGAAACGAACTCGGTGTCGAAGCCGATCCGGTCTACTTCGGCGAGATGTTGACACAGTTCGTCAAGTTCGGCAGGAGTTGTGATGGAGTGGTAGGACAATTCGTATCCGTGGCAGTCAATTGAAGAGCGAGTGTGTAGTGTCTCCCGCCTTCGGAATGATACACGATATTTTTGCTTTGCGGAGTGGCACAAATTGGCAAAAAGCCCTGGCGGGCGAGAGGTCAAGTTTGCGTGGGGAGGGATCCACCATGGGGACAACCTAAAGCAGGAACTGCCAGACGGCGAGTGCCAAAATGGGAAGTAGAATACTGCCACTGTATAACATGTATCCGAAGAAGCTGGGCATGGGGACGCCTGATCTTTCAGCCAGCGCCTTGACCATAAAGTTCGGCCCGTTGCCGATATAGGTCATCGCCCCCATGAATACGGCTCCCAAACTGATTCCAATCAAGGTCGGCTCTGCGACCCCGGCGACCGTGATCGCGTCGCCGGGATCCATCGATTGAGCCATTTTGAAGAACACCAAATAGGTTGGTGCGTTATCCAGCACACTCGAAAGTCCTCCCGTGATCCAGAAAAATCGGGCTGGCGTGTCGATGCCCAGGTTAACACCATAAAAGTTGAGAATCTGTAGGGCAGGTTGCATGCAAATGAAGATCCCTAAGAACAAAACTGCCACTTCGACTATGGCATGGTAGCTGAAGTTGTTGGCTTTGCGGATCAGCAGATTCCCGTAAATCAAAGAAATGGTTACCAATCCTAACTGCACGATCTCACGGAGAAACATCCAGGGACGCCAGTTCGTACCTGAGAGGGTTCTGCTGGGGTCGAGGAGGGCCACGGCACAAACCACACCCAAGAGGAGTGGAGCATTCAGGCCTGTTCCCAGAACTCTCAGCCGCCGTGTGTGGGGCATGTCACGCTCAATATCCCCGATGGTTTCCTTCGGATAAAACCAGTATCCGTCGACCAGCAAGTAAACGAGCAGGAGTAAACTGTTGACAAACAACCACGGTTTCCAGAGGGTGAGTGTCCACCAGAAGTCGACACCTTCCAGGTAACCTAAAAACAGGGGGGGATCCCCAATCGGCAACAGGCACCCTCCACAATTGCAGACGACAAAGATGAAGAAGACAACCGTATGAACAACGTGTTTCCGTTCCTTGTTTGTCTCCAACAGCGGGCGGATCAACAACATTGCCGCGCCGGTGGTGCCAATCAAGCTGGCCGCCAACCCGCCAATCCCGATCAACGCGACGTTGGTCATCGGATTGGCTCGCAAGTCTCCTTCAATTCGGATTCCGCCACTTATCGTGTAAAGGCTGAACAGGAGTACGATGAACGGGATGTATTCTCGGAGAATCGCACTACCAAGAATTGCTTTCGCGAAACCGAACTGGATTGCAGTTTCACCCGGGTGGGCCAGGTAGTGGGCCGGCCAGTGCCCGTCCATGGGGGTCGCATGTAAAAACAGGTAGTAGCAGAGGGTGCCCCCTGACAGCACCACCGCCAGGAGAAAACGGTTGGTGTTCGACTCCCACCACTGTTCGGTGGCCGGAATGAGTGGGAGAATCGCGATTGCTCCCAACAGGAGCACAAACGGAATCACTGCGTAAAAGGCCGGAGCGACCACCGCGGTGGCACTGCCGTGGTCGCCCCCTGCATGCCCGATCACGCTGCCGTGCTCCCCAGTCGACTCGTCTGCGGTTTCGTGATAAACCGATTGCAGGATCAGTTGGCTGCCATACTGCGGTAGCCCAAATATCGCGGCTACCCCGTAAGCCACGATGAGAACAAGGATCGACGTTGCTGCTCCAAAACGGTTTCTATCGGTTTCTCTTGATTCTTGCATCCGAACCGTGCCTGTTGCCACGTTCTTGTCTCTTCAAGTCCACCTTACTTGCCAGTTCGTGGAATCCACAAAACGTAGCCAGCATGCGGTCAATAATCTCGCTGAGGAACAAACAGGGTAAAGTGACAGTCTCATTTCGTCCATGCCGAACTGTCCCGCACGACGGTTGGCTGTCCACAGGTAGCCCTGTTTCCAAAGAATAAATATCGTCAGGCCGACTGGTCGAGTCCATCTGCCTTTGACAGACCATTGCGAGCCGCCTGTCGCCTGACAGCCCCGTGACCCCAATAGCCGGAATTTTCCAGAGGGTTGCAAGGCCTCGCTCAGGCCGGGGACCCCAACAGTAGGACTTCTTCCCCGCTGCTGCCCGAGATACACTCAGCCAGTCGGCTCTGTACTCTTTCCTCCGCTCGCCTGCAAAAAAATCGGTTGCCAAATGATTGAGCCGTGGCTCTTCCCGAACCGCAGATTCCTGAAATTCGGGTTGGTACCCCCTGCTCTGCTCGGGGCAATCGGTGTCGTGTTGATTCTGCAGTGGTTTCGGGCTGCGTTCCCCTGGTGGGTTGCCTGTCTGGGCGGAACGATGGCAGTGGTCGGTGTTGCGGTGGTAGCCGGGCTGCTGCTGGAACTTCGGCGACCCCGAATCGGTTACTGTGAGGGGGCGGTATTTTTCTTTCTGCGTGGTGGACCCCCCATCGCCACTCCCCTGGAAGTGGTGGAAGCTTTTTTCTTGGGGCAAGGTCCGGTGCATCTTCCCGGCTCGGCCATGGCCGGTGCCGAAACGGTCAATTTAATTGCCCGGTTGGCAGAAAAGGCGACCGAGTGGCAGAAAGTCGACGTCAAGCCGGTGCTTGGGCACTGGTGCGACGGTTACGTCACCATTCGTGGGACTCACTGTGAACCGCTGGGTGAGGATCTTATCCGGCAGCTTAATCACAAACTTGTGGCCGCCAAACGGAGATACCGCCAAAATGGGTAATATGGCAATAGCGGGGCAATGGGAAGAAATGAGTTCCCCCGGTTTGCTTGTGAGTGTCCGCAACGCGGTGGAAGCCGAGGTCGCACTACGCGGGGGGGCCGACTGGATCGATGTGAAGGAGCCGAAACGGGGTGCCCTCGGGGCTGCGGAGCCCGAAACCATTCGGTCGGTTCTCGAGACCGTTGCCGGTCGTGCACCGGTGAGCGCCGCCGCCGGGGAATTTCAGGAACTTCAATCAGGGCGACTTTTAGAGCCAATCGTTCAGGCCGGCACTGCCGCCTGGAAGCTTGGCCTCGCACATTGCGGGCCCGACCCGAATTGGGCCCGACGCTGGCACGCGTTGATCGACGGATGTTGCTCACAAACTCCGCCAGTGGCGGTGGTTTATGCCGATTGGAAACCTGCAGATGCACCTTCTCCCCGGGAGATTCTCAACGAGGCGATCATTGCCCAGAGTCCTGCTGTCTTGATTGATACCTACTTCAAGTCGCGGGGCACGCTCTTCGACGTATGGCCCGAAGACGATTTGAAACGCTTTATTGCCGAAGTTCGGGTTGCCAATTTACCGCTTGTGTTGGCCGGATCACTTCGCGGCGAGGAGATTCAGCGGGCTGCCCGGTTAGGGCCCAATCTGGTGGCCGTTCGGGGTGCTGCTTGCCTGGGGGGCCGGTCTGGGCGAGTTTCCGCAACTCGTGTTGCCCAAATCTGCAGGCTAATCCGGGCCGTCCAGGCCGTTTCGGGTTGACCACAAAAAATTCTTGACTTTTGCGGAAAATGTTTCATACTGCTTTCAAGTAGGCTGGGACCTCAGAATGCGATTTGGTTCGTGGAGGCCATTGCTGGTTCCAGCTGAGGTTCGCTGAACCAAATCGCAGGGGGTCGTGGGACGATTGGAATCGAGGGTTGGCAGATTGGTTACCCCAGTGGACGGACTTGGGGGTAAGGATCAAGCGGGGGGTGTCGAGCCGTTTCTCTAAAGCGGCCAGACATGCAACGGAAGATTCCCGCTTTTTTTCAAGTCGCGTTTTTGGGGGAAAGAACGTGCCGAAATCCGTGCTTGAAGCTATCAAAATGGGGTTCTGGAATTTTGAACCAGACCTGGTCGAAAAAGCTGGTTACGATTCGACTGCCGCTATGCCTGGATCGAGAGAGAAAATCGAAATTCTTGCAGAGCGTGCTCGTGATGGTTTGCCGCTCTGGCATAATGATGATTGTAACGACTATGATAACGCGTCAGGCTAATTGCCACCGTTAATCCATTCATCATTCCAGGGGGGCAGAGTCCGGGGGAGCCGAGCCGTTGGCAAACCAGCGGTTTGAGAAAGTCCCTCAGGGATCACAAACCTGCCAGCGTGGGTGAGTTTGTAGTCAACGGGCCCTCACTACTGGAAAGGAATCACAAGGCCAATCCATGCCGAAATTTAGTGTTACCATCCCTCATACGCTTTCCACAGAGGAGGCTGTCAAGCGACTCAATCGTTTTACCGAAACCGTGGGCACCAATCAGCAGGTGAGCGATTTAGAGCAGTCGTGGCAAGGCAACGATTTGCACTTCGGCTTCAAGACATTCGGGATACAGATTCGTGGTGTGAGTGCGGTTTGTGCGGATCAGCTTCAGGTCAGCGGTGAACTCCCTTTCTCCGCGATGATGTTCAAGGGGAAGATCGAGTCAGAAATCAAGAAAGTGTTGGCGAAGTTGCTCAGTGCTTCCGCCGCCTAGCTCCCTGGCGGTCAAGGGACCTCGGCAACTTCACGGATTCGACGGGAAGATTCGGACCCGGGTGCCTTCCCGTTGAAACCGCAGCCCGACCGGTTGCAGGACTGCTTCCAGCAATTCATCCAAATTTGCAGCTTCCACCGAGCATGATACTGGTGCCATCAGTCGGATTTCGGCGGCCCGGATGGCGGCGCGGTCCCAATCGAGTTGCAGTTTCAGTTTTGTTGCCAAATGCTCGACCAGCGGTCCCACTGGCTGGTCCCGAACCTCAAGCGTAAAGACCTGGCGATGGTTAAGTTTACGACGCGGTCGCCGTGGCGGGGGGGGCGAGGCGGTTAACAGCGACTGCAGTTGTTGATGATCTTCCCAGCGGCCGTCAAGCGTTACGGTACGCTCGTCGACGGTGACTGTCGCCGTCGGCAGGGTTTGCCGTAATTGGTCCACGGCGGACCATCGATTCGGTGGAATCTCATACGCGCGGCGGATCGTGGGTGGCTGCAAAATGGGGATAATTTCGATCGAATCCCCTGCTGGACTCACCGAAAATGTTGCCTCGAAGCCGGCCAGAAGTAGTGTCAGTTGCCGGGTAAGTGACATTGCAGGAAGCTCCCCTGCGGCCCACAGGTCGTGTGGAATGCGTTCCGCATGCAGCAATTGCTTGTCGGCCCCGCTGACGACCTCCTGAATAAGTTTTCGTGGCTGGGCAAGTCGCGCCCACGAGATGGCGGCTGATTTTTCAAACGCCGCCTGCTGCCGTTTGGGTAGCAGGGCAATTTCGGTTTCCCGCAGGGCGATCAGCGTTCGCAGGTCACGGCACGTCTGCTCCGGTCCCAGGTAGACAAGCTTTCCCAGGTCGACCACGCCAATTCCGTATTGACTTGCGATGGAAGCTAACACCTGTTCGAGCGTCGCTTCAGTTGCATCAAGCGAACCCTTTCGGCCAGGGTCCAGCCGCCGGTCCAACATCAGGTGGCGGGCCGTCGATTTTTGCAACCGGGTGACGGCTTGCTGCAGCGGCACGTTCTTCCAGGTGAGCGTCAGCGAAGCACCCTCCGTTGCCGATCGGGGGGACGGACGGTCCGGTTGAGCTGACCGTTTGTTCTTGACGGGTTCTGTTGCGGACAAAGGCCCGCCACAGACCATGGCTGTCAGGAAAACAACTAAAAAAATCGGGGTGGCGGGATACGGCAAACCCCTTAGGCGTAAGCCCCTGTCAACCACGGTCCCACTAAAGCTCATTGATTGCTTGTTTTGTTTGCCCATGATGGTATCCGCCGGTGCAAGCAGCAGTTTCTACTGCAAGTTTTGGTTGGGTATAAAATCGAGTAAACGTTTATTTGTCCTTTTGTTTGTCAACTTCTAGGCGCGGATCGAAGCAAGTTACTACTTTAGTTTACTTTGTCATTGGATGTTTCCCAAGCGGCGTGGTTCGGTTCCGCCAAAACTTGCGCAAAAATGTTGAGGCATGTGAAACTCTGATTACACTCAAAGTTAGAGAGTTGTTGACCGCGGTTTACGAATTCAACCTTTTCAACTCATTGAAGCTGGCGGTTCCGCCGAAAGAAACTGATCGACGCACGTTGCGATGGTGAATGCACGGCGTCTCGGGCAGCAACGATTGCCCGTACTTGTCACGAAGTGTGGAGACCACGTCGGCATACGCCACAGTGTTTACGGCGCCGGTCTCACTAATGGAGGATTTGCACTGTGGATAATATCGTAGCGCGCCGACCACTTCTCGTACGATTTTATCAGTCTTACTTGGTTGATCAGGACTCGGCCAGGTTCATTAAGAACGTTAATGGGTGTTATGAGATTGCAACACTTCAGCGTCTTGTTTCTACGGGTGACCGCGTCGCGCGTCGTGCGTCGGTGCTGGCAATAGGCTATGTGGGTGACTACGGTTCCAACACGGTGATTGGCCACGCCATGGTTGACCGTGACCGCGGCGTGCGCTCGATCGCCGAAAGGAGCATCCGTGACCTTTGGTGCCGTATCGGCAGCCGGTCTCAGCGACAATCGCTACGCAATGTCATTCGGCTCAACGATGATAAAAAATTTGGTGATGGGGTCCGTATCGCAACGGAGTTGATCCACAATGCCCCCTGGATCGCGGAAGCCTGGTGCCAACGTGGTATGGCCTACTATCACCTTTCGGAGTACCGACAGGCCGTTGGTGATTGTCGTCAGGCTCTGGAAATCAATCCCTATCACTTCACCGCAGCGGCGGGTATGGGACAGTGTTACTTGCTGGAGAATAGTCCGGCCCCGGCGTTGGAGGCATTTCGGCTTGCCCTGCGGCTTAATCCTGGCATGGAAAAAGTTCGTACCCAGGTCATTCAACTGCAGCGAACTTTAGACAGCGACTAGATCATAGCTAGTCTCGGCTGAGGAATTTTTGGGATCGACTGATTCCGACTCTCGCACGCGACGAACGAACTCAAGCAACCTGACCCTGCGGCTGACGGGGTGATTTCCAGCCACGTTCGTGGCTTCCTAGCGGACCGTTTTTTCGGGGGTTGTGCCCACCGCCTGGCGAACTCCCTCAGCGTACCTCTCCGGGTTGCTGGAGAACTGTTGAAGGGAAGCCTCGGTCGTGAACAGATAAAACTGTCCGTTGTACTCAAGGCCGTGCTCACGTCGACCTTCGATCCGTTGTCGCTGGTCAACCGCAATCACAGCGTCGGCTCCGGAAAGCACCGGGCTAAACTTGTCGGGGTTAGCCAGGAACTGCTGCTGTTCTGCTTCTCCGACAAACAGATAGGTGCGACCACGATGGATGGCGCCCCATCTCACATCCCCGGGAACCCATTTCCAATAACCCTTCATGCTGACTGGGCAATAACCGTCGAACGCAAGTGGCGGATTTCCCTGGGGCACCTTGGGCCATGGAGTCGCGACGACGTTCCGAGGGGTGGGGTCCTTGGCAGACGCATAGCGAGAACCCACCAGCGGGGGTGACTGATTCGCAACCGTTTGTCGTGAGGTCTCGTTGATCGCAGGGCGGAGTGGTCCGTTGGGCACCGCTGGTTGGCCAGCGGCGGGAGGGATCCGAGGCGAGGTGGCTGCCATGCCTGCGGTGGGCTGCGTCAATGTGGTCGCCCTGGGGGCCACCGGGGTGGAATCGGGTTGCACATGCAAGTTGGTAATCCGCCCTCGGCTTCCAGCCATGGGTTCGGGGTGGCTGGTGGTGGTCAACCCAACGCCGGTTGCGATGGGTGTGGTGGACGCTTGAGGCTGTGGTGCCGGAGTCAACGGCTGGAGTTGCAGTTGCTCAACTGGCAGATGCGCGTATGCAGCATTCATTGGCGGCTGTGCCGGGGCCTTGTTTGTCGCAGCTGCAAATGCACCACTTGACGGGGTCTTCGAGCGATTGGCGATTTGTGTTAATTCCGAAATGTAAGCGGTCGGAGTGGGCGGGCTCAGAAGCTTGCCCACTGGCTGGCCATCTGGCGTGATAATGACGTCGGTTGGTACCGCCGTGACTCCGTACGTTTGGGCAACGGCTGGATGGTTGTTCGCATTCAACTTGACCGGGACAAATTGTGACTCGATCGCAATCCCAACGGTTGGCTGATTGAAAACGGCGTGTTCGAGGCGTCGGCAAGGGGCGCAAGTGGGTGTCCAGAAATGAACCAAGACGAGCCGACCTGTTTGACGAGCCTCGGCTTTGGCGGCTTCGATTTCTGGGCGCCAGCGAACTCCCAGTGGCTCTGCCGATACCGAAGTGCTGATGATGGCAGCCAGCAGCAGACTGCGAGCAAGCGACGAGCAACCGTCCATGGTTTTTCTTTCGTCCTGAATGATGGTTTTGTCGACGGTGTACTGGTCAATCACGACGGGGCCATAAAGCCCCTTAAATTATCGACTTGATTAAAGGGTGACTTTGCGTAAAATTTAACGGTTTGGTCTAGATTAAGGAATATAGGGCCAGAATTCTGGTTTCGTGGCCGTTTCACGCCTGTTTCGGCCACAATACAGGGGGAAATGGGTTCTCGCGTACCGGGGTGGCCGCTGGGGAGGGGCAAAATATCAAATTTTTCACCACTACCGCTACTGGGAAACCTTGACAGCGGCCGAGCATTAATTATCATTACCATAAAGTTGAACGTCCCATTCCTCGGATGGGTTCTGATTGGCCAGTACGCGACGCATCATGGTGGTCCACCGTTGGGGGGCTAGCAGCAAAGCGAAGGCCGCCTCCGCTGAAAGGATATTCTTGGCGGGGATTAAATCGTATAAAATCTTTAGATCGCCGGACAGGCAGATTTTGCACCGCAATCGGTCGGGCCAGCTTTGTCTGGTGAGAAATTTCGACGCCTTTTGATGCAGGTATTCCCGTGTCCCTTTCAATAGACTCGGCGCACCTGTCCAGCGTGTTTGGAAATGGCTGGCTTGTGCACGTCTGGTAGTCTTGTGCACGTCTGGTAGTTCTGTGTTAAAGGAAATCGCCATGAGGTAGCAAAGCCTAGGTGCATGCTGCGACCAGCGACGGTATGCATTCGGCTCTACCTGCTGCGATATTGATGTTTGCAGAATAGAGGGGGCATGCCGACGGCACTTCGGTTCAGCGAAAGGCTGATGCGGAGTTGGCTGCGTCACGTTGCAGAACCAACAGGTGATGAAAGTCACGTGCTTGAAACAGAGTTTCAAAGGGTTGGTTGGGTAACGAGATCGGCTTGGGATGGTGTCCCGGTTTGGGGTTCGATAGATTCGAATCCAGCGGTCTCCAGGAAAAGATCTGGACCAAACGCAAATTCGTATGGACCGGCCTTTGGTCGTGTCTGGCAGGCGGGGTGATGGATTGCCAAGGTGGCCGTTGTTTCAGTGGATGATTTTGCTGGGCAGAAATTTCTGTCCAGTCGATGAGTTGGCGTGGTCGCCAACAATGTTTTTTGATGGATTCTGTTTGAGGCTCTTTTGATGGCTAAGAGAAAAAAAGGTGGTGGCGGTCGTTATCGAAATCGTGGTGGCGGCAGCGGCGGCAGCGGCGGCAGCGGCGGCAGCGGCGGCGGCGGCGGGGGGTACAACCGAGGTGGTGGTCGTGGAAAAGGTGGGCCGCGTCGTCGTCCTGGATCGGTTTCCGATAACGTCGACG
>Ga0310121_10001393_pt1 | contig 24816 bp, 19 predicted proteins | sample CB27_Tmax_986_MG_FD_203504 | JGI IMG/M metagenome (GOLD analysis project Ga0310121, IMG submission 203504) | Marine microbial communities from Western Arctic Ocean, Canada - CB27_Tmax_986 | ecosystem: Environmental > Aquatic > Marine > Oceanic | place: Canada: Western Arctic Ocean | collected...
AGCGCACGCCCCGCTCGATCAGCCTTCGCGCCAACAGGCAATTGGCCCCATAGGTTCCCGGCTTACTGGCGTCGGGGCCATACATTCGCAGCGTCATCTCTGATTCATCCGAAAGGTCCATCAGCTCCGGCACGCCCGATTGCATACGATACGCCAACTCATACTGGGCGATGCGTGTGAGGATCTCCGGGTCGCCGACCTCTTCATGCTGCAACTGGTTGAGCCTGCCGATGCGATCGAGCATTCGACGACGTGTCGGTTCGGCGATGCCTGGCGGGTTATTCAGGTAGAGGATCGGATCGCCGCTGCTGCGGAATCGCACACCCTGATGCATCGAAGGCAAGAACGCGGTGCCCCACATCCGCGACGCCAGCGGAATGGCATCCACCTTGGCGCTGCCTTTGGAGTGCAATACGACAAAAGTCGGGAGATTCTGATTGTCGCTGCCGAGGCCGTAGCTGGCCCAGGCGCCCAGACTCGGCCGGCCGGGCTGTTCGTGGCCGGTAACAATGAATGTCATCGCCGGGTCGTGGTTGATCGCCTCAGTGTGCAGCGTCTTAACGATAGTGATGTTGTCGACGATTCCGGCTGTGTAAGGCAGTAGATTGCTGACCCAAGCTCCGCATCGCCCGTGGCGGGCAAACCGGACCATTGGGCGGGTTACCGGCAGCGAATTTTGCCCACTGCTCATTCCCGTGATGCGCTGGCCGTTGCGAACGGAATCGGGCAGTTCTATCCCATGCAGCTCGTCCAGCCGCGGCTTGAAGTCAAACAATTCCATCTGCGACGGCGCCCCAGCCTGGAAGAGATAGATCACACGCTTGGCACGCGGCGTATGGTACGGGCCGCGGGTTGATGACCCTCGGGCCGGCAGCGACTGCTGGCGGGCGCCTAGCAGCGCCGGGTTCAACAGTGAGGCCAGCGCCACACCGCCGATGCCGGTGGCGCTGCGGCTGAAAAAATGGCGGCGTGTGATCATCTGCATGGCTGTGGGCGTTGGATCCATGGCCTAGCCCTTCGTAATGGTTTCATCGAGGTTCAGTATCACGCTGGCGACCGTTGTCCAGGCGGCCAACTCCGCGGCCGCCAGAGTAGGATTGTGATGCGAGTCGCCCACTTGCAACAGCTTCTGTGCCGCAGCGATATTGCTTTCAAAGAAGACCAGCTCGTCCTTGTAAGCGCCGAGCAGTTCTGCCTGCTCGATGGGTCGGGGCATCCGTGCCGTCGCCAGGCGGAAGGCAAAAGCGATGCGTTGCTCCACCGTGGCGCCCGCCAGTGACGATTCCGTCATGATGCGTTCGCCCAGGGCACGGGCCGCCTCGACAAATGTAGGATCATTGAGCAGCACCAAAGCTTGCAGAGGCGTGTTGGTCACAGCCCGCTGGACGGTGCACATTTCGCGATTGGGCGCATCAAAAGCGGCCATGTTCGGGGGCGGAACGGTGCGTTTCCAGAAAGTATACAAACTACGTCTGTAGAGGTTGTCGCCGGTATCCTGCTCGTACACCTGGGCGCTGTAGTTACCGCTGTCCGGCTCGTAAGATACCTCACGCCACAGCCCCGGCGGCTGATAGGGTTTGACGGATGGCCCGCCGATTCGGTCGGCCAGCAGCCCACTGACTCCAAGGCTCAGGTCGCGGAGAAACTCCGGCTCAAGCCTTTGGCGAACGCCGCGGGCCAGCAGAACGTTATTCGGATCCCGCTGGAACAACCGGGGCGTCGCTCGGCTGGACTGGCGATACACCGATGACATGACCATCTGCTTGATCAGCGCCTTGATGTCCCAGCCGGACTCGACGAATTCAACCGCCAGGTAATCGAGCAGCTTTGAGTGGCTGGGCCGCCCGCCGCGCGTGCCGAAATCTTCGCTCGTGTTAACTAGACCCATGCCGAAAACCATCCGCCAGTACCGATTGACCGTGACGCGTGCGGTCAGCGGATTGGCCGGATCGACTAACCACTGCGACAGCCCACGTCGGTCAGTCGGACTGCCGGGCGGCATAGGCGGCAGCGCGGCGGGCGTGCCCGCAGTGACCACTTCGCCATGCTGATCGTAGCGCCCACGGATCAGCATACGCGTCTGGCGGCGCTCGTCCTCGGACAGTTCCTGCATAACCATCGTCGTGGTAAGGCCGTCTTGTAACTGCTCTTTGCGTTGCTGCAGATTAGTGATCTGCTCCTGCAACGGCTCCCGCTGATGCTGTGCGGCATCGACTTCCGCCGAGGGTCCGTCCAGGCGCGACCGAAGAGCGTCGATCCGGGCCGTCAAGTCGGTGAGCCGTTTCAATTGCTCGGCCGTGGCGACCTTCACAATGGGCAGGGCATTACCCTTGGCACCATCGGATCCCTTGTCGGTCGTGTTATTGAAAAACGCGAACAGGCGGTAGTAGTCACGCATCGTCAGCGGGTCGTACTTGTGATCATGGCAGCGAGCGCAGGTCATGGTCAGGCCTAGCCAGACCGTCGACGTGGTGTCCACTCGATCGACGACATATTCAACGCGAAACTCTTCATCTTCGATTCCACCTTCGTAATTGACCATCGTGTTACGGTTGAACCCGGTGGCGATGGTCTGACTCTGGTTCCCACCGGGCAGCAGGTCACCGGCAAGCTGCTCGATGGTGAACCGGTCGAATGGCATGTTCTGGTTGAATGCTTTGATGACCCAATCGCGCCAGGGCCACATCTCTCGACCGCTGTCAACGTGGTATCCGTGGGTGTCGGCATAGCGGGCCAGGTCCAGCCAGTGCAGCGCCATTCGCTCGCCAAAGTGTGGTGACGCGAGCAGGCGATCGACCAGGTCTTCGTAAGCCTGCTCCGACTGGTCAGCGAGGAAATCATTGATTTGAGCGAGCGAGGGAGGCAGTCCGGTCAGGTCGAAACTGGCCCGGCGGATCAGCGTGGGCTTGTCGGCCTCGGGCGCGGGCGTCAGGCCCTCGCGCTCGAGCCGGGCCAATATGAAACGATCAATCGGTGTGCGGGGCCAGGATAGATGAGCGATCGGAGGAAGCTCGGGCCGCTTCGGGGCGATCCAAGCCCAATGTTGCTGCCACGGTGCGCCTTGGGCGACCCATTGTTTGAGCATGGCGATCTGGTCGGGGCTTAGCACCTTGCGTGCTTCGGCCGGAGGCATGCGCATGTCGAGGTGCTTTGCTTCGATCCGCTGGACGAGCAGGCTGTTTTCCACATCGCCCCGGACGATGGCGAATCCGCCGGATTCCAGCCGTGCCAGTGCGGATTCCTCGCGGTCCAGCCGCAGGGCCGCTTTGCGCTGCCCCTGATCGGGCCCGTGGCATGACAGGCAGTTATCGGCCAGTATCGGGCGAATATCGCGGTTGAATTCGATGGTTGCGGCAGGTGGTCCATCGGCAGCCTCGGCCAGCGCTGTGGCCGTCAAAGCCGCCACCCAGGCAACGACTGAATTGAGAGTGGTGAGGTTCATTTGTGGACCAATCTGCAGTGATTAAATGGCAACGGCTCGTGCCATTTGTCTGAGTGCATGGCTGATGGATTCGCCTCAGTTTCTAGTAGGCGTAAATATGACCGACGTCGGTGCTCACAAACAACCGGCCTTCGGCGGCAGCCAGCCCGGTCGCGCGGCCATCCACTTCCTGCCGCCACAATTCCTTACCGTCGGAAGCCGCCAGTGCCAGCGCCATTTCATCGCCTCCGACAATAAGTAGCTCGCCGACCTTGATGAGAGAATAGAGAACACCGGTCTCCGTCTGCCAAATGACCGTGTCGCTCTCCCGATCGAGACACGCCACGGTACTTCTGGTCTCTACCCATTCGCCGTCCTCGTCAATCGTGTGCCTGCTCACGATCACGAACGCGTGCGCTCCGTCGATGACCATGGCGTAGGCCGATGGGTGCCGAGCGACCACGTCACGGGGCTGGTCTTCGCGGAACTCATTGAGCGTTGACCCCGAGGTCCAGATGCGGCCGCGTCCGGTCACGACATGGTTCTCCGGTGTCAGCAGGGCATAAGTTCCGCCGCCGGTCCAGATCGACATGGAGGTCAGCCAACCGTCTTGGGGTGGTCGGAAGGCATCGATATGTTGCCCCGTCTCGCGGTCGAAGATCTGCGGCGCGATCCTGCCTTGCATGAGGATGAGGCGCGTGGGCGAAACGAGTATCGCGCCCATCGGTGAAAGTGGGCTGCCCGCATAATCGTCCATCACGCGCGGCGCCACCGCACGAACTCGGTACAATCGCTCGCCGTCGTCCGAGCCGGTTTGTGCGTCGAGACTGCAGAGATACGGATCGACCCATGGCACGAGGGAGGCAGCAAAGTAAACCTTGCCGTCGTCGACGGCGACGCTGGTGCGAACCGGCCAAAACGTGACCAGATTGCCGTCATTGCCAATCAGTCGTGCATCCGCCTCGCCCGCAGCGTAACGCCAGATCTCCCGTCCAGTACTCTCGTCGGCACAATACACCAAGCCATCGTCCGAGCCGAAATAGACACGTCCATTGCTCAGACTCGGTGGAAAACGGACCGGGCCGCCGGTGCGAAAGCGCCAACGCGTCTCCCCTGTCGCGGCATCAACACAATGAACACTGTCGGTCACGGACGAGCCAAAGTACGCGCGGCCCGACTTGGCCGTGACAAACAGCGCCGTGTCAAAATCACGAGTGGCTGGGAGGCGGGCCTTCTTGTGACCCGCGTCCATCGGCGGCGGACCGGACCAGGCCGTCCGAGGAGGCGCTGGTGAACGATACACCCAAAGTGGCTCGCCAAGTTGTTCCACTTCGAGCGCGGTGTCCGATACACCGCTCCTCGCATTGTCGTGCATATACGTCGGCCAGCTGTCCTCGGCGGAAGCCACCAGCGCAACGGTGCTGAGGATCGAGATTAAAGTGCAGTAAGAAATTCTCCTCGCTGGAACACAGTCTGAACTGGATCGCCGAGCGCGAAGCCTCGTGTTGTTATTGGTGCGAGTCATTTGGTTGATTCGGTTTCGTTGACGACTACGCTTTGGCCGCCTCGCGGCGCGAACCCGACCGACGCGCCGAAGTAGACCTGGCACGAGCAGCCGCCTCCCGCCTCCGGCGCGAGTAGCATGCCCCCGCCAGAGATAGTGCTCAGCCAGCAACTGGGGCGCAGCGGCGTCCAGCTCGAGAGTTTTTGCGTCCGGGTATCCCACAAAGTTATGTCGTAATACGTGTCTTGCCCGCCCAGATCGTCGAAGCGGCCGATCAGCACGTCGCCGATGGCCGTGAGTGTCCCGCAGCCGAATTCCGGGATGCCAGATTCCTGGCTGACGCCGTCGCGAATCTGGTAGGACTGGCCCGCCAATACGATACGATCGCGCACGACCGCCGCCCGACGCAATTTCTTCTTAACCACAAAGGCCCACCGTTGGCGGTCCGACCAGAGATGCTCGGCACCGCCGCGCCCGATACGGTAGCCGTACATCGACATCCAGCCGTTGTTTTCGCCATCTTGTGTGAATTCGGGGTCGTCCGGCCCAATGGGATAGGAGGACTGAATCGCCGCATACAGCTCACCATCGAGTTCGGCTGTGAGCAGATAAAATGCCGCGACTCCTCCGGACACCGCGGGCCAGCGCTCGTCGCCCTGACTTAGCGACCGCTCCCAGAGCTTGTGGCCCGAGGCGGCATCCAGAGCCACCAGGTGAATATCGTCCCAAACTCGCTGCGCTTGTTCGACCGTTGCTTTTTCACCCGAGGGGCGGTGCTGAATCTCGGGTGTCCGCGATTCGACGAAGAGGACCATGCCACCGTTGTGCGCCACGCTCGTGTTGTTGAGCGCCACGCTCGTGTTGAGAATCATGCCGCCGCGATAGGTCCACGCTCGCTGGCCAGTCGCGGGATCGAGCGCGAAGAGGTTGTCGCTAAGCACCTGGTTGGCCGCGGCCTCGTGCGTACCGCCCCAGACCAACGTCGGGTGGCCCTCGTACCAATAATCAGGGCCCCAATACTTCGTGTACGACGAACCCGCCGGCACGCTGCTTCCGTACAACAGATCGCCGTAGCGAAACACGACGCCCCAATCCATGCCGGGTTCGTCGAGATGATAGCTCCTCGTGCGACGACCGGTAGGACCGTCGAGTCTCCAGCAGGCATCCTTGACTGCCAGGAAGACACCTTCCTCGTCGGCGCACATGTTACTTGCGTCGCGCGGCAGATTGACGCGGCGCAGCTGCGGAATTTCCAATGACCAGAGCATCGCGCCGTTGTACGAATCGATCGCCATGATACGGTTGAAGCCCTGGTGGTAGATGCGACCGTTTGCCGAGACCGGAGCGGGCATGCGGACCTGGCGATCGAGACCCGCGTCGAGGCCTGGCCGGCCGATCCATTGCAACTCGAGATCGTCTGTGCCGCGCGCACCGCCCAGCGTGTCGAAGTTGTTACCTGCGTTGTGCGGGCCGCCGTATTGATGGGTCCACCACCGCGCGTCCGTTTTGGGCTCCCTCGTGATGCGCAGCCACGTCGCGTCGCCGACGCTCTCGCGCTGCGGAGCGTGCTGCGCGGATGGCGACCACGGGTCGGTTTGCCCGGCCACCGGATCGCCAGCACCCGCGGGCGGCAAGGGGACGAGAAACGTCCCGCCGCAGGGACGAAGCACACGGTGCACTTCGGCAGGAAGGCCCGGTAGACGACCGTCCGCGAGGACCCGCTCCGACGTGGCAAGGTTGAAGAACTGATCGGAAAACGGTGTTTTCGCAAAGTCTTCAACGTGGCGTACTGTCACCCGCACACCGTAAACGCCAGCATCCATAAGCAGATCACCCGCACGGTCGAGCCGCTCACGGTCCTCGTCGATACAGATAATATTCAGGTGGCTCTGCCGGGCAAGTTCCAGCGCGAGCCGCCCACTTTCGATGCCGTAAACCAGCGCGTAGCCTCGGCGAATGTCGGTCGAGTCAAGAATATAAGAGGCAGTCTGCTGCCACCGTCTCGCTTCGGCGGGAGTCTCAGCGAGGGGCAACACGGCGTCGGCCACGCTGGGGACGCTGTAATTATTCGCATTATCGAACCATTTAAGCGGCGTGTAGCTGGGCACTTCGTCCACGTGCGCACCGACACGGAAATAATGCCGCGCCTTCCACTTGAGCTGGTCGATCGCCACTTCATGCACACGCTCGGGAGTTGCATCCTCCACTTGCCGTCCCAGTTCGCGAGTCGTACCCCACTGGACGATGGACGAGGTGGGCTCAGCCGTTTCCCAACGGACGACGGCCGAACGAGCGCCAGTGAACTCCACGTACGGTCCCAGCGTGCACCACTCGGCCGCTTGGGTATCGGCTCCGAGCGCCGTATGATCCGCCGCCGTCATGGCGACGACCACGAGCCCTACCACGGCGAGCGCACGGCGACCACGGTGTTCGGCGGTGAAATGCGACGGTTGCGCTGGAGGTTTGCGGAAAACCATGATGCAGCCCATTTTGGATTGTTTACCCGCCATCAGCAAGGCGAAGCCCAACCCCAACCCCACCCACGCCTCAACGCCACCGCCGAGCTTGCGGACTGTTGAATTTGTGACCCTGATGGCCGACAGCATGGTCACTCGATGCAGGTACGCGGCAAACGCCGCGTACCCTGGGAATCCAGTCCTGGTTGTTCTACGCAACACAAATCGTCAATCCGAGCAGCATCCCCGATCGCTTGCCGTCGGGACCTTAAAGCTGGTGTCCCAGAAGTTCTACTTATAGATACAATGATCCCCGATACGCTTGCCGTCGGGAGATTCAGGTTGATCACCTAGAGCGAACCATCGAAGTTAACGCCGCCGGACGAATCGCCAGGATTAGGCTCGCTGTTACCGCCAATGTAGGAATCGAACCTGAATCTCCCGACGGCAAGCGTACGGGGATACCTTCAAGAAAGATTTTGGGGGCGGGTCTTGACTTGTTACTTTACGGCCTCCGGTCTTCGTCCGGGCGTGCTTACGTTATATGTCAAGACCTTACCCCAGACCTACTGCCTTCACTCGAAAGGGTTTCAATGATTTCCACTAAATTGAAAATTCATGTAGCCAGCCTATGCGTGGTGTTTGTTTTAGGAAGTACCGTATTCTGCGCGGGGCAACGGGAAGATCACGTGCCCGTCTTCAAGATTACTTCAGGACTGGTGAGTCATCAGGTTTTGCAGCGTGATGCAACCGACCGCGCCGACTTGGACGTCACTGGCAAAGTGACGTATACCGGAGCCACGTCGATACAGATTCGTGTGTTACGGCGCCACATCGTCGTCGAGGGTTTCGAATGGGCCGGCGCTGGCGACGTGAAGGACAACGTGTGGAAAGCAAACGTAAAAGGCCTTCCGGTCGGCGGCCCATACGACGTACAAGTCCGCGTTCTGCACGCCGAAAAGACGCTGGCGTCCGCGAGCGTTCACGACATCCTGGTAGGCGACATCTGGGTGCTGGCCGGCCAATCGAACATGGTTGGAAACGGACGGCTGGTCGACCTGGAGACGCCGCACGAACTCGTTCATAACTTCAACCCGCGTGACGAGTGGGAAGTCGCGGAAGAGCCCTTGCATTCGTTGGCGGAGTCGATAGACGAAGTCCATTGGGGAGACGCCGGACATTTGGAGCCGCTGTGGGCAAAGCCAGGGCAAAAAGCGACGGGGCCGCTCGAAGGCGAAGATCGTGCCAGGTTTCGCAGAAATCGGCAACATGGAACTGGGTTAGCGCTCACCTTCGCCAAGGAAATGGTGCAGCACACCGGCGTGCCGATCGGACTGATCCCTTGCGCCCACGGGGGAACCTCCATTGAACAGTGGGACCCGGCGCTAAAGTCAGCTGGCAGAAGAAGCCTCTATGGTGCCATGGTGGAGCGGGTCGAAGCCGTCGGAGGGCGGATCAAAGGTGTGCTCTGGCACCAGGGCGAGGCCGATATGGATCACGGCAGCGCCGCACAATATGCCGAGCGATTTCGAAACCTCATTGAGCAGATTCGTGTCGAGTTCAGGCAGCCTGATTTGCCGTTTTACTACTTTCAAATTAGTCGCTTCGTCACAAAAGACCCCTTGGCGTGGAACCAAATTCAGGAAGTTCAACGCATGGCCGAGCTTTCGATTCTAAACGTGGGGATGGTCGTTAGCGTCGATCAGCCACTTGACGATATCATTCACGTGAGTGGTGACGGGTTGAAGGTTATGGGCCAGCGGTTATCGAAGCGGGTAGGCCACGATCTGTTCGCCAGTGTGAAGGCGTATCGCGACTTGAAGACTGGGCCGCGCCCCGTTCGCGCCTACACGAAAGTTCACCATGGCAAACTCGACCCCTGGTCGGGGGATCGTCGCACGGTTTATGTCGAATTCTCAGGCGTCAACGGCACGTTGACTTCTCTGAGTCGTGCAGCGGGGTTTTCGCTGAGGCAACCCGACGGTACGGAAGTCGTCGGCATATTCCGGACATTGGTCGACGCCGAGATGCCTAACCGCGTCCTCCTCGAGTTCGGTCTGGGGATTTCGAACCGGCCACTCCCAGCCGGCACACAACTTTGGTACGGCTGGGGTTTGAATCCCTATTGCAACTTGACGGACGAGGAGAATCTGGCCGTGCCGGTGTTCGGACCGATGGAAATTGAAGGAGTGGCAACTGATCCTGAGTGACCGGGCAGTGTGAACAAATGAACGCGAACGGTTGCGTCGCCCCTAAGGAGGTTTTGACACTTTCGCAGCTTACCATTTTGACCTGTAGCCACCTTCGTTATTCGGATACAAATGCCATAGAGGCATGCATCGGAAAAGTGCAGCTGCATCCGGAACCCGCCTCGGGCACGAGAATCATTCCGCCAGCTGGGATGATGTTAATCCAACACCCAGGCCGGGTAACTTCCACGAGATTCTCTGTGCTGGCGCCATCCCGAAAGTCGATGGTTCCCGGATAGTTGCCCAAACGCGAGAACATCATCGAATTGCACGCGGAGATCGTACCACAATTCCCGCCGAAATGGTTGGTGGACCATTTTTGTTCACCGGTTCGCAGATCGTAAGCATGCGGTTGCTGATAAACGACGTCGTCGATCAATACCGGATGTCTGCGATGTCCGCCGTGGTGACTTTGCTCCCAAGCGTGTTGCTGTTCCCACAGGTGTTGGCCTGTAGTGGCGTCAAAAGCATTGAGCTGAAATTCGCCATGTGATCGCATCACGACCAGCGTTTTGTTCTTGTAGGCAAGGAAGAATACGGGCGTCCGCTGATCGTACTTCAAAGGCCGTTCCCAAATCCGCTCACCACTTTTAGCGTCAAGGGCAACCAACGCAAGTTGCATCCACGCTTCCCCGCCGGCAAGGCGGCGTGATTCGTTGGTCAAGACATCTGGATGACGATTCTCGACGAAATAGATACGACCGCCACCCAGCGTGATCGTTGAGTTGATGATGACACCATCGTAGCGCCACGCGAACGTCTGGCCATCCTTGGAGGTCACGAAGAGGAAATCGCTCAGCACCTTCAGGCTGTAGTCCGGTTCGGTTAGGTCCGAGTCATCGTACCAGGGACCGCGGCCGTCGTCGTAAAAGCTACCACGCCGTACACCGCTGCCAAACAGTAAGTCGTCTTTCAGGCCAACGTAACCCCAATCGTATTCAAACTCGCTGTCCGTCGCCGGAAGGGTACAAGCGGTAAGACGCTGGCCCGTCTCGGCATCGATCCGCAAACACTTGTCCTCCGCCGCGACATAGACGCATTTTTCATCAGCAGCCATGAAACCGCAGTCACGCGGCAAGTTCACGCGGGGTGCGAGATCGGGCAATTCCGCCGACCAGAGTACGGTACCGTTGTAGGCGTCGTTTCCGTACAGGATCTTTTCTCCCAAAGTGTAGACGCGACCACGACAATAAACAGGAGAAGTTGTATATGCGTGCCGGTCGAACATGTGATACGGTCCCGGTCTACCAAACCATTGCAGACGCAACGGGCGTTTGATCAGACGGTCGTCACTACATGTTGTATGACCCGGGTCGGCATACTGATGTGTCCAGTCGCCGGAACCGTCCAGCTTGCCGCGCCGCAAAACGGCCATCGCCACCGCCTCTGGGCTCGCCACCGCCTCTGGGCTCGTCACCGATGTATCCGCCAATCCCGTCCGCTCTACCCAGCCTCGCAAAGTCGACACGTCGTCTTGACTTCCACTTTGCGGTCCAAACACGACCGCCGTCCCGAACGGCCTCAACAGTCGGGCTACCTCTTCCGCATCCGGCAGTTCCGAATGGTCGCTGGACCGATCAATGACGATCAGATTGAACAAGTACTTGGGGTAGGGAAGCGGTGAGGCGTCCGTCTCATGCACAACGACGCGGGGACCGTACAGCTGCTCTTCATCCAACTCGCGACGTATTATGTCTGCGGTATCGGGCTTCGGTTCGATTTGGACGACTGTCAGCTCGCTTTTTTTCGCGATTTCTATCGCAAAATTCGCGCTGTCACTGCCCAGCAGCAGACAATAGCCTTTCTTGCTTGGAGCGAGGCCAAGTATTCTGGCAATCCTTGCCGTGTCCGCCACCGAGTCCGGACTCCGAGGCGGCGACGATTGCGCGGCAACGTTTCGTGCGGCCGGTTTTTCAGCAAGATTGCCTTTTGTGGCGAAGCAGTAGATGTCTCCACGATCGGTGCTGACCAGAAGCAATCCATCGGCGACAACCAGTCCCAACGCCTGACCTTCGAGCTCGGCTTGCCAAACGGTCTCGCCATTAGCGGCGCTAACCGCCATAATTTTGTTTTCGCCACCCAAAATGAGTTCATTGCCAGCCAAGATCATAGCATGCGGGCAGTCACAATCACGTTCCCACTTCCCTGTTTGGTCTTCTGACGTTGTGAAATCTTCGATGCGTTCTTCGATTTCTCGTAGTCTACTCTCATGCGCAGCAGATTCTGGTCCTTCGGGATCGGCCGTAAGAGCATCCCGGACTTCCTTACGCATGGCTTCCAACCTCTTCTGAATGACGGGAACACGACTTACCGCGTGCAACCTGTCGTCCGTCAAAAGATAGAGTGACTCTCTGGCGACGACTAGCTCGTTGCCCTGGAAAGAGGCCAATCGCTCACCAGACTGCTTCGTTTCCACGGCACCCACTTCTCCGCCCGACAATCCGGGACCTGCGAACAGGACATCATCGTTGATCAAGGCAAACGTGCCGGCCGGACTGGCCACGCTAGACAGGAGTTCTCCGGAATCACGGCTGTAAATCCGAGGCGACATTTTGCCTGCCGGAACAACCAATTTTGTTTGCGAAGCCAGTAGGTACCCTTGAGCAACCTGATCGATCTGCTTGGTCCAGACTTCCTTCCCATTCTCGGCGTCCACAGCTGACAAGTAGCATCCTTCCCGGTGAGGAAACAGGCCGGCCGCGCAATACGCCATTCCGTCCACGATCACCACACCGGAACGGATCGGCCAACGGGAGATGAGCTGCTCGTTACCGGGAAGCCGTTCACCGGTCGGTCCCAAGGTGACCTTCCAGTTCAGAGCACCGGATGTTGCTTCCAGGCAATAGAGCAAGCCGTCGTCCGAACCGACGTAGACCTTGCCGTTCCAGACGGTCGGAGCGCATCGAATCGGACCTTCGGTAAAGAACTCCCAGCGAGATTGGCCAGTCGCCGCCTCAAAGCAGTAGACTTTGTGATCGGCTGAGGACCCAAAGTAGACAGAACCCTGGGCGACAACCGGTTGGAAGGCGTGATCAAATTTCAGCAAAGTTCGGATCTTCGTTTGCGTATACGGATTCTCGCGAAAATTTCGCGGCCAGGCGCGGCGTGGCCTATGGTGCGGATGATACGTCCAAATGTTTGAAAGTGGAAACGAAAGCGACTCCGCCGTAACGGCCGAACGTTGATTATCTTTTCGGTAAGTGGGCCAGTCCTCTGCCCATGCACTGCTGACCATCGCCAAGACGATTGCCAACACGATCGTCATGCCGAGGGCTCGCCGGTTGACAATTGCCATTATGAATTCTCCCATGTTGATGCGGTCGGACCAAATCAAGACCACGTAGCATAACCTCCCCGCTTGTGCATCAGCGTACCACATTTCGTATCATAAGCGTCCCCGAAAAGCCTGAAGGCGAAATTCCTCGTACCTCAGCGCGATCCTATAACTGAACTCAACTCTCTGATTGGTGAACCACCGATGAACACAGATCAACACGAATGGTTTTCAAGGATCATCTTGTGGTCGATGGCACTGCCTTTGGCCAGTGGCTTCCACGTGTCGTCAGCCCGGCCTTCAAGGATGTATTCGAGGATGCACTGGCCGTGGGCAATCACTTCCTGGGTGATGACGTGGTCGATCACGGTGGACTTGCCAAGGGACAGTTGCAGCATATCACCGGAGCCGCTGGTTTCCATGACGCTCTTGTCGAATCGGCGTTTTATCTCGGCGCCAAATTCGGCAGCACGCTTGGCATCGGTCTCGGGGATAAGGCCGGAGCGGTCCGGGTTAGCATTGAGCAGAAGAACGGCGCCGTGGCCAACGGAATGGTAGTAAGTGTCCATTAAGGGCAGAAGATAATTGCCGTAGTAATAGATTTCCTTGGGCTCGGTTAACTCGCGTAGGGCCTTGACATTCGTGGTGTTCCAAAACCAGCCATCGCGGAGGACCGTGCAGCATTCCAAAGGGACCCAAACTTTCCCGTAGGGGTCGCCGTCCTTGGCGGTCGAAGTCCCAGATTTGGCTGCCTCGGCAGAGACGGCATTGGAGGCCGGATAGGGCGCCCAGCCGCGCTCATTTCCCACCCAGCGTAGGTCGGTATATTTGTTGCCGATGTGCTGGTACTGGCCCTGGAAGACGAGCGCGTTGGGGGCATACTTGGCAATAATATCGCCGACAGGGATGATACAACTGCCATCGAACCAGATTTCGAACATCGTGCCGTAATTGGCCAGTAGTTCGGTGAGTTGCTGGCGATATGTTTTGAAGTACATTTCCTCTTTTTCGGGGGTATCGCAACGGCCACCGCCGCCCATGATCGCGCCATAGAAAAAGTCGGCGGGGCTAAGATAGATACCAAGTTTCATATCCTTTTTACGGAAGGACTCGGCCAGTTCTGCTGCAATATTTTGCCGTTTTTGTAAGGAGAGTTCTTGATACCGTACTCTGTCGTATCGGTTTTCCAGAGACAGAAACCGCCGTGGTGCTTGGCAACAAGTACGATGTACTTTGCGCCCATGGATTCCGCGACGCTTACCCACTGGTCCGTATCCACCGAGGTCGGGCTGAACAACTTCATGTTTTCCATGGCCGGCTCATCGTCGGTTTCCTTGTCCTGCCATGTTTCCAGCCCGAAATGGATAAACATACCGATTTCCATGTCCTGCCAGGCGGCCTGCTGTGGCGTGGGCCGAGCCAACCGCTCCGCCGCTTCCTCTTCCGCCATTGTGATCTGGACGGCAAAGATACAAATAGCTGAGACAATCCCCGCGATCCAGTTGTTGTGACGCGGATGTCGCATGAGTATCCATTTCCCGCGGCTGGGACAGATTCGTTCGTTCATTTTATGCCGCCACTTTTTCGCCACCCACAAGGATGGACCGGATGGCAAAGCGATTTGCCAGGCGCGAATAGATCGCCTTGGAGAGAAAGTAGACTTCACATCGCTCGCCAATGCCCAGCGAACCGCACATCGCGAATTGTTCGACCGAGTTACGCTGCAACTCGGCCCCGACGACCAGGAAGCTGTTCCCACCGACGAGCGATTGGCGAACGTGTGAGCGGGCAAGTCGGACCCCGGTCTGGCGGCGCTCTACTTCAACTACGGACGTTGTCTGCTAATGAGTGCATCGCGCGACGGCGGAGCCCCGGCCAATCTGCAGGGGATTTGGAACGAGCAGCTTAATCCGCCGTGGGGCTCCGACCTGCACCACGACTGCAACATCCAGATGAATTACTGGGCGGCGGAGAATACCAACCTGTCGGAATGTGCCGAACCTCTCTTCGACTACGTGGAGAGCATGTTGCCCGCCGCTCGAGATGCGGCTCGAAAGTTGTACGATTGTCGCGGAATCTTTATTCCCTTGACCGGCGACCCAAATGCCCGTTGTCTCAAAACCGAAGGCCAGTGGTCGGAATGGACCGGCGCGGCCCCGTGGTTGGCCCAGCACTTTTGGTGGCGTTGGGAATACACTCGAGATGAAAATTTCTTGCGCGATCGAGCCTATCCGGTCTACAAGGAAGTCGGCCTGTTTTACGAAGACTATCTGGTCCCCGATCCGCGAAAGAATAGCCCCCATTATGGCAAGCTGGTTCCCGTGCCTTCCTATTCACCAGAGAACTTCTTTGTCGGTGGTGTCGAGCCAGTATCGCTGTGCATTGGTGCCACGATGGATTTCCAATTGATTCACGAGGTGTTCTCGAACCTGATCGAAGCGAGCCACGTTTTGGACGTGGATCATGATCAGCGATCCAAGTGGCAACAGATCCTGGACAACCTGCCGCCGATGCAGGTGGGACGTCATGGTCAATTGCAGGAGTGGCTGGAAGACTATGAGGAGGCAGAGATCAATCATCGTCATCCATCGCATCTCTACGCCCTTTTTCCCGGTGACCAGCTAACCGTGGAAGGTGACACGAAGCTAATCGACGCGGCGAAGGTCACCATCAGCCGACGCCAATCGGGAGGCACATCGGGCTGGCCGGCGGCGCAAGCCTGGTACGCTGCGTTCTGGGCACGCATGGGCGAAGGGAATCGCGAGTTTAATCTCCTCACCGGAAATTTTTCTGACAGCACAATCAGTCGAAATCTTCTCAGCGTGTTGCGGGGAACCACCTTCCAGTTGGACGGCAATTACGCTGGAACCGCTCTCATCGCCGAAATGTTGCTGCAAAGCCACCACGATACGATCAAGCTCCTGCCCGGACTGCCCTCTGCCTGGCCCGCAGGATCCGTGCGTGGATTTCGAGCCCGTGGTGGTTTTGAAGTTGATATGGACTGGAGCAACGGACAACTCACCACCGCGACCATTTTGTCGCAACTGGGCCGCGACTGTCACATACGATCGGCGTCACCAATCAAGGTGCGATTATCAGATCAACAATCGGCCCAATCCTGGGTGGAAGTGCGTGAAGTGGAACCTGGGGTTTACCAGTTCGCCACGCAGATGGGTGGCGCATATCAGATCGTAACCGATTAGAGGCATCACAATTTAGGCTTAGGACTCAGCATGAAACTAAAAGACAAAGTCGCCATAATCACCGGCGGTTCCAAAGGCATTGGATTGGGGTGCGCGAAGATTTTTGGGAAGTACGGATGCCGCGTGATCATGGCGGCGCGCGGCGAGGAAGATGGTCAGGCCGCGGCGAAAGAACTTTGCGACGCCGGAAGCGAAGCCACCTTTGTCCGTTGCGAAGTCACCAGCCAATCCGACCCCGCGAACGCACTCTGGCGCTGCCAAGCGAGTCCGAACCGGTGCCGCGTTGGCGAGGCGAGCCGCGTTCTCCTCGTTCGCGCGTCGGGCTAGTGTTTCCCCGCCAGACAATCAGTAGCACTGACAGCATTTGGCGGAGTTATGATCAAGGCCCGACAATTTGATACCACACTTGCCTAGACGTCATATTTTCTCTAGTCGGTAGGGCGCGATCCGATAGCATGCCATCCACTCAGGTCATGGTAACAATCACGCTGAGTGAGGCGAAGACTTCAACTGCGATCGGTCCAGGCGTGAGCCTCGATCGCTTCTTCAGTATCGTGTTGAACGATGCGGGGCAAGTTGTATTTTCAGCCACCTTAGCCGGCGCAGGTGTGGATACCACAAACAGCATAGGCATCTTTTCGGGGTCCGGTGACACGCTGGGCGTAGTGGTGCGCCAAGGCGACACCGTGCCTGGCACCAATCTCAACTTCGGCGGTCTTTCTCTTCCGATACTCAACGACGCCGGTCAGATGGTGTTTCGCGCTCGTCTGAACGGCCCAGACGTGACTACCCGGAACGACTTTGGCATAGTTTCCGACGCCAACGGTGTGGTAGGTCTGGTTGCTCGTGAAGGTGACTCCGCGCCAGTGGCAAGAACCGGCGTGAGGTTCGATAGCTTCGTTAATGAGGCAATTGTAATGAATAACGCAGGTAACACGGCGTTCACCACCACTCTGACTGGTACCGGTGTAACTACCCTAAACGATGTTGGCATCTACTCAGCGTCAGGCGACATGCGGAACTTGGTAGCTCGCAAAGACATATTCGCGCCAGTCGGCGAACCGGATGTGGCTTTCAGATTCTCATTTAGCAAGCCTGTGCTGAACGGCTCAGGCCAATTGGCGTTTAGCGCTATTCTGAAGGGGACTGGCGTTGACCTTGCAAATGACACCGGACTCTTTTCGTATTCGGGCGATACTCTGAGCTTGGTCGTCCGTGAAGGTGCTCCTATCGCTAACGCCGGTCCAGGCGTGAACTTGGGCCACATTGGCGACCCCACGCTAAACGACGCTGGCGAAACGGCATTTTGGGCGACAGTGGCGGGCGTTGGTGTGGACAGCACTAGCAATACAGGCATATTCTCGGTTTCTGCCAACACTCTGAACTTGGTTGCACGTGAAGGTGACGCCGCGCCAGGCGCTGGAGCGGGAGTGAAGTTAAGTGAATTTGATAGTCCTGTACTGAGTGACACAGGGCGCGTGGCCTTTTTTGCTGATCTTGCAGGAACTGGTTTGAACGGACGAAACGACAGCGGACTGTTAACTGAGTCCAATGGTGAATTGAGTCTGCTCGCTCGTGAAGGTGCTCAGACGCCTGGCACGCAACAGGGCGTGAACTTCCGAGGATTCGGTCCCCCGACGTTAAACGGTGCGGACCAAGTCGCATTCGGCGCGGTACTTACTGGGGCCGGCGTGAACAGCACGAATGACATGGCGATATTCGCCACCGATCAGACGGACATTCTCCGACTGGTTGTCCGTGAGGGTGATCTGTTCGACGTGGACCCCGCCCCACTCGCAACTGATTTCCGCACAATCAATTCGGTTGGGTTCATTCCTGGTTCCGGCGGCAGTGATGGCCGATCACGCAGTTTTAACGACGCTGGCCAACTTGCCTTTAAGCTTGGCTTCACCGATGGCACGGAAGGTGTCTTCGTCGCCACGATTGGCGTGCCCGAGCCGACTTCGATGATGCTTTTGGTCCTCCAGCGGCTTGACGCTATTGTGCGGCCGCTACAGATTCGTTTGACACATGCCTAGTTTGATCCGTTTCGCTTCGTGGTGCACACGGAGTAGATCAGATTCGGGCTGTTGTGGACTCGTTCACGCATTCGTGCTGGCTCCGCTCTCGTTTGTACGACAGTTTGCCCGACGAGGTTTCATGCGACATGAGATGGAGTCGGGCCGATAAATCACCGTAGATGGTTGGTTTTTAAGTGGTCGATGACACTTCAACGGACGCCCCGATCCAGCCGGTCGTAGAGAACCGTTTCCCATAGACACCGCCAACCAGCTTCAGCCGGGCTTCTTGTTCAGTGGACTTGAGCCTCGGCTCGTACCTCGCGAAGTCAAATCCTTAATTATTAGATAGTACTTGAAACGCCAGTCGGCGCTGCTTCACTTGGAGCCTACAAACACCAGCTCTGACGGGCAATTATACTTGGCGAACTTTGGTGACGTACGAATACCAGTTTCTCTATTCAAGGATAACGCAAACGCTGGCGTGTCGCCGCCAAACGCTGGATGCCTATTAATTCCAACACTCTCGAACCGGGAATCGGAGATAATGCGTCCGGTAACTTGGTCACTTAGACAGGCCGCCGAAAGGGATATACCTTGAAGGCGTTGGCATTGATGCAAGAGCTGGACGGCACCGGAATCTGTAAGGCCACCGCGCGCGTCCTTCTGTAATGTACCTGAACCATCGGGCAATCCGGGCCAAATAGCAATGTGTCGCAACCGTGGCAAATCCTCTAGGCAAGCGATCTGTTCGTCGGCGGTGTCTCGTTCCGTTGGACGCAAGGTAACGGCAACGATCGAGTAGACGTTGTCGATGCCGAAGGTTGCAATGAGAGCGCGACGGATAATCGAATCCGTCGGAGTTTATGAAACTCGCAGGAATAGTAGACGATGCCACCTAGAGATTCTATTTGCTGAACCGCACGCGTCTGTCGTCGACCCCGTTCCGTGACAATCCCACCCCAGAGCCCCGTTTGTCCCGGCCTCCCCGGCCCTGACGTTGGGTCTCAGTTACCATCCGAGCCGTCAATGGGGGCACAGTTGATCTTTCAAATGCCACAATGATTTCACGGCGTACCCCAATCGTTGCTGACTGAAACCGCCTTGACGTTGATGCTGGAGACTGGATCGCCGGACATCGTGTCCGGCGACGACAAACGTGATCCGAACAAACATTATGTGACGTACGTGTCAGGTAACCGCCCGCGAAATGATTGACCTCTCGTTCGAGCGGTGGACGCTTCCGCGTGCTAATCCCGGCCTGCCAAGCTACTCACCAATGATCTTCACCAACACGCGTTTCTTGCGGCGGCCGTCAAATTCATAGTAGAAGATGTGTTCCCACGGGCCAAGGTGCAGCCGACCTTTCGTAATCGCCACCACCACCTCGCGACCCATGATTTGCCGTTTGTGATGGGCGTCAGCGTTGTCCTCGCCCGTGCGGTTGTGACGATATCGCTCGGGCGATGGATCGAACGGTGCCAGCTCTTCAAGCCATTTGTCGTAGTCGCGATGGAGGCCGCTTTCATTATCATTGATGAATACGCTGGCGGTGATGTGCATGGCATTGACCAGCACCAGCCCATCCTCGACACCACTCTCTGCGACTAGGCGTTCCACGTCAGTATGAATCGAGACAATCGCCCGCCGTTGGGGGACGTCCATCCAGAGTTCTTGAGTGAGCGATTTCATAACTTCCGTTTACTTCCGCGGCGCAAGGTCGCCGATAGGGCAGCCCACGGCTTTGGTAAGCGGCTCAGCGACGGTTTTTCCAGCCACCTATCTCACAGTCTTGATATTGCCCAACCTAAGCCTATCAGGATTTCAGAACTTCACCCTCACCCCCTTACACAGAAAGGCCATGAACGGCTTCGCCGTGCGGAAGGCTGCGACGGTTTGCTCGATGATGTCCGGTTCGAGCAAATCATCGTGATCCAAGCGGCAAATTCCAATGAAATCCTTCCGTTTCAAATCCTCGATGGACGGATGGTCGGCCGAATAGCCCTGCGGCGGCCGGCGAAGGCTGTCCCCCGAGAGTTCAAATTTTGACGTGAAAGATTTGTTTCCCTTGGCTTTCTTCCAGGCGGCGGGGTCATCGTCGATCGCCTCTCGAATCCCCCCCAAGGCCTCGGAATCAGGATGCCAAATGCCCGCGCCGAGGAACACTTCCTGCGGATCGACATGGAAATAGAAACCGGGGGCGTGGACGTCTTTCCCTGCCACATGGCGAAAATGGATTCCCAAATTGGTCTTATAAGGTTTTTTGTCCTTTGAGAAACGCATATCGCGGTGAATCCGCATTAGGGAGCCCCCCGCTTTTTTCGGGATCGCGGAGAAGTGCGGCGAAATCTTTTTCAGCGGCCCCGCCATGGCCGCGATAAATTCGAACGCCGGTTCGCGGAGCTGGGTTTCGTACCGCTCACGGTTCGCTTTAAACCAGGTGCGATTGTTGTGTTTGGCCAGCTCACGCAGAAAAAGAACGAGCCCTTTAGGGAAACCGGAAAACGATTGCTTGGCCATGACTGCTCCATGTGGTGATAGTGATCTCATAATACAATAATCCACTGGCACCTTATCCTCATCACATTTCATTCATCGAAGCCAAGTTGCGAGTATTGGCGGGTAGACGACCGCTTTAAGAGAAGTCGCATGCGGAAGTCTTCTCTATCCGCTCTTCGAACGTAGTGCAAACCGGGTTAAACCGCAACGATCACCGATACTGCCTTCAACTCGCACAGAATATTCTCCACGACCTTGACGAAATTAATTGGATGGGTAGACAACTTTTCCCGACGGATTCTCGCATGGAATGTGGCCGAGAACTTCCATCCCGGCGTCACCGCACAAATCTTGCTCGACGCAGGCAAGAGCATGACCTCGGGCAAGCCCCTGGTGTTGGTCGACGGTGGTGTCGAGAACTTTAACTCGGCGGTCGACAAGCTCGTCGAGTCCGGAATGTTGAAACGCGTTCTTGCACAGACGGAAATCAATTTCTCGAACTCGTTGATCGAGTCCTGGTGGCGAGTGGTCAAGCACCAGTGGTTGTACTTGAACACGCTCGATACGGTCACCACCGTGCGGAACCTGGTCGCCTTCTATATCGACCAGCACAACAGGCACCTCCCGCATTCGGCGTTTCGTGGACAAACGCCCGATGAGATGTACTTCGGAACCGGAGGTGCCATCGCGAAGCAGCTTAAAGCCTCACGGATTGCCGCACGCCAGTCACCAGTGGAGGCCAATCGCGCACAGACCTGCCGGACATGTGAAGAAATAGTCTCGATCAGCAGTTGATCGGAATGAATGGCTACCAGCGTCTATCCGTTGAGTGTCCTGCCATGCGCAGTCAAAGAGAGAGAACGCCCCCGTGTCGAGGTGAACTCGTCCGACGTGCTAGAAATAGTCGGGTCTGAGCGGACCGTTCAGGAACTCGATGCGGTCAGTGACGAGAACTCGCGCAGAAAACTTCAGAATGTCGTGGTAAACAGCTCTGTTGAAAGTTAGAGCCAGATCTGTCATCCTGAGTGAGCGAATTCGAAGCGCAGTGAAGAATGGCGAGGGAGGGATCTCGGAGGGCGCTCGGCACTGCGAGCCCGGTCGCAAGCATAGCCAGTCGGTATCCTTCGTATCGGCCTCGATTGGCAACTCAGCGCGGGTCCCTTGTACAACCCCCCTCCGAGATCCTTCCTCCGCGAATAGCCGCCAGCGGCCATTGCGCTCCGTCAGGATGACATACCAACGACGGAAATGAGGAGAATTAAACGGTGAACACGGCGAAGTTCGTTTGAAGTGAGCGAAATCAAAACCCTTCATGGCCAAAACAACGAGGCCCACCATGAGAAATGTCATACGGCTGCTTTTGGTGATGGCAAGCACGACGACCACCGTCACGCTGGCTGACGGACCGTCAACTGATCCGTTGCGGGTTGCCTGGAACGACAACTACTTGACGATCTCGGGGCCATTCCCTGGAGACACGCTTTCCGTCCAATACCTGGAGGCCTATTGCAAACCGGAATCGAGGGTTCGCGAATGGTCCGAATCGGTGATTAGCCATCAATCGCAAGTGATTTCAGCAAGTGATGACCAACGGTCATTGACGTTGCTGGACAAACTGAGTGATGGTGTCACGGTTCGGCACGAGATTACCGCGGGTACTGACGAAATTGACTTTCGATTGACTGCCCACAATCCAAACACCGACAGGTCGCTGGCCGAGTGGGCCGTCCCCTGCATTCAGGTGGATCGCTTCACGGGCTGCGGACTCGCGGACCCCGAAGCAACCGTTCCCGAGTACGCTAAAAAGTGTTTTGTGTTTCTGGACGGCAAGCTGACACGGCTGCCCACGACACCGTGGGCGACTGAAGCGCGCTACACACCTGGCCAGGCTTATTGCCCAGTTCATGTCAATCACGATAGCGTGGACCCGCGGCCATTGAGCGAATTGGTGCCATCGAATGGCTTGACCGGTTGCTACTCGGGAGACGAAAAGCGGATCATGGCCAATGCCTGGCAGCCCTATCAGGAATTGTCGCTGGGCGTGGCCACCTGTATCCACAGCGATATTCGCATCGGGGGCCTGGAGCCTGGCGAAACGAAGCAAATTCGCGGCAAGATTTACTTTGTTGGCGACGACATCGAGGAACTGGTCCAGCGCTATAATCGCGACTTTCCGGAGCACATGAGTGCGGACCATTGAACGGCTGCGTCCGCGACAGTCACGTCGGATGAGGAACCGAAAGCCCGCCTGCCAGCCTAATCTGATCGGGCTTCACTCCGCGGGCTGTACATGAATAATTCGCTGCGCCTCGAACGCGGCCCCGTACATATCGTTATTACGGACTTGCAGGACGTGTGTCCCAGCGGAGACATCGGCAGCAGCTTAGCGACCCAGATGTGCTCGCAGTCACCCGCTCCGTGCCCCGATGGGAGCGCTGTAAGAAGATACGGATCATGACGCACATCTCGCGTCATGGGGATCCAGGTTCCGTCATCGCCCAGTCGCATTTCGGTGATCGACTTCTCGTTTCCCAAAAACACGTTGACCACAACTTCGGTGTCGGACGCCTCGGCCACCTTGATTTCCGGGGGGGTGAAAATGTGCATCTGATGGTCGGCTGGCCGGCGGGACGCCTTGTAACTCAAACGATACTGGTTACCGTCCACATGCAATTGCAGGTAGCCGTTGGGCGAGCCACAATGCATCGTCGCTGAAGGAATACCATAGCCGTTCGCCGGGCCGAGCCCGTGAATCCCGCCGTGCTGTTTTCCACGACATTCTGGAGTTTTCTGCGCGAGTTCTCGTCGCCACAAGGCTGCGGCGACCCCGTCAAGAATGTGGGCGGTCTGAAAACGAGAGTCTGGCATGATTGTCTTATTGTTCGTCCGTCTAACCACACTTTTTACTCGGCGGCGCATGGATCAACCGCAAATCGGCCTCTGGCTAGCTCGATTTCGACGGCGGGGTCCACACCGCAATGGCAAGTCGTCCGAGACCGGTATCATCGACGAATTCACGAGCGGAGGCCGCTTTCCGCCAGTTGTCGCAAAATCTCCATCCGCGTGACGATGCAGGATCGCAATCGGTGATCGTGGGTGCTGAAGGCTGACCGGCAGAGGGTGAGAAGGCATGGGTAGGAACACGTATGGCACCATGGCTGTCGTGCAAGCGGAGGTCGCGCACGACGGATGTGACATGGACGAACCATCGGCGTCACGTGTCACGCAGCTCGTGTGTAACGATGATGCAAGCCTCCTACCTGAGGGATGCCGATCACGTCACCATCATCTGGTGGTTCGACTTCGCGCGGGACCGGTGAATTGCGGTCGAGCGATAGATGTGTCCGCGCATGATGGTAGTAGTCAAAGTAGGATGTCAAGATGCGCTTTAGATGCGCCTCGCCCAGCACAATCATGTGGTTCAAGCACTCCCGGCGAATAGATCCAATCAATCTTTCGCAATAAGGATTTTGCCAAGGTGACTGAGGTGCAATCGGAACCTCGTCGATGCCCAAGCCTTCGACCCGTCCAGCGGAACTTGTCTCCATAAATATTGTCACGGTCGCGGATTTGATATCGAGGAGCTTCGTCAAACGGATAGGCCTCTACGATCTGCTGGGCCGTCCACTGGGCGCTGGGATGCGCTGTAACATTGAAGTGAATCACCTGGCGTCGATCATGTCGCAGGACCATGAAACAATAAAGCACGCAGAATGTCGCAGTCGGCACTGTAAAAAAGTCGATGGCTGCCAGTTCGGTCAGGTGGTTGTCCAAAAACGTTTTCCAGCTCTGGGAAGGCGGCTTTCGGGTGCGCACCATGTACTTGGCGACGGTTCTCTCGGCGACCACGTATCCCAACAGAGTAAGTTCCGATTGAATCCGTGGTGCGCCCCAGGTCGGATTCTCGCGCGACATGCGGCGAATGAGTTCTCGAACCTCGGCGTCGATTTTGGGTCGGCCCGGATTTCTGGTCTGAGATTTCCAGCGCCAGTAGAGCTTGAATCCCCGCAGGTGCCATCGGACGACCGTTTCGGGCTTAACGATAACCAGTATGGAGCGCCAATCGTGCGACAATCTGGACAACCAGACCCAGAACACGCGGTCACGCGGGCGCAGCCTTGGACGTTTGATGGATTGTTGGTACACCGCGAGCTGCTGACGAAGCCCCAAATTCTCCAACGCCAAGTGATAC
>Ga0310121_10001394_pt1 | contig 24807 bp, 23 predicted proteins | sample CB27_Tmax_986_MG_FD_203504 | JGI IMG/M metagenome (GOLD analysis project Ga0310121, IMG submission 203504) | Marine microbial communities from Western Arctic Ocean, Canada - CB27_Tmax_986 | ecosystem: Environmental > Aquatic > Marine > Oceanic | place: Canada: Western Arctic Ocean | collected...
CAGCCAACACTGTGTGCTACCGTCGGGCATCTGAAAGCTCCTGTGTTTGTGGGGTCCGGCCTTTATCCAAAGCCATTCTCCACCCAGGGGCTTTCTTTTTGGGTCCTACCGACAAATTATTCGGGCTAGGCTCCGGGGCACATCGAAGGAAAATCCATCGAGTGCCATGCGCAGGCCCAGGTGAGCGGCTTGCGAAAGGAGAGATCCCTATGCGGATTGTCTTGCAAATCACGATGATGGTGTCTCTGGGGGCCATAGTGTTCGTCGGTGTGGCCTGCCAGAGCGCCCCCCCGTCCGAGCCCGAGAGTGCTTCGGCACCCACGGACGAAGATCAGATCCGAACCCTCATCTCGGGCCTGGAAACAGCCTGGGCCCAGCACGACACGGCTGCGGCGGCTGCACTCTTTGCCGAGGACGGCGACAGCCTGACGTCGGCCGGACACGCGCAGGGGCGATCGGCCGTCGAGGAGATGTATCGCCAGAACTTCGAGGGGATATTGAAGGGGACGACCATCGCCGCCGAGATGACTTCGTTTCGGCTCCTTCAACCCGATGTCGCCGTGACCGATGGGACGTACGAGATCAGCGGCCTCAAGGGTCCCGACGACGAGGACCTGCCGCCTGCCAAGGGCTTGTGGACGGGCGTCGACGTCAAGACAGCCGACGGGTGGCGCATCGGCTGCTCTCGTCCCATGATCCCGCTTCCGATGTCGGACGCCTCTTAGGAGGGGTATGGCCATGAAGAGAAGAGCCATTCATTCGGACGCGAGGGGGACAGACATGCGCAAGTGGATTGCCGTACTGGGTGCGGTCGCGCTGGCGAGCGGGCTGAGCGTCGCGGTCGGGGGCCAGGACGCCTCGGACGACGAGGAGGCCGTGAAGAGCATCGCTGCTACGTGGGTCGAGGCCTGGAACGCCGGCGACATGAAGGCGGTTGGGGACCTCTACACAGACGATTCCGACTACGTCGACCTCTTCGGCCAGTCTCTCAAGGGGCGGACGGACATCGAAGCCAGCTTCAGCGAGGTCAAGTCCGCCACGTATGAGGGAGCGAAGCTCTCCATCGAGACGAAGGCCGTCCATTTCGTCAAGTCGGACCTGGCGGTTTCCGATACCGTCTGGGAGGTCAGCGACCTACCCGAGGCGGCGGGCCCGGCGCCGCCCTCCAAGGGACAAGCGACCATCGTGGTTCAGAAGCAGGCTGACGGGCAGTGGAAGATCGTGGCCCACCGCACACGGGTCCCGCAGTCTCCGGTCCCCGCCCCGGCAGAATAGGATCCTCCCTCGACTCGAGGCTTCTTCGGGAGCGCTTGCAGGCCGGGCGCTCTCGGGGCATCCTCTGGGTGGCATGTGGCAGCGTCGGTTCGCGGAGAGGGTGACCGTGGCCGACTACAACCTCACGACCCGCTGGGAGCTCGAGGCGGCGCCGCGGGAGATCTACGACCTCATCGCGGATGGGGCAGCGTATCCCCAATGGTGGCCCTCCGTCTTTCTCGACGCCCGTGTCCTCGAGCAAGGTGACGATCGCGGGGTCGGTCGTCTCGTCGAGGTGCGCACCGCCGTCTTTCTGCTCTTCACGCTGAGGTGGCGCTACCACGTCACTTCGGCCCGGCGCGGCGCGGCCCTGGCGGTGGAGACGACCGGCGATTTGGAGGGCCTGGGCTCTGGTCGTTCGAGGCCTCCGATGCTCGCTCGGTCGTGCGCTTCAACTGGAGGGGACGGGTGGCCCGGTCGCCGTTCCGGCAGATCCCTACGTTCCTGCGGCCGTTCGCCCAGGTCTGCTATCGCCGGGCCATGGAGCGCGGATTCACGAGCGTGCTTCTGGAAGTGTGGCGCCGTCGCACGGACGATCAGGAGGCCCGAGACTGGCTTCCCCGTCCGCCGGGCCCGCCGTTCCCCCGGAGCCTGGGGTGGAGGCGCCGACCGCCCACGGGGTCAGGACCTGATCGGGTCGTCGCCTGAGGGCGCCGGTTCCACCCTCAGAAGTACCAGTTGAGCTGGAGAAACAGGCTGGGGCCCCGGGAGAGATAGAGGCCGGGGACGTCTGTCTCGATGCCGCCGAACTCCGTGCCGCTCGGGCCCAGGGGCAGGCCCACCGCCCCGAGGAGCACCAGGTCCTGCTTCACGTCGTTCTGGGTCACGATCTGGACGAGGGCGCTGCCGTCCGAGAGGTTCACGAAGACGTTGGGGGTGAGGTGGAAGAGGGGGTGCAGCTCCATCAGTGTGCTGGCCACCACGTAGTGGCGGCCCAGGGTGAAGAGCTCGCCCCGGGCAAGACGCTGGAGGAGCTCCGGGTTCTGGGCCAGACTCTCCGGGTCGTACTGCCCGTCGGGCTGGCCGAAGCCGTTGAAGAAGTACTCCGCAACTCCGCTCATGTTCTTGCCGCCCCACACCCAGGAGTAGGTGAGGCTGGTGACGGCGGTCAGGTAGGTCTCCTCGTCCGTGAACGTGAAGACCCCGTCGCCCCGCCACACCGCGCCTCCCAGGGCGAGGCTCCCGCCTCCGGCCACAAGCGGGTCGTCGAAGTGCCGGGCGGCCATGAGGTCGTACTCGCCGCTCCCGACGAGGCCGTGGTACTTGAGGGCGAACGAGCTCCACTCCGCGTCGACGTGAGCCGTCTCCAGGCTCCGGCGGAAGACCGCCACGCCCTGGAGATCGTCGCCGTTGGCTCGCAGGAGCTGCCCGTACAGCATGTCGTCGCCGAGCTTGTACTCCTTGTCCACCGCGGCGGGGTCGAAGGGGTTCAGGATGTCCATGGGGGTGTGGGCCATCCCGTTGCCCCAGGTGAGGGCCTGGCGGCCGAAGCGCACCACGGCCTTCTCGCCCGCGTATCCCACCGACAGTCGATCCAGGCGCTGGAGGACGGCCGAGCGCCCCTCGTCCCGGAACACGTGGGTCAGGTTGAAGAGGCGGGCGTCGTCCCGGGGGTAGCGGCCGACCAGAGCCTGAAGACCCTCGGGGAAGTCCCGAGTGAAGTCGATGGTGTCACCGAAGAGGCCGATGAGCTGGTAGCTAACGTCGAGGTTCAGCGGCCCGCGATCGACCCCGAGGTTGAGGCGTAGCTCGAGGTTGTTGTCGAGGGAGCGGGGGCCGGTCAGGTCCCGGAAGAGGCTGTCGTCCGGGTAGCCGGCGAGGACGAGCTGGTAGCTGAACCGCCCACCGCAGTCCACGGTCGTGTCCTGGGCGTGCGCCCCCGCGCCCAGACCCAGAAGCAGGGCGAGGGCGACGCTCACCGCCCGAGTCACTCAGGCGGCCTCTCGTACGCTGTCGCCGACCACCCGGCCGTCCAGCATGCGGACGATGCGGCGGGCGTACTTCATCACTCGCTGGTCGTGGGTGGCGATGACGAACGTCGTCTGGCGCCGGGTGTTGAGCTCGACGAAGAGCTCCATGAGCTGCTCGGCCGTGTGGGAGTCCAAGTTGGCGGTGGGCTCGTCGGCGAGGACGAGGGCCGGGCGCGAAGCGATGGCCCGGGCCACCGCGACCCGCTGCTGCTGGCCGCCGGACATCTTCGCCGGGCGGCGGTCCTCGAGCCCCTTCAGGCCCACCTCCTCGAGGATCCCGGTGGAGCGGTCCAGGCGCTGCTCGGCGGGCACCCCCTGCACCTCCATGACGAACTCCACGTTCTCCCGGGCGGTGAGGACCGGGATCAGGTTGTAGGCCTGGAAGACGAAGCCGATCTTGTGAAGCCGCATGCTCGCCATCTCCGCCTTGCCGAGCTCGTCGATGCGCTTGTCCGCGATCCAGATCTCACCGGTGTCGATCCGGTGGAGGCCGCCGATGGCGTTGAGGAGTGTCGTCTTTCCGCCTCCGGACGGGGCGGAGAGGCAGACGAAGCCGCCGTCCTCGATCTCCAGGCTGACGTGGTCGAGGCCCTTCACCTCGAGGTCGCCTTGTCGGTAGGTCTTGCAAACGTCCACGCAGCGCACAGCAGGCATGGTCACACCTTAGTGAGGGCCTCGACGGGCTCGTAGCGGGAGGCCCGGATGGCCGGGGAGAGGCTGGCGAGGAAGCCCAGCACGAGAACTATGACGTTGGCGAGGACCACGTCCTCCCATCGAAACGCGGGGTAGAGAACCGAGGCGGCCCCGAACATCTCCAGGCCCTCGCCGACGATCGAGAGGTCGATGCCTTTCTCGAGGGGGCGGATGGTCAGCCAGGCCAGGACGTCGCCCACGAGAAGACCGAGGGCCAGGAGGAACGTGGACTCGGCCACGATCTGGGAGCGGATGTGGCCCGGGGTCATCCCCAGGGCGAGCATGAGCCCGATCTCCCGGACCCGCTCGAAGACGGCCATGACCAGCGTGTTGACCAGGCCGAACGCCAGGGCCAGGAACACCACCACGATCCAGACCAGGACGAAGCCGTCCATCATCGGCAGCATGGAGCCCAGATACGGCTCGAGCTCGGGCCAGGCCTGGACGGCGACACCTGGGCCCGCCGCCGCCGCGACGCGGTCTCGGAGACCGTCCACGTTGCGGTAGTCGAGGCCCAGCACCGCGATCTCCGACACCTGGTCGTCCATCTGAAGCAGCCGCTGGACCGTGGCCCGGCCGGCGAAGATGAAGCCCTCTTCCTGGGCTTGGAGGCGCGAGTCGTAGACCCCGACCACCCGGAAACCGCGGTCCGCGATCTCGTTCTCCCGGTCCTGGCTCATCACCACCACGCGCTTGCCGAGATCGGTCTCGAGGCGCTCGAGGAGCCTGCGGCCCACCACGAGCCCCTGGTCCTCCGGGCCCTCCAGGAAGCGTCCCTCCGCCATGTCTCCGGCCACGAACGACAGATCGCGCTCGCGCTCTGGGTCGATCCCCACGAGGACGACCCCCCGGGTGTTCCGCTCGCTGGACACGACCGCAGGGACCTTGATCCGGCTGGCCCACGCCACGACCTCCGGCCGATCGAGGACCTCGAGGAGCGTGTCGGTGGGTGGGTCGAGGGAGTTGGCGACGCTGGGGTCGTCCTGGAAGGACGGGTGGTGGACCTGGACGTGGCCGGGAAGGGTGCGGATCCCGTCCTTCACCATGTCGTCGACCATGCCTCGCATGAGGGCGGTCATGAAGATCATGGCCCAGACACCGACGACGACCGCGGCCAGCATGATCAGCGTGCGCCGGTAGTTGCGCCAGAGATTCCGCCAGGCCAGGCGAAGGGTGACCCGGAGCGAGCCCCTCACGCCGCCCTCATGGCTTCGACCGGCTCCAGCCAGTGGAGGCGGGTCATTGGATACAAGGACGCCAGGACGCTGGCCAGCAGGACGATCGTGGGCCCGAAGAAGAGGCCCGTGGCCGTGACCTGCATGTAGATCCGATCCGGCAGGTTGAACTGGCCAGCCATCTCCTCGAGGCCGGGGAAGCTGAGCCCGTGAATGCTGAACCAGACGACCAGCGCTCCACCGATGGCGACGCCGACCACAAGGCCGACCAGGCCCATCAAGACGGCCTCCAACAGGATCAGGCGGCCGAGCCGGCCGGGAGAGACGCCCAGGGACATGACGACCCCGAACTCCCTGGTCCGCTCCAGGACCGACATGAGCTGGGTGTTGAGGACGCTGAAGGCCACCAGCACGATCAGGACGAGGTACATGAAGGCCGCGCTGGCGATGTCGGCCTGGATCGCCTGCTTGAGGCCCGGCATCAGCTCGTCCCAGTCGAGGGCCACGAGGTCTCCTCCTGCCGGGAGGAGGGCCCGGACTCGCGATTCGAGAGCCGAGACCTGGAACAGATCCGGGGCGAGCATCACGACACTGTGCCCGGCGGACCCCATGGCGAAGGTGTCCTGGAAGAAAGCCAGGGGGACCTCCGCCAGGCTCCGGTTCATCTCCGAGTTGCCCGCGTCGAGGATGCCTACCACGGTGGCGATCGCAGCGGCGAAGGAGCCGTCCCGCCCACTCCCCATCAGCGTCAGCTCGTCCCCCACGCCGACCTTGAGGTTGCGGGCGAGGACTGTCCCGATGACGATCTCCCGGGCGTCCAGGCTCTCGAGGAAGCGCCCCTCGTCGACGAGGCCGGGAAGGCTCGAGACACGGGTCTCGGCCTCCGGATCCACCCCCATGATCTGAATGCCGAAGCTCCGGTCGGCGCTGGAGGCGAGAGCAAACGTGGAAGCCCGGGGCGCCACGGCGTCGAGGCCGAGGCCGGCTTTGAGGTCCGCCGCCAGGCGCTCCACGTCGGGCACCGTCTGGCGGATCTTCTGCTTTTCGCTGTAGCCCTCGGCTTGCACCTGCAGGTGACCGGTCGAGGCCCGGAGGCTGTTGTCGATCATCATCTGGTAGATCCCCACCTGCATCGAGATCATGAAGACCAGGATGACGTTGGAGAAGATCATCGCCCCGGTGGTCAGCCACGTGCGCCGGGGGTGTCGCCAGAGGTTGCGCCAGGCCAGGCGCAGGGTGAGTCCCATCAGTCGCGGGGGTTGCGGAGGTTGGAGCGGGTGAAGAGGCTGTCGGACAGATCGAGGTCGAAGCCCATGCTTTCGATGACCATCTCGGTCCACTCGTCTTCGGCCTCCAGCTTCTCCATGCGCTGGCGCACCGCCAGGGTCCGGCCCCCCATCACGCCGATCTCGAGGGAGCGGAGCGACTTCACGAGCTTCCCATCCTGGTCGTAGAAGTCCTGCGAGAGGAGCACGTGGTCGTCCCGGACCTTCAGGACCTCCTTGCCCCAGACCACAGCCGCGTCCTCGTGGGGGATCGACTCGACCACGTAGACGGTGTGACCGTCGCTTGTCTCCTGCTCGAGGAGGGTGTGGTCGTACTGGTCGACGATGGTGTCGGCTCGGGAGACGTCCTTGTTGGAGAAGTCGGATCCCATCCAGCTCTGGCCCATCATCGACGACGGGACCTTCATCACCCGGTTCACCTTGGGCGAAAAGGTCCACATGGCGTTGTCGATCATCAAGGTGCCGTTGCCGGCGTCTTTCCGGGGTGCCGTGACACGGACGAGGGAGTGCTTCTGCCCCTTCGTCCACGCCTTCATCGACATCGCCCGCTCCCAGCCTGGCCGGTGGATGGTCATCGTCATCTCCCCCTGGGAGGTGACGCCGCGCCAGTGCTCCATCGCGGCGCGGACGATCTCACGGGCGTCCTCGGCGGCAGCAGGTTGGGCAAGGGAGAGGATGAGAACGGCGGAGAGGGGAACGCTGCATCGCGTCATCAAGTTGGTCCTTCGTTCGAGCAACGCTTCGCCGGCGCGGCAGGCAGCGAGTATATCAGGGGCGATCACGATCCACGAGGGTGCGTCTTCGCAACGGCACCGGGAGACAAGGGGAGGCTCCGGTCCGGGAGAGTCGCTGCACTCGCGGACCCGAGTCCCTTCGGGCCCTTCTAGAAGCCCACTCTAACGAACGCACCGAAGCTGGCGGTGTCCGTGAGAGCGAGGTTCTGGAAGGGGATGATGACGCTCGCTCCGGCGAAGAGACGAACCCCGTGCAGGCGGAAAAACTCCGCTCCCACCTCGAGCTTCGTGCCCAGGGCCGTCCCGTCTGCGTCGTGCGCGGCGCCTACGACACCCAGCGCCGCACTGACGTACGGAGAAATGTTCGTGTCCAGGGGGATCCACGCGGCTTCCACGCCGAAAAACGACGGGTGGTCCTCGGCCCACTGGGAGAGCACCCCGAGGCGCCAGGACCTGGCCTCGTAGCTCCACCCGATGGACCCGCCCAGCGGGGCGACGCTCACGCCCAGGATGAACAGGCCTTCGCCGGCCTGCTTCTTGAAGGGCTCGGTCTCCTGGTCCGTCATCGTGGTGATGCGCTGCCCCTCTTCGACGGGCGCCCGTTTGAGGACCGCGCGCACGAGCCTCGGGATGACGATGTCGGACTCGTCCAGGCTGCTGGCGGTGAGCCGCGCGACGTGAACCGGCGTCTCGCTCGGGGGCTGAAACTCCTCGAGCGACATCAGGAGCTTCTTGTCGAGCCGGCCGAGGCGGAACGCGAACACGCGCCCCACTCCGACCTGCTCGATGGTGCTCATCGTCTCGGCGTCGATCGGCCGGACGCCCTCCAGGCGATCGTCTTCGATCACCGGCACGCCTCGGGCGCGCAGCTCGCTGGCGGCAATCGACCGGACCGTTCGAAGAGATTCCTCGGTGAAATCGGCGCCTTCCGCCACGATCACAACTGCGTTCGCCCAGGCCGCACTGGCCATTCCAGTAGAAGCGAGGGCGACCGCGAACACACTTCTGGCTACAAAGTTCATGGTCTCCTCCACACTGTCCAGGCTGTCGGGCCCGACTCGCCGAACGCCGACCAGGAGAGCATGTCTCGTGCCGTCGCAAAAACCCACTGTTTTTTGCAAATGACGTTGGAATCGTCCTCCGAAGAGGACGTTCTCGGCCCGGCCGCTGGAGAGAAAAGGAGATGCATGGAGGTGACGGATGCCCTTGCTGTTCAATGACTTGAACGGCCGGCAGGGTCATCGGGCCCTCCGGGGTCCCCAGGCCGGCCCCGGGAAATCGCTTGTGGGGCGAGGGGAGCCGGGATAGGGTTTCAGGCCGTCAACGTCGAGAGGACGGGAGGAGCACGATGAGGCTAATTCTGACGACGGCCGTGATCGCCAGCGGCCTCGCCGCCGGCAACGCCATGGCGGCCCACGAGGCGCCGAAGCGGCCCAACATCCTCTTCATCATGTCGGACGATCACGCCGAGCAGGCGATCAGCGCCTACGGCAGCAAGCTCATCGAGACGCCCAACATCGATCGGATCGCCCGCGAAGGGGTCCTCTTCCAGAACGCCTTCGTCACCAACTCCATCTGCGCCCCGAGCCGTGCTGTCTTCCTGACAGGGAAGTACTCCCACCTGAACGGGCTGCGCGACAACCGGGACGAGTTCGACGGGTCCCAGATGACCTTCCCGAAGCTGCTGCAGCGGGCGGGCTATCAGACCGCCATCGTGGGGAAGTGGCACCTGAAGACGGCCCCCACGGGCTTCGACCACTGGAAGGTCCTGATTGGGCAGGGGGACTACTACGGCCCTGCTTTTCTCGACAACGGAGCCCGGGTCCAGCACGAGGGCTACGTCACCGATCTCATTACGGACTTCGCCCTGGATTATCTGGCGGAGCGAGATCGAGAGCGCCCCTTCCTGCTCGTCTACAACCACAAGGCCGTGCATCGGAACTGGATGCCCAGCGTGAAGCACCTCGACATGTACGCCGACCGGGATCTGCCGCTCCCCGAGACGTTCTGGGACGACTACGAGGGGCGACCCGCTGCGGCAGGGCAGGACATGCGAATCGCGGACATGTTCCTCTCGCTGGACCTGAAGCTGCACGAGACGGCATACGACAAGGACGAGGCGACAGGAGGTGAGAGGAATTTCCGGGCTCCCGCGGCCTGGAAACGGGCCTACGCCCGCATGACCGCCCAGGAGAAGGCGGCGTGGGACGCCCACTACGATCCGATCAACGAGGCTTTTCGGAGGGAGCAGCCCACGGGAAGGGCCTTGGCCGAGTGGAAGTACCAAAGGTACATGAAGGACTACCTGCGGAGCGTCGTCTCAATGGACGAGAACATCGGTCGGGTTCTGGACTACCTGGACGAGAGCGGCCTCGCTGAGGAGACGCTCCTCGTCTACACCTCGGACCAGGGGTTCTACCTGGGCGAGCACGGCTGGTTCGACAAGCGCTTCATGTACGAAGAGTCCCTTGCCATGCCCCTGGTCGTCCGATACCCCGCCGCCGTTCCCGCAGGCCGGGTGTCTGACGCCCTGGTGGTCAATCTCGATTTCGCGCCGACGCTCCTCGACTATGCGGGGGTGCCGGTGCCGGCGGACATGCAGGGGAGGTCGCTGCGTGCCGTCCTCGACGGGCCCCCTCCGGCGGATTGGCGCACGTCGGTCTACTACCACTACTACGAGTTCCCCCACGGTTCCCACGATGTGCGCACCCACTACGGGGTCCGGACGGACCGCTACAAGCTCATCCGCTTCTACGGGGACATGGACGTCTGGGAGCTCTACGATCTCGCCACCGACCCCCACGAGCTCCACAACGTGTACGGCCGCGCCGGCTACGAAACGATCCAGGAGGGCCTGCACCGAACGCTGGAGACGCTGCGCCGCGACCTCGGGGACTCAACGGGCTCGTAAGACCCCCACGAACGGGCCTTTTCGGCACATGAACGGTCCTCGAAAGCCGTTGAACGGTCCTTTTCAGGGCATGAACGGGCCAAGGTGTCGAGAGGCGGTGCTCACGCCCAGGGCCCACATCCTTTGACGCGTGCCCTGGCCCTTTCCTGTTGACCCGCCGGGGCGGAGGCATCGATCCTGTGGGTGTGGAATGCCGGCACGCCCCCAGACGTTTTGTCCTTCAGGGAGCGGTCGAGCTTCCGCCAGTAGAGAGCCACCCGAACGACGGGATGAAAGGAAGCGGAAGATTGACGACTTCGATGGTCGTGGGGCTGGCGGTGATCGTCTTGTCGTTTGCCGTGACCCCGGCTGCCCAAGCCCAGGGGGTCGTCCAGGTCACGGAGGAGCTCGACTTCGACCGCCCCGAGGCCTGGGGCATGAAATACTTCGCCTCGCTCAGCCTCCTCACCGGCATGGGCGTCCCGGAGCGGATGGGGGGCGGCGGTTTCGCGCTGGATTTCGAGGGCGGCTTCGTCCCCCAGCTCAGCGACGAGCAGCGGCGGATCGGCTTCGACGGGACGAAGCTCGAGGACGTCAACAAGACGCAGTTCTTCGGACGCCTGCGCGCGGCCGTCGGGCTCTCGGACAACTACACGCTGGACATTGGCTATACCCCACCGTTCGAGGTGGGAGGCGCCACACCACACCTCTTTGCCGTTGGCATCGGGCGCCCCGTCAATCTCTCGGAGAGCTGGCGGCTCGGCCTGCGGGCCTACGGCCAGTTCGGCACCATCGACGGCGACATCACCTGCAGCGCCGACGAGGTGGCGGCTGGCCCCGATCCCGAGCTCAACCCCCTCCTCTGTGAGGAGCCGTCCGACGACAGGCTGAAGCAGAAGCTGGTCGGCGGTGAGGTGTCCGTGGGCTACGTCGCCGGACGCTGGCGCCCCTACGCCGGGGCGGCGGTGAACTACATGGACCTCGACCTCCAGGTGAACGCCCGGTACGACGGGCTCGTCGATTCCACCCTTCAGCTCACCGACGGCGTGACGTTCTCCGTCACCACCGGACTCGGCGTCACGCTCTCGGAGAGCTGGTACCTCTCCGGGGAGCGCTTCTACTCCTGGCTCTCCATAAATCGCCCACCCCCAGGGACGCCGACCGAGAACGACGGCTTCCTCAACGGGAGGTTCCTGGTTGCCTACCGCTTCCGGTGAGTCCTTCGGTGTGCGACGGATCGGACAAAGCGTGGCCTGGGCGCTGGTCCTGGCGATGGGCGGAGCAGCTGCCACTTCGGCCCAGCCCCAGGTGTTCGTGGTCGACCAGGAGGCCAGCCACGTCCGGATTCATCTTGGCCGCGCCGGCCTCCTGAAGTTCCTGGGCCACGAGCACCAGATCGACGCGCCCCTTACCGGGGGACGGATCGAGGTCGACACCGAGGACCCCTCCCGCTCACGGGTGGACCTCCACTGGGACGCCCGTCTCCTCGCGATCGTTCCGGGCACGGAGCCCGAGAAGGACGTCCCCGAGGTCGAGGAGCGGATGCGCGGCCCCGAGGTGCTGGACGTCGAGCACCACTCCGGGATCCGCTTCTGGTCCTTCGAGATCCACGTCGAGAAAGCCGACCCGCGGGCCGGGGCCTGGCGGCTTCGGATCCGCGGCGGCCTCGAGCTCAAGGGCGCCCGTCACACGGTCGAGATCCCGTTGGACGTGCGCCTCGAAGGCGGCTCGCTCGTCGCCACGGGCGAGGTCGAGCTTCGGTTGCGACATCTCGGCGTCGAGCCCCCGTCGGTGGCGGGTGTCGTCAACGTGAGCGACAAGTTCCGCCTCGCCTTCGAGATTCACGCGCGCATCTTGACGGCGCCGCCCGAGGCCACCTCGTCCGTGTCCTGAGCCCCCCGACCGCTCGCCCGCCCTGTGGCGGGCGCCTGAAGCGAGACTTCTACTCCTTGCGGTCGGCCTCGAGGATGTCGGCCGGGAGCCCGTTTTCCTTGATGAACTCCTGCGACCAGCTCTTGTTCACGTCGTTCGTCTCGAGCGCATGAGAATCCCCTCCTTGATCGCCGGGGCCGCGGTCTCCCGCAACCTGTTCGCGGCACGAGTCCAGACCCGGTTCCCTCTCTCCTAGCGCCTCCGCCCACCGCCTCCCCGGCGAGCGCCCCCCCCCGCCGCTGCGGTTGTAGCTCTGGGTCCGCGTCGTGCCGCGCTGGCGGGACTGCTGGGTGCGGTCCATCGACCGGGTGTTGGTCGACGCCGTCCCGGCGCGCTTCTGCCAGCTCCCGTTTTGCGAGCGCTGGTGGACGTTGCCGGAGCGGTCCGAGACCACGTTGTTGGGTCGGTTCGTGTGCGTCGGCCGCGCTCCTGTGGCGCGCGGCTGGTTCGACACGCGCGCCCGGTTGTTCGCCGACCGGTACATGTTCTGCCGCTGTGCCGTCCGGTAGCCGGCGCGGTAGCCGGCACGGGCGCCGGCGCGGGCACCGTGGTGCCAGCCCCGGTGGTAGCCTCGTGCGTAGGCCCGGCCGTAGGGTCGCGGGCCCCAGAAGCCCCCGCGGTACCAACGCCCCCAGCCACCGAAGCCCATGCTGAACGTGAAGCGGCCGGTGCTGTAGCTGAAGCCGAAACCCCATCCCATCCAGGGATTCCAGCGCACGTGGAAGCCCCAGGTACTGTGACGCGGGTAGTAGACGCTGCCCCACCACGGGCGATAGTGCCAGCCCGTCCCGTACACGATGACCCCACCGTACACGTAGCTGTTGACGTATCCCGGGTAGTAGCCGACGTACACCACCTCGGGGGTCACGTCGTAGACGTGGACGTACTTGACGTTGTAGTTCGGGTTGGAGGCGGGGATCTTCTGGATCTCGTCCGGGACTTCCGTGGCCACGGTCCAGGGGCCTTCGGGCTTGTCGGCGACGTACCAGACCGCCTCCTTCGCGCAGTAGTACTTGTTCCCGTACTTCAGGACCTGGTCCGGGGTGTTGACCGCGTACTGGAGCTTCGTCTCGTCGACGTCCTCGAACTTCGGCTTCCCGTCGTAGGTGATCTCGATGGTGGCGTCGCGCTTGACGGAGGCGGTCTGCGGCACGTGGGCGTCCAGGACGGCCTCCCTCGCCTCCTCCGTGCCGTCCACCCAGGTCCGCAGGTGGGCGAGCTCGTCGGAGTCGGCCGGGATGTCCTTGAAGCTGGGCGGCAGCTCGTCCGCAGCCACGTACTTCCATGGACCCTCGAGTGAGCGGGAGGCGAACCAACGCCCGCCCAACAGGACGAAGTGGCGCTGGCTGGTCACCTCCATGAGGATGTCGCTCTCGGTGTTCTTCACGTAGAGGAGCTCCCCGCCGGGCATCGGGCTGTACTCGGGCTTGCCGTCCGTGACGATCAGCTCCGTGGGCACCGTGGAGACGAGGATGGCGGGGGGTGTCGTCGGCCCCTCGTCCGCGCCCTCGGGCGGCTCTCCTCGGGCTCCTCCTCCTTGACGAGCGCTGCAATCTCCTTCGGGACGCTCTTTGTCACCGACCAGGGCCCCTCGACGGCCTTCGCGGCGTACCAGGTGTCAGCCCCCGCGGAGAGGTAGTAGTTCTTGCTCTTCGGGTCGTGGATGATCACGAAGGCTGTGTTCGCCACGTGCTCGTACGACGTCTTCTCGATCTTCTGCATGCGGGGCTCGCCGTCGATCGAGACCAGGACCGTGGGCGTATTCAGCACGACGATCTTCGGCGGGTCGTTGTTGAAGCCCTCGTAGGCCACCCGCTCCCGCTCTGCCAGGTCCAGCATGGCCAGCAGGCGGTCGAGGGACATGGTCACGTCCCACTTCGGAATCTGGCCTTCGAAGAAGGTCGCGAGCCGCTGCTCGTCTTCTTTCTTCGCATCGGGGAAACGGATCTGCGGCACCTTCACGCTGGTGAGCGTCACCTCGCGAGTGTCGCGGTCGGTCAGGCAGCGACCCTCGATCCAGACCGTGCCGAAGACCGGCTCGGACTTCCCCGTGGGCGTCACGGACACCGCGGCTCGGGCTTTCAAGGAGTCTCCGGTGAAGGTCTCGAGCTGGGGTTGGTACATGATGATCCGTCCGATGGTCGTCTCCAGCTCGCGCGGCCAGCCCTCTTCCTCTTCCTGCGCGAAGCTCATGGGCCCCGCGGCGGCGACGCCCAGCACGACACCGAGCACAACCGCCAACGTCCTCTTCATTCCTGTCCTCCTGGATGGGTGTGGCCACACCTGGTTGGTCGGGACCAGGAAACCATCGTACTGCCGCCCGGCCCGTGGCGCCACAGACGCCCCTCCTATTCGCTGATCTGGTCGAGGGCTTGGCGTGTGGCTGTGAGAAGTGCCTCCGGGCTCACCGGGGAGCCGGTGGCGTTCTTCATCCAGAGATCGGGGACGACCCGTCCGAAAGCGGACATCCGTGTGAACTCCGAGCCCAGGTCGCCGGCCTTCGCCATCTGCTCCTCGAGCTGGATGGCGATGAGCGCGCCGATGGGGTAGTCCGGAAGGTACAGGTTCCGCGCCACCATGTGGGAGTAGATGCCGAGGAGCAGGCAGTCCGGATCACCCAGGATCGGGGCGTAGTAGGAGCCCCACACGTCCTTTGCAATGGCCATCGTCGCCTCGCGGAACTCGGCCGGGGTGGCCTCGGGGTTGTCGTACATCCAGTGCCAGACTCCCATGTCGACCAGCGCCACCGCGGCGATCTCGGCCCCGCTCCAGAAGTCGTCGAGCACCTGGAGCGCCCGGGTCTCCGCGGACGGAGACGAGAGACCGAGGAGCTCGAGGTCGCGGGCCTGGAAGACGAAGGCGAGGGCCTCGGTGAAGGCCGTGTTGGGCACTCCCGCCAGGAGCGTGTGATCGACCTCCCGTAGCGAGACGGTCTGCTCGACGTTGTGGCCCATCTCGTGGACGGCGATGTTGTAGCCCTTGTAGTCCATCCCGTCAGGGCCCACGCGTGTTCTGAGGCGCGACTTCGACTCCCGCATGGCGGCCCCCCAGGCGTGCCCCGATCCCCGGGCCGGATCGACCGCGATGGCGTCGGCGAGCTCTCGGGCCCGGGCCGGTGGAAAGCCGAGCCCCTCGAGGAGGTTCGGCATGTCTTCTTCGTAGGCGGCGGCCGTGGGGTAGCGCTTCTTGACGATCGCGTCCAGCTCGGCCTCGGTGTGGGCGCCCCGGGGGCGGAAGCCGCTGTACCAGATGTCGAACGGCTCGAGCGGGCGTTCCAGGCGCGTCTGGATGAGATGGGCCACCTGACCGAGCAGTGGCGAGGAGAGAACCTCTTCGAACATCGCCTTGACCCGAGTCTCGGGGATCTCCCTGTCCTCGTTGAACCGTCGGGCGATGAGGGTGGGAGCCGTGGGCGACCACGGGTCCACCTGCCGCTGGGCGCGGAAGTTGTCGAGGATGATGGCGTAACGCGTGTCGGGCTCACAGGTGTTCGCGACCACCATGTCCCTCGGAGCGGTGTCTTCGGAGTCTTTCACTGTCGCCGGCGTCACCTCGTTCGTCACGAGGTTCCAGTCCACGTGCGGGTTGTCGATCACGACACGGGGAATGGTCTGGGCCACGATGTGCGCCATCACCGTTCGGATGGCGCGCTGCTTCACGAGCCCCGGCGCTCCCAAGCCGTACGAGGCCTTGAGCTCGTCGCGCAGGTTCCAGTGGGAGAGGAGACGGAGCTTCGGCGGAAACGGTCGCTTCCCGTCGACGAGGAGGTGGTGCATCCAGATGTTGTACTGGGCGATGTACTGCCCGGCCCTGGCGCCGGCTTCAGCCACCGCCTGCTGCGCCTCGGCCGGGACGCGCTTCGAGAAGCGGTCGGCCAGGCGCGCCTCCGCCCACTGCCGTCGTGTCCAGGAGGACCCGTCGGTCAGCCGCTGCTCGAGGGTCGTCAGCGGGAAGTTCAGGAGCACGACGAACGCCAGCTTGTTGGCGAAGAGGTCGTCGGTGACGTGGGCGCCCGGGCTGTAGCCGGCGAAGAGCTCGTCGTACGGCTCGATCGCTCCGAGGTCCAGATCGGACTGCCACCGCAGCGCCAGCACGATCTCGTTCATGTGGCCGTCCAGCTTCTCGAGCAGGCGCTCGAAGCGTTCGAACAGTGTGTCGAGGGCGGCCGAGTCGCCAGCGAAATGCCGTCGGGCAAACCCCTCGAAGACCTCCCGGTCCCCGTCTGTCGTGCGCCAGAAGCTCGCCACCTGCTCAAGCCCGCGCCGCAGGCGAAGCCGCTGGGCCTCTCCATACGTCTCGACGAGCTCGGCCTCCAGGCGCTCGCCAGCCGCCGTGGCCCACTCTGGGCGAGCCAACGCCGCCTCTTCGGTCCGAGCGGATGAATGAGCGCCGGTTGTCATGAGAAGCCCAAGCAGCAGGATCGTCGCCCTTCGCAGCATGATGCCTCCTCGTTCCCGATACTCATGTCGTGTCTCGATCGGGTGATCGACACCATACCCTGTCCGAGGGCTTCATCGACTGACAGACTGGTCCTGGTCGGCCGCGGGGGGAAGGCCCTAGCGAGGAGGCGGTCTCCGCCGGAAAAGCTCCCGCACGGCCTCGATCTCCTTCCGATCGATGAGCCCGTCGCCGTTCGCGTCCATGCGCTCGAACATGAGCCCCATGCGCTCCGGCGCTTCCTCGCGGCTGAGACTGCCGTCGCCGTCGTCGTCCATTTGCATGGGTCGTTCCACCATGCGCGCGGAATCTCTTCGACGCCCTCTCATGCCTCGGCGAAGCTCGTCCTCATCGAGAGACCCGTCTCGATTGGCGTCGAGACGATCGAAGACTCGTCGCATCCGTTCCGGGAGCTCCTCTCGGCTGATCTCGCCGTCGCCACTGGCGTCGTACTCGAGCAGGCGCTCTCGCGGATTTCTCGTGCCTTCTCCGCCAGGACCTCCTCGTCCCGTCATGCGCCGCCCGCCGTCGCGATCGCGCTGGAGGTGGACGTCGTAGTGTTGAGTGACCGGGACGCAATAAGTCTCGGCATCGTCACAGGCGAAATAGTGGACGTTGACTCGAAGAGTGGCGTTCGTGTCGCCCGCGTCAGTCACCTCGATGAGAAACTCCCGGGGATCGGCGTCTGCTTTGACCTCCAGCGTCGGTCCCTCACCCTGCATCGGATGGGCTGTGACGCCTTCCGGCACCTCGAGCTCGAAACGAACCGGTGCGACTTCGTTGTTCCAGTGAATGTTGTACAGAGGATCGAGAAAGAAGCCGAAATAAAGTGTTCCCTTTCCGTCGCGCAGCAGCGAGCGCTTCGCCTCGGCGCGCAGCTTGGCGTAGAAGGGAATCTTCTTCTTGCTCGGGATCGGCTCGGTCTCGAGGGGAATCATGCCCGCGGGGACATCGATGCGGTCCACGACACCGGTGGGGGCCGTCGCCGCGGGTGTTCGCTCGGGCAGGTCAAGGTCCGAGACCTTCGTGGGACTCTCGACCGCTCCGACGAGCCGCGCCAGGTCCTGGCGCAGCGCCTCGGGGTCGCTCCAGCGTCGCCTCACGATCAGGCGGCCTTCGGGATCGAAGACGAACTCCGCATTGGGCGCGTCGCCAAGCGCATGCTTGGCGCGGTTGTCCATCCTGTCGACGAGCCAGGGGATCGCGGTGCCCAGCTGCTCCTTGGCCTCGGTCACGTGCCTCAACCGTTCGTCGATGGTGAAGGGCGTCACGTACCCGTCGCGCCCGGGATGGGCCAGAGCCTTGTAGAGGGTAGTAGAACGTCACACCCTTTGCCGCGTAGTCGCGATACACCGTCTCCAAACTGGGGACGTTTCTCAGGAAGGGTGGTCAGGTGAGACACCCGAGAACGAGAACCGTATGGTGGCCCCTGAAGCCGCGCAGCTCGAATGGCTCTCCCTTCTCGTCGAGAACCTCGACGTCGGGCACCAGCTCACCCAGAGTCGGCGAGACGTCATCGAAAGTGGCCAGGGCCCCTTGAGCATTGGCCCCCCGAACACCCCAGGCGGCCCCGCTCGCCCAAAGGGCCACCACCCATCCGAGGCGGTAGGGTCTCGTCATCCCTGTCTCCCTGCTCGCAGCACCGCCCGGATTCTAGCGCGGCCCCGGACGGGGCAGGTCAACAGGATGCAAAGACCTTGTAAGTGGTGCCGTCGACCTCGGCTGAGGTCGAGCTCCCGTGACGGCCCATCTCGTGGCGTCGCTCCTGCCGCTCAGCGGACGAGCTCCGCCCAGCCCACGCGGCGGAGTGCGGCGAAGACTCCCACCGCGCACGCTCCGGCGCCCAGGAGACAGGCCGCCGCTCGCCCGTAATCCCCAAAGATCAGGAGCCCCACGGCGGGCAGCGTAAAGTACACGATGCCGGCGGCGAGGAGGGCGGCGACCACCGATGCCCCCAGGTTGCGGTCGGGGACCGTCTCGGGAGACTGTCGCGCCACCGGTCCCCATCCGGGTCCGCCCGGTCTGACCTTGCGGTAGAAGGGGACCAGGATCTCCATTTTCTCGGGCGGGGTCAGAAGGGTGGCGGTCACCCACGCGGCGATGGTGAGCGCCGCGACCACGGCAAGGCGCTGTTCGGTGCTGTCGATCCAGGGGCTCACGCCGAGATAGAAGACCAGCGAGGCCACCATGGCCACGATCTCGGACCAGGCGTTGATCCGCCACCAGTACCACCGGAGCATGAACACGGCGCCGGTGCCGGCGCCCAGGGCGGCCAGGATCTTCCAGGCCTCGTCGACGCTGGTGTCCCGCATGAGCCATGCGGCTCCCGCTCCGAGCGCCAGAACGAGAACCGAGGCCAGTCGCGCCACGACCGCGAGGTGGCGGTCGGTCGATCCGGGTCGAAGGAAGCGCGCGTAGATGTCGCTCACCAGGTAGGAGGCGCCCCAGTTCATCTGCGTGCTGATGGTGGACATGAACGCGGCGAAGAAGGAGACGAGCACAAGACCCCGGACGCCGGCCGGGGCCACGTCCCGGATCACCATGGGAAAGCCCACGCCCGGATCGTCCATCGTGCGGAGGTCCGGGTAGAGGGCCAGGGCGCAGAAGGAGATCATGATCCACGGCCACGGCCGGACGCAGTAGTGCGCGATCTGGAACCACAGAGTGGCGAGGAACGCGTGGCGCTCGTCCTTGCAGGAGGCCATGCGCTGCACGATGAAGCCGCCCCCTCCCGGCTCGGCCCCCGGGTACCACGACGCCCACCACTGGACGAAGAGCATGATCAGGAAGATGTTCAGCGGCATCCAGGGATCGGCCGCCGTGAAGTCCGGGAGGAACCCGAAGGCCTGCTCTCCGCCGCCGAAGTTGGCCGCGACCCGCTCACGCAGCGACTCGACCCCGCCCACGTGGGCCACCGCGATCACCGCCAGCAGGACGAACCCCACCATGCCCATGACGAACTGGATGAGATCCGTGGCCACCACGCCCCAAAGACCCGACAGGGTGCTGTACACGCCCACGATGGCGAGCATCGCGAGGATCAGGATCCAATCCGCCGACCCGCCCGCCGCGGCCGTGCCGCTGAACAGCGTGTACTTCAGCACGCGGAGCATGGCTCCCGTGACCCAGCCCATGATGATGGCGTTCACGAAGACCGCGACGTAGACGGCTCGAAACCCTCGCAGGAAGGCGGCGAGACGCCCGCCGTAGCGGATCTCGACCAGCTCCACGTCGGTCAGGACCTCGGCCCGGCGCCAGAGGCGCGCGTACAGGAACACCGTGAACATCCCGCCGAGCGCGAAGGCCCACCAGAACCAGTTGCCGGCGAGGCCGTAGTCGGCTATCAGGCCCTGCACCGCCAGCGGTGTGTCCGCGCCGAAGGTCGTGGCCACCATCGAGGTGCCGGCCGCCCACCAGGGCAGCGCCCGCCCGGAGACGAAGTACTCCGCCATGCTGCGCCCGGCGCGCCGGCGGAAGTACAGTCCCACCCCCACCACGACGGCGAAGTAGGTGAAGATGGTGCCCCAATCGACGGCTGTCATCGGCATCGGATCGCTCTCGATCTGAAAAAGTGGGGCAAGTCTACAGCAGGACCCGAGCGAGACGGCCCGGTATACACTTACGGGCCGAAGTGGCTGCAGCGGGTGCCCTCATCAGGGTGCCTGCGGGCCGCTCAGGAGTCACGACCGATGTCGAGTATCCGAGCTGCCGCCGTCCAGCTGAACCACCTGCCAGGTGACAAGGAGACGAACCTCGGAAAGATTCAGGAGTTCGTCCGGAAAGCCGCCGACGAGGGCGTGGAGCTTCTGGCCTTTCCCGAGATGTGCATCTCGGGGTACTGGCACACGCGGAACTTCCCACGGGAGGCGGTCGAAGAGCTGGCCGAGCCGTTCCCCGGCGGCCCCTCGACTCGTCGGCTCGTGGACCTGGCCGTCGATCACCAGGTCACGGTGGGGGCCGGGCTCATCGAGCACGGCGACGACGACCATCTCTACAACACGTACGTCGTTGCGTTGCCGGACGGGCGCACCGTCCGCCATCGCAAGATCCACTGCTTCATCAACGCGCACATGTCTTCGGGGAATGAGTACACGGTCTTCGACCTGCCGTCGGGAGCCCGGGCCGGCATCTTGATCTGCTACGACAACAACATCGGCGAGAACGTGAGGCTCACGACGCTCCAGGGCGCCGAGATCCTGCTGGCTCCCCACCAGACAGGAGGGTGCGGCTCGAAGAACCCGAACATCATGGGAGTGGTGGACCGGGCACTCTGGGACAACCGAGAGCAAGATCCGGAGAGCATCGAGGCGGAGCTTCGGGGCCCGAAGGGTCGCGAGTGGCTCCTCCGATGGCTTCCCACCCGGGCCCACGACAATGGTGTCTTCGTGGTCTTTTCGAACGGGATCGGCCCCGACGACGACGAGGTCCGGACGGGCAACTCGATGATCATCGACCCCTACGGACGCATCCTCTCGGAGACCTGGAAGGCCGCCGAGGCCATGGTCGTGGCCGACCTCGATCTCTCCCTGATCGAGAACAGCACCGGGCGGCGGTGGATCCGGACTCGCCGGCCCGAGCTGTATCGGGACCTGGCCGTCTCGACCGGCCACGAGGTCGACACCCGCGAGCTGCGCTTCGACGAGAAGGGAGTCTGATCACTCGCGTCTCCAGACGCTCGCTCCCAGCGACTGCAACCGGTCCACGAGCCGCCCGTAGCCGCGTTCCACCGTCTCCAGCGGCGCCACCTCGCTCTGTCCCTCGGCCACGAGGGCGGCGGCGATCATGGCCATCCCGGAGCGCAGGTCGCGGCTGTCGAGGGAGCGGGCGCGCAGCCGAGTCGGACCGTTGACGATCATCCGGTGCGGGTCTCCCCCTCGGCCACCTCCATGACGAGGAAGCGCTTGCCGTCCACGTCCTCGAGGCCGTGGATCCCGGCGATGTTGGGGTGGGAGAGGGCCGCCAGGACCCGTGCCGCGCGCTCGAAGCGTTCCAGGCGCTCGGCGTCCTCGGCGAAGCTGTCGGGGAGGACCTTGAGGGCGACGTCGCGGCCGAGCTTCGTGTCCTCGGCCCGCCAGACCTCGCCCATGCCTCCCTCGCCCAGCTTCGAGGTCACCTTGTAATGCAAGAAGCTGCTTCCGATCACTTCAGGTTCTCCTCTCCGGGAGCGACGCCCCGTTGCTGACGGCACGGGCCCGAGTCTCTCCTGGCTGCCTGGAAATCCAGGGCATTGTATCCCCGACCCGTGAAGAACGAACCTCTCTCTGGCAGGTGTTCCGCTTTGAGCCGGGTCTGGCCCGGGGATCGCTCACCGACTCAGGGTCGGGCCCCTCCGCCAAGGGCGTTCAGGAGCGAGACGAGTGTGTCCGGCTCGCTCACGAAAAGTGTATCTGGCAAGCGCTTTCGAACCGCCTGCCGCCGCTCCTGGTCCTCCGTGACGAAGACGGCGTGGGTCTCGGGGGCCAGATCGAGCGCCGCTTCCAGTATCGGCACGTCAGCATCGGTGTCGCCGCAGACGAGGCAGGCGCCCTCGTGCATCCCGAGCCCAAGGCCCCTGTTCAGGAACCGCAGGCCGTCGCCCTTGTCGAAGTCCCGAGCGGGGCCTCCCCGCGCATCGTCGACGGTCAGGAGAATCTCGACGTCGAGGCCGGTGTCCTGGAGGTGGAGGACCGTCGAGTCCGGATCGACGGAGCGGACGAGACGGCGGACCTGGCCCAGGAAGCGCGCCGCCTCTTCCCGCGGGACGGTGCCCCCGATGTCCTGGCGGGCGATGGTGGTTTCGCCGAACTTGAGCTGCAGCCCCGATCCGATGAGCCGGAAGACCTCGTTTCCGGGCTCCTCCAGGAGTCGGTGCAGGCGGTCGTTGAACTCGTCCAGACGCTTCTGCCTGGTCGGCTCGACGGGGTACTGGGTGCGGCGCCCGTCCGGGTCGAAGTACTCGCGCCCCTTGGAGCCTGCGAACACGAACGTGCCGGGCGGAGTGACCGCCATGTCCGCGACCCCGGTGTCGTCCAGGGGCGCCGAGGTCAGAAGGACCGACCCGTGTGCGCGGGCGCGGGAGCGGGCGAAGCGAGTGAGGAAGACGGCGTTGTAGGTCGACTGCACCGAAGACCCATAACGGCCCGCGTAGTTGTTGACGGTGCCGTCCCGGTCGGTCACGAACGTCTGGAGCGCGATTCCCTCGAGGGCGTCGAGCCCCGCTGCGACTTCCTCACGGAGGCCCTTGTGACGCTCGGCGAGATGCGCGAGAAGCGCCTCCTCGCCCTGCTTCAGGAAGGTGAGGTCCTTCCGGAGCTCGCCGAGCTCGTAGCCGAGCTCGACCCGGATGGATCGTCCTCCCTCGATTGCCAGGCGGCGTCCGGTGGGACCGTCCGGGATGGCCTCGAGGGCGCCGAGGGCGTCGCGGAGGAGCCGGATCGCATCCGGGCTCCCCGGCCGGGACGCCAGCGCTTCGAGTGTCAGCGCCCGGCGCGCGGGGATCGTCGAGTGCATCAGCTCGAAGAGTTGCGCAAGCGTTTCCACAGCCATCGAGGTCTCCGGATCCAGGGGATTGTACCTGCCCGGCTCGCCGCAAGCCCGCGGGCCTCTACGTGCTAACGTCTCGGCGTGTCGCCTCTCGCATCGCTCCTCCTCCTCGCGGGCGAAGCGCTGCAGGAACCGGAGGTCCCTCCTGTCCTGCAGGAGACCGTGTCCGTCGAACGCGTCATGGTCGATGCCCGGGTCCTCCATCGGGGGAAGGCGGTCCCCGGCTTGGGGCCAGAGAACTTTCGCGTGCGCATTGACGGCGATCTCGCGGAGCTCGTCTCCGTCACCTGGATCTCGGCCCGAGGCGCCGAGGCCCGTCCCGCCACGGACGGGTTTCCGGCGGATTCCGCCACACTCCTGCCGCCTCCGGTCCGGGGCCGCCTCGTGGTGCTCTTCTTCCAGAAGGAGCTGCATCCGTCGCGCATCGGCGGGTTCATGCTCCTCCTGAAGGAGGCGCGCCGCATGATCTCCCGCTTCGGTCCCGAGGACCGGGTGGCGATCCTCTCGTTCGACACGCACCTCAAGCTGTGGCGAGACTTCACCGCCGACAAGGACAGCCTGGATCGCGCCCTCGAGTCCGACGTGATCTTCAAGGAACGGCCCCGCTACATCGAGCCAGGCCCCGACCCGTCACTCGCGGCCTCGAAGAGTCTCGCCGGGTGGCCTTGCCGGAGACGGCGCTCAAGCTCATCGGGGAGGCCCTGGGCCAGGTCCCGGGCTCAACGACGCTCGTCTTCTTCGGCCACGGGATGGGCGAGCTCAGTGGACCCGGGATCAGCTTCCATTCCGACTACGGCATCGCTCGCTGGGCCCTGTTGGAGGCGGATGTCACTGTCTTCACCCTCGACGTGACCGACGCTGACCACCACACCCTCGAGGTGGGTCTTCAGGACATCGCCGCAGAGACGGGCGGCTTCTACGCCCGCGCCCACAATTTCTCCGGGCAAGCCATGAGCCGGCTCGAGGCGGCCCTCGAGGGTCACTACGTGCTCGAGGTCGCACACCCTGGTGGGCCCTCCGGCCGCCACGACATCGACGTCGACCTCGTCGGCGGGAGCGGCCGCGTCCTCGCGCGGAAGACCTACTTCGACTGAGCCGAGAGCCTCACTTCATCGGCCCGATCAGCTCGATGAACGTGCCGTCGGGGTCCTGGACGAGGACGAAGTGACGCCCCGTGTCGAAGAGGGGGATCGGCGTTTCGCCCAGAAAGGGAACACCCGCGGCCTTGATGCGCGCGACGAAGGGTGTCAGATCGGCCACGTTCAGGGTGACGTACTGCGCGCCGAGCGCATCCTGGATGTGGGTGCTCCTGGGGCTCTTCGCATCCTTCTCGAAGGACATCATCTTGAACTGGGCCGCGTCGGGCTCGTCCCGAAGCTTGAAGACGTCCACGTGGAATGCAAGACCCCCCGTGAGCCCTGAAGCTTCGCCGAATGCCGAGTCCACGTCGAACTCGCCTGTCTTCTTCATCCCGATCACCTGGGTGTAGAAGGCAGTCGACGCCTCGAGGTCCTTCACCACCACGCCGACGTGAATCGCGCCTTCGGTGAAGGCCGGCTCACCAGCGGCCAGGATTCCCGACACCAGCAGCAGGGCAAACGCCGTCATCATCATGCGCACGATTTCCTCCTTCGCCCCTTCAGGGGCGGGGCCATAGCGGCCCATTATCTTCCAGGGGCGTTCACGAGCCGACCTGGACGCCGCCGTCTCCGATACCATCCGTCGATCGCCAGCTAGCCTGAATAATTCGTCGGTAGGACCCAAAAAGAAAGCCCCTGGGTGGAGAATGGCTTTGGATAAAGGCCGGACCCCACAAACACAGGAGCTTTCAGATGCCCGACGGTAGCACACAGT
>Ga0310121_10001395_pt1 | contig 24804 bp, 14 predicted proteins | sample CB27_Tmax_986_MG_FD_203504 | JGI IMG/M metagenome (GOLD analysis project Ga0310121, IMG submission 203504) | Marine microbial communities from Western Arctic Ocean, Canada - CB27_Tmax_986 | ecosystem: Environmental > Aquatic > Marine > Oceanic | place: Canada: Western Arctic Ocean | collected...
TGAGGATCTTAGTGTGCCAGTGTTCAGGAGTGCAGATGACAACGACATCGATGTCGTTGCGATCGAGGACTGCTCGATAGTCCTCGTGGCTGGTCACTTCGATGTTCCGGGCTCGTTTTGCTTGATGATTGAGCACGTTCGCCCGGGCCATCCTCCGGTGGCTCCCATCGACATCACAGATGGCTGCGACATCAGCGTATTTCATCACTTGCCCGGCAATCTCTGAGCTCCAACGACTGCCGGCACCAATGCAGCCCACCAGGGGACGGTTGGACCGTCCAGGGCGGTCGACGACTTGGGCATCCGGACGTTTTTGACAACCCACAAGTGCGGCCGCACCACTGCCCAGCACGAATCCACGACGAGAAAATGGATGATCTTTACTCATGCGAGGCTTCAATCAGTTTCTTATGGGTAGGGGAGAGTAGCTGGACTTTCTGGCCGCCGGCAGCACCCGCCACAGCGTCGCTGCAGATGAAAGCCCGCAGGTGTTGCTTGCGGTTCGTACTGTCGGTAACAGCAGTCAGCGTCCAGCAGCCCGGCTCCGACAGGGTGTTGCGGACGTCCGAAATTGTTGTTTCAGCCATGCGTCTTATTCTCTTTGATTCGTCTTTTTATTTCCAGTTCGTTGCCACGACCCGGGTTTTATTTCGTCAAGGCTCCGGAGCCGGTTGTACTTGCTGCGGAGACGATGCTTGTGAACGGCCCGCGAGATAAGCAACCAGGTCGCGGATTTCGTCACTCTTGAGTGAATTTAACAACCCCTCTGGCATGAGCGAAACATCCTGGAGAACCAGGGATTCGATGTCCTGGCGACTGAGAATCAACTGCTCCTGCTGGGTCTGAAGTGTCAGCGTATGTTCGTTTTTTTCCAGGACAACTCCCGTCAGGATTCGACCGTCGTTCAGAGCGATCAAGGACATTTTGTAGTCCTTGATCATTGTGGCACTGGGGTCAACGATGTTCTCCAGCAGATAGTCCAGGTTGTTTCGATTGGAACCGGTCAAATCCGGGCCGATGTTGTGGCCCCGACCGTAGAGCGTATGGCAGCGTGCGCAAACTTTGTCGAACAACTGCCGTCCAGCGGATAGGTCAGCTTGCCGGAGCCGATCCACAGTGAGTGTGCGCTTCAGACGGGTAATTTGTTGTCGTTTCTCCTCCGATGTCTGGCGAACCGAACCCCAGAGTTCGTTGAGTTGCTGATTGATGTGGGGATCATGAAAACTGCGCATCTGACGGGCATGGTACGCGGAAATATCGCCCGACTTGACCCAGCCCCGTCTTATCGCTTGCAGCAGGATAGCAGCATAGGTTCGGCGGGATGCCAGCGTTCCGATGGCGGCCTCTCTGGCCTGGTCATCAAGTTGCGGGTAGTGGTCCAGAATCAATTTAGGAGTGGCGGGAAGGTTGGAGGCCGCGAGCCCCCGGATCGCGATGGCCGAAAGCAAGTTGTGACCAATGAACTTTTGCAGAAAAGGGCCAAGGTCTTTGGCCCGATACTGAACCAGGGTTCGTAATGCATCGCGACGGTTTTCGGGATCCGTGTCTTGCCGAACTACCATTTGCACGAGTTCCTTGAGCGCCCGTCCCTCGCCGAACACGACACGCAGTTCACGCGCGGCACGCTGAGCAGACGGTTCGGAATTCTTGGTGATCGTTGGGGCGACTTGCGACCAGGACGCCGGTGTTGGTGCCTTTCGGCGACCACGAAGTGCTTCGTTGATTCCAAGCAGGATGTCACGTTGAACTTTCGACTGATCGGTTCGTATCACGACCTTCAGTAAGTCATCCACGGCCTGAGGGTTGGCGTCGATATCCGCGGCAAGGCGGCGGGCAATGTGTCGCCGAATCAATTCCAGGCTGCTTTGTTCGGCAAGGGCGACGGCGGGCCCCGGGTGCGCAGGGACTGCTGACTCGATGCCGTACCAGATCATCAACTCCAGGGAATCGTCATTGGAATTTTTGCCTTGAGCCACTAAACGGGATGCCAATTCCCACCGCTGTTCCAAGGGTATCCGCTGCAACGTCGAAGCAAGGAACAAACGGACCAGGCCCGAGGGGTCGTCCGCCATTTGCACCAGTTGTGACAGGACCGATGGAGAAACATCTTTGGAATCTGCAAGCAAACGGATGGCCCACACACGAATGTGTTCGTTCGGGTGCCGAAGTTGGGTTTGCAGCCACTGATCGTCCAGACTGCCGGTTCCATACAGGCACCAGAGCAGCCGAAGTTTGTGGGGAATATTAGCCTGCTGCTCATACGCGTGAAACAAGGTGTCGCGAGTATCACTCGAGAGGATCCCTTGAGAGGCGCGTTCTTGCAACAGCCGTCGGGAGATGCGGGCGTACCAGTCGTTCTTGTGATACTGATAGTTGACCAGTTCCAGATCCGTGCAGGCGAACAGGTCGCTGGCAAGAGCGGGGGACGGCTTGCCATAGGTCACCTTGTAGATTCGACCGGACTTCCGATGCACGCCGTCGTTGTCGTGACAGTCCCCTGTATCCGACCAGTCTGCTAAAAATACTCCGCCATCGGGACCGTAGAGGAGTTCAAGCCCTCGGAACCACGGATCTCCGGAGATCAGAAAGTTTTTTCCATGCCGACCGACGTATCCCGAACCGCGACGCTCGATCCAGTCCGTGTTCACCCGACGCCCGACAAGGTTGACAGTAAAAAGTTTGTTGCGATAGCGGTCGGGAAAGTTGTCCCCCAGGTAAATCATCAAGCCGGAGTGGACATGGCCTCCGGAGGCTTCCGGAGACGGATCGCTCACATTGTACAAGGTCTCACCCTTGCCCCAATGGAAATGATCCGCACACTGGGCCATCAACTTGTAGACATGAGCATTTTGATCGGCTCCGTACATGCGCCGGTAATGTGCACCGGGAACCAGGTGCCACAGGTGACCGATCACCGTGTTGACAAAAAACAGTTGGCCGTGCTCGTCGTAATCCAGGCCCCAGGGGTTTGTTGTGCCCTCGGCCACCACCTCAAACACCTTGCGGACCGGATGGTAACGCCAGATCGAGCAGCTGAGTTTGACGCGTGCTGACGGAGGGCTGCCCGGTTTGCCGACCTGGGACATGGCGTCGATGCCATGCCGGCCGTAAAGCCAACCATCGGGCCCCCAGCGAAGGCCGTTGACAATGTTGTGTCGTATGACGCCATCGTTCCATCCGTCGAGGATGACGATCGGGTCGCCGTCGGGAATGTCGTCACGGTCGCTGTCGGGGATGAACAGAAGTTGTGGTGCGCACAGCACCCACACGCCACCGAAACCAATTGCAACACTTGTCAGCTTCCGGCCCTGGTCCCAGAAAATTTTGCGGTGATCGAAGCGGCCATCACCATCAGTATCTTCCAGGATTACGATTCGGTCACGAAAATGCTGTGAAAAGTTGACAGCCAGTTCGGAATAGGTGTAGTTTTCCGCGACCCACAGTCGTCCCCGTTCATCGGTGGTCATGGCAATCGGTTGTCGCAGGTCCGGTTCGGCGGCAAACAATGTGACCTGAAACCCGTCTGGTAGCTGGATGCTTTGCAAGGCCTCGCTGGCTGAAATTGGCGTTTCCGTGAAGTTCGGGCTGTTGGTGACGGTGGGAAATTCAGCCGGTTCTTCGGCTGCCAAGTGTGGCGCAAGGAACACGCTGAGCATGAGCGTGGCAAAGATCGGCAGGGTCACAGCCTTGTGCTTATGACGGGTTGTTGTGTGCATCGGCCGTTTTCGCTGCTGGATGATTCGTCCGGGTTGGCAGCCTTGACTTTTGTTGCCGGGGACGGTGTGTGTCCTCAAGCTCGGCAGCACAGTTTTCGGAAGCCACTGGTTTGGGTATTGAAACGAATTGCTCGGTATTGTTGTTATACAGTGAATCGCACCCGCGGGTCTTCGATTCGCCACGACAGATGCAACGATTTTGCGGCAACTACCGGTGGTTCCGCGTTGAACAACAAGCAGTCTTATCCACCTAAAGTTTATCTCAGAACTGATTGCCGGGGGAGGAACTATTTGTAGTCCGGAGGTAATATCTGCGTCTCCCGCCGGGCTGGCTGCTGCAACATCCTCAGACCCTCCGTCTGAACCCACCTTTGTTCCAGCGGATGTTCTTTCGTGAAGGGAGTCGTCTCCGGTCTGGCGGCGTACCGTTCAACAATCCGCAGGTGACGACATGGTAACAGGGATGCTTTCTGATGAACGGAATATGGCGCTTGTTTGCAAGGTACCGGTTCGTCAGTTGTCAGTCTTCGCACTTGCTTCAGAATCGACGGCACATCGCCCGAATGCTTGAAATTTTACGCGCAGCAGGATAGGTTAAAGACAGGGGAATTCCCATCAGTCAGATCGGCAACCAGCCATCGTCGCCTTTCTCCAGACAGCGATCGGGCGACGCAGTCGATATCGGTTTGAACAGGTTGGTTGTTTCTCAACTTCTGCCTTACTAAATTTCCTGTTGGCCATGTATCTTTCCCCACCAACGGCATGAATTCAAACCCTCGTCTGCGTCCGTGTCCTGCATGCGACAAACCGATTTCCAAGCGAGCGCGGCAGTGCCCACACTGTCAGCATGTCCTCCCGGAAAACATGTGGCGGATGAAGATCAAACCCTGGTTTGTGCCTGCGATGGTCCTGTTTGTCGTAGTGGGATTGATCTTCGTGGCGTTTGGAATTTTTCGCTCGGTAGAGTCTCCGGAGAAAGGTCTGCCCGGGCTTGCGTCAGCTGCCGGGAATTGGCCAACCTGGCGGGGGCCTGGCTACAACAACACGGCCGTGGGGGATGCACCGCCGGTCACGTGGGATGAAAAAAAGAACATCATTTGGAAAACGGAAGTGCCAGGCAGGGGCCATGCCACGCCGGTTGTGTGGGGGGATCGCATTTTCCTTCCCACGGCAGATGAGGAGCAGCAAGTCTTGTCACTTGTCTGCGTCCATTCTGAGACGGGAAGCCTGATCTGGAATACGGAAATCCATCGTGGCGGCTTGATGAATAAGAGTAAAAAGAACTCCTATGCATCTTCGACAGTTGCCTGCGACGGCCAACGCATTTTTGTACCGTTTATTGTGGACGGCGGGTTGTGGCTGACTGCAACTGACTTGGACGGCCGAATCCTCTGGCAGACACGTGTTACATCATTTCAATCTGAACATGGGTACGGCTCGTCTCCGCTGGTGTACAAGTCGCTGGTGATTCTCGCTGGCGACCACCTCGAGAAGAGTTTTCTGACGGGATTGGATGTGGCGACCGGTGAAATTGTCTGGCAGACACCCCGCAAGAGGGGAGGCAGTTACGGGTCACCGGTGATGGCGCGTTTGGCCAACTCAGAGCAGCTGTTACTCAGTGGGCAGGGGGAAGTGACGAGCTACAATCCGCTGAACGGCCAGCCGGTGTGGCGCAGTCGGGCCAATGCGCGGAGCACCGTGGGAACCATTGCCTGGTACGAACCATTTGTTTTTGCCTCGACTTTGAACGGTACGATTTGTATCCGGGCTGACGGAAAAGGTAATGTGTCCCGGTCCCACGTGGTGTGGGAGAATCGCGTGAAGGCAAACGTGCCGTCGCCTTTGATCGTTGATGATCGTATTCTGGTCGTTGATGACGAGGGGTTCGTCACTTGTTTAGCAATCAGTACGGGCAGACAATTGTGGAAAAAACGGCTGGGTGGCAACGTCAGTGCTTCTCCTGTGCTGGCGGCAGGTCATGTCTACCTGCCGCTTGAAGATGGTCAGCTGTTTGTTTTCAAGGCAGGAGAAAAATTTGAATTGGTTTCCAAGAACGACTTGGGGGATGGCGGGTTTGCGAGTCCGGTGATCTGTGAAGGCCAGATTTTTCTGCGCACGGATCACTACTTGTATTGCATCGGCCATGGGTGAGTGAACAACCGTGAGACAACAGTTGACTGTGCTGAACCTGGGTTGTTTCCCACCTGCAATCCCTGTCACTTTCGTGCCTGTTGACTCCAGCGTGTGGTGTAGCAAAAGATAAAGTGGGCTTGAGACTGAAGTTCCTGCTCCAGTAAGTTGGGCGCGAACAAAAATGGAACGGCAGTATTGACGTAGCGCTGACAAGGGCCATGCGAATGAACCCGCTTGGCTAAATGGTGACCGATGTCGCAGAAAGATAGTAGTAAACCGCAGCAGCGGACCGCTCATGGGCGACGCTGGATGTTCCGTCTGGTGGCGGTTCTGGGATCGTTGTCCGTAGCCGTTGCGGTGGGAGAAGTGGTATGTCGCTTGGCCTACAAGCCCAGTGTACCGATCCGGTTTCAACAGGGCGCCAGTGTCTTTCAAGAGGATGGAATTGGAAAATTCTTTGAAAAAATGGAACCCGATCCGGAATTGTTCTGGCGGTTTGCGCCGGATCAGACGATCACGCCCAGTGGCAAACGGACGTGGCGGGTCATTTCCAATCATCAGCGACTGCGTGAAGACCACGAAATTCCTCTGCGCAAGCCTGACAACGAGATCCGCGTTTTGTGCTTAGGAGACTCTTGCACGTTCGGGTTCGGCCTGCCCATTCATGAGACGTTTGTCGATCAGGTCGAAGAAGAGTTGCACACGTTGCTCCCCGGAAAGTCGGTCGAAGCGATCAATGCCGGAGTGCCCGGGTACACCATCTTCCAAGGAATACGCAGCCTTGTTCGCGACGGGATCAGTTATGATCCTGACTTGGTGCTGGTTTGTTTTGGCAACAACGAACGGTCCATGTGGGATAACCTGAGTGATTTCGAGCATCTTCGTTATCTCACGTCGATTCGGCCTCCGAGTCCCTTCACGGAAAGCCGTTTATGTCAGTTCACATGGTCGAAGTTGCGTCGACGTCCACAGAACCTGATCGCTCGGCCGAGGTTGAGTGCCGAGGAGTTTCGACAGGTTTTACGGCAAGTCAAAGCGGTGACTGACAACCAGGATATTGGGTTGATCTGCATGGCCTGGATTTGGAGGGTGCAGGCCCTCCGCCAGGGTCCCATCAAGAGTTCCCCCACTCAGCGGACGCTGTTGGAATTTTGCGAAACCGAGTCGGTCCCGATTGTAAATCTCATGGGACTGATGAGGAAGTTGTGTAAAGAACACTCTGTGAACGAGGTTTATCTGGACGAGTTACACCCTACCGGTCTGGCGAACGCACGAATTGCCGAACAATTGGCGCCCGCCATAGCGTCCTGGTACGAGAATCACAAACAAACTGGTAGATCCCACTTGTCTTCTCCAAGGTAAAATTGGTCTTGGGGACGATGTGATGTCATCGTTTCTCAAGGGCAGGGGGACTGAGCAGGAATACGATAATTTCGTGTTCGTTCCTGTTGACCGGTTGGCAGACGCATGTGGTTGAAAGGCAATCAGTACTCTCATCGAGATGGGATCAAAAGTAAACATTGACGAACGAACTTGTCCCGATTGCCACGCGACCGTTTTAAGTGGAGCTGTGGAATGTCCCGCCTGTGGCTGTCCGCTGGACGCCTTCAGTCGTCCAGGACCAGTTGCGGTCAGGATTCTGCTGGCCGCTACGCTGCTGATCTTCTTGGCAATTGGTTTCGGGCTGTATTGGAAGTATGTGTCTCTGGCGGATGCTCCGCTTCCGTCACCAGACAACACCACTTCCCCGGGCGGTTCGACCCCGACGGTGCCCGGTGCGGGTGCGGACGTGGGTCCTCCGCAGGGTGAGACCAGCGAAGGGACGCACAGGTATTCTGCTTCCGTCTGTCAGCGGGCGGCCTTTTCTCCCGCCGGCCACATCATCGCTTCGGCGTTTCGTGGCCAGGACGTCCTGCTCTGGGCGCGGGACCGTGGTATCGAACAAGAACCACTGCGGCTGGTTGGCCACACGGGACCAGTTCATTGCGTCACTTTTTCCCCCAGTGGTGTGGTTTTGGCATCGGCTGGTCAGGACCAGGAGGTGCGTCTTTGGGAAGTCCATCAAGGCCGGGAACTGAAGCGTCTGCGAGGGCACACCGCCCCGATCAATTCGGTTGTGTTTGCACCGCCTGGACGGATGCTGGCCTCTGCGGGAGAAGACAGGACGGTCCGGGTGTGGGATTTGAGTGGCGATACCGAATCACGGGCATTGAGCGGGCATACATCGGCGGTGCAGGTGCTGGCTTTTGATCGTCGTGGCAGGTTCATTGCTTCGGCAAGCGTGAATGGCACGATCAAAATCTGGGACGTCGAAACGGGCGCCCAGCGCCAGGTATTCCAATCCGAACATGGATCGGCCCTCGCGCTCGTCTTTTCGCCCGACAGTCGGACCCTGGCGGCAGTGAACGACGACGACACAGTAACGCTTTGGGATCTGGAGAGCGGTGCAGCACGAGCTTCGTTGAGCGGTGAGGGACATCGCTGCTTCGCATTGGCTTTTTCTTCGAGTTCCAACATCCTCATGACGTCCGGTTTGGAGGGTAACATCAAGGCCTGGAGTAGCGAATCGGGAGAGGAGTTGAAAACCTATCCCGGATCGCCCCACGCGATTTTATCACTTTTTTTTGAGTCGGGTGGGAACAAGATCGCAACGCGATCCATTCCGTTGCAGTTACTTGACCAGATGGGAGCTACGGATCTTGCCGGCCGCGTGGCAACGGCAAGCCGGGTCGGAGAAAAAGAGATATTGGGATTTCAGGTCGCCGACGGTTTGGACGTGAAACTGTTTGCCGCCGAACCACTGGTAGCCAATCCGGCTGCGATCTGTCTTGACGAAAAACAGCGTGTGTGGGTGGCTGAAACGTTCCGCTGGGACCGTTTAATCCGTTTGGCTCATCGTGGCCGTGAATTCTGGTTGTTGGATGATCTGGCCTGTCAAACCGTCGAAGATCGTCTCAAGATGTATCAAAAATGGCAACACAAAGTCCCCGGCGGAATGGCCTGGCATACCGAGCATTCAGAACGAGTCCGGCGTCTTGAAGACAGTGATGGAGATGGTCGCGCAGATCACGTGACGGTGTTTTCCGAGGGTTACAACCGCCCCGAGGAGGGGACAGGGGCCGGACTGATGGCTCGTGACGGAAAAGTCTACTACGCCTGTATGCCCAGACTGTGGGTTCTGGAAGACCATGATGATGACGGGCGAGCGGAGGATCGAACCGTACTACATGATGGCTTTGGTGTCTGTAATTCGTTGGCGCATGATCTCCACGGATTGACGTGGGGATTTGACGGTAAGCTTTATTTCTCGGTCGGTGATCACGGATACCACGTGACCACACAGGAGGGTGAGACACTTCATGATCCCGGTGTGGGAGCTGTCTTCCGTTGCAATTCCGACGGTTCTGAACTGGAAGTGTATGCGCGTGGTTTACGTAACCCCCATGATTTGGCGTTTGATCAACACGGGAATCTGTTCACTGTCGATAACAATGCGGATGTGGGCGACAGCCCGCGCCTGGTTTACGTTGTTCCCGGCGGTAACAGCGGTTGGCAAATGTCTTTTGAGACCATTGCCGGCAGTTACAACCCCGGGCCATGGCACATGGACAAGTTGTGGTACCTGAGAGACAAAGATCAGGCTGCCTGGATTGTCCCGCCGATTGCTCATCTCGCCATCGGTCCCGCGGGTTTGGCTTACTACCCGGGGCTGGGGCTGCCTGAACGCTACCAGGATCATTTTTTCCTCTGTGATTTTGCGGTCACGCCTCAGGAAAGCGGGATTCGAACCTTTTCGCTTGCCCCGCAGGGTGCCGGGTTTGAACTGCTGCAGCAAAGTAATTTTGTGACCAATATGGTTCCGACGGACGTCGAGTTTGGCTACGACGGAAAGATGTATGTCTCCGACTGGGTGGGCGGCTGGCGGGCCTCGGGAGGAGGACGCATCTACACGTTCGTCGATTCGAAACGGCAGGACAGTGACCTGCGACGGCAGACAGCCAGCTTATTCCGGGAAGGTTTTTCTCAGAGAAGTAGCGAAGAACTGGTGGGATTACTGCAGCACGAAGATTTGCGTGTACGCCAACGGGCCCAATTTGCGTTGGCGGACCGGGGAGGTGTTGCCCTGGACGCCCTGGCTCAAGTCGCACTGCATGAAAATCATCGGTTGGCGCGGCTGCATGCGATTTGGGGGCTGGGTATGCTCGGTGACAGCGATCGTGCTGCTCTGAAGACTCTGGTTTCTTTGTTGGACGATGACGATGACGAAGTACGGGCTCAAGTGGCCAAAGTGTTGGGAGAGAGTCGCTACACGGAGGCTGCCGAGTTGCTTCTGGAACGATTGCGGGATGTGAGTCCGCGTGTACGTTTCTTTGCGGCTAACGCTTTGGGTCAATGTCAGTACAAGCCGGCGATACTGCCCCTCGTTGAAATGTTGCGCGAGAATAATGATCGAGACGCTTTCCTGCGGCATGCGGGTGTGATGGGGCTTGCCATGATCGAGGATGCAGATGGGCTGCTGGTCCACGCGGACTCCGATCGTAGTGTGCGGCTGGCCGTTCTGTTGGCCTGGCGACGCCTTCGAGATCCCCGCATCGCCAGATTTCTCCATGATCCCGACGACGCGATTGTCACCGAAGCTGCACGAGCTATCCACGACATTCCGCTCAATTCGTCGATGCCTCAACTGGCTGCACTGCTTGAGCGGGGAGGCCAGAATGAACCGCTGTTGCGGCGGGTCATCAACGCTAATTTTCGCCTGGGTGGAGTCGAACAAGCTCGGTCTCTGATCCACTTTGCAACGCAACCTGACAATTCTCTCAGCATGCGTGTTGAGGCCATTGGAGCGCTGGTCGACTGGGAACATCCATCGTCGCTTGATCGCGTCCTGGGAAGTCACCGTCCACTACCCAGTAGGTCCATCAGCGAGTTGAAAACCATGCTCGCTCCGGAGGTATCCACCATTCTTGAAGACTCCAATAGCACGCTTCAACACGAGGCGATTCGATTGGCCCGGGCCTGGAAGATACAAACAATTGACACAGACTTTGCTGCCTGGATTGCCGACTCGACCAGGGTTTCAGCGACCCGCATCGAGGCACTGGGCCTGATGGAAGAATTCGAAGATCCGCAACTCCCGAAGGCCATCAGTCTTGCCTTATCGGATCAGGATCCCCGGTTAAGGGCAGCCGGGGCACGTATCTTGGCCACGAACGATCCGGCTCACGCGATCCGTGTACTTCGTGATGCACTGGAGGGAGATTCCGTTGTCGAGCGACAAGCTGCGCTGCTGACGCTGGCGTCGATCAATGACAGCCAGGCACAGGAGTTGCTTTCCGCGTGGCTGGAGAAACTGGAAGCAGGAATGGTTCCTGCGGAACTTCAGTTGGATGTTATCGAGGCGTTGCGCGAGGTACGCAGCCCTGTGCTGCGAACCCGGCTGTCTCAATTCGAAGAACACCATTCCGGCCTGCATCAGGAATCGGTTAACCCGATGTTGCTCTACGGTGGAAATTCGCAACGGGGAGCCGTGTTGTACTCTCAGCACACCTCCCTGCAGTGTGTTCGCTGTCATCGGATAGACGGGGTCGGTGGCGTCATTGGGCCGGATGTAACAAAAATCGGGGCGCGATTGTCGCGACAGGAATTGCTGGAATCGCTCCAGTTGCCCAACAAAAAAATTGCCAAAGGATACGAAACGGTTGTTATTGAGACTGCGGATGGAAAAGTTATCTCGGGCATTGTGCAAAGCGAGGACGATCAACAGTTAAAGATCATCACACCCCAAGGCAAGGTGATCTCTTTGCCAGCCGATACCATTGAACAACGCACGGTTGGACAATCGGCGATGCCCGGGGATCTGGTCAAAGATTTGTCGCCGATCGAGTTGCGTGACTTGGTGGAGTTTTTAGCAACTCGAAAGTAAACCCGGAAGCGAAACGTCTGATGGCAAGACCTGGTCCGGTGGATTGTTGGAGATTGAATTCCTAGGCGTTGCAGTAGCCTGATGCGCCGGTCTCGAGCGGGTTGTTCTATGGTATTTTCTTTTAAATTGTTTTCGTGGCTCCCCTTTCGCCCCAGAACGGCGCTGCTGTTCCTCGTGCTCATTCCTGCCTGTGCACGACACGAAGAAACGGGAACGGTTTCCGTGAAGCGCGGCGACTTGTCGGTGATGTTTCGAGACAATTCAGATCCAGCGCAGCTAAGCGGTATTGATACGTTGATGAACGTCGCAGCGGCCCCCCATTATGACGCCTATGACCCCGAGGAACTCGGAGCGTCAGCCGGCTTGAATTTCGAACATATCATCTCCGGCCACGAAAACCCGAACAACAGGCACACACCCCGTCACGGTAAGTACACGCTGCACAAGGAGCCTGACGGTCACTCGGTCACGCTCGCACGGCGCCCGGAAGACAGTCCATGGCGGGTTGCCAGCACGTTCCGTTACACGGTCAAGGCACCACACTACATTGATTTTGACTTCCGTTGTACGCCCCGCGACGCTTCACTGTTCGGGAATCACGGCTACGCGCTGTTCTTCTTTGCCAATTATATGAACGACGTGGAAGATATTTCACTTCACTTTCGCGGGCATAAGTCGGCTGACGGACCGGAAGAATGGATTTCAACGAACGCGCCGAAAGCTCATCCCGATTGGAATGGTGGCGGAAGTTATCGGGCCTTATTGGCAAAAGATCTGGCGTATGACGACAACCTGCGACATCGTCTTAACCATTGGTCGTATGATTGGCCGCGGATTGCCAGACCTTTTTACTACGGCCGCGCTCGACATGGCATGACACTGATTCTGATGTTCGACCGTCTGGTTTCAGAGCGGGACCAGATTCGCTTCAGTCTCTTCAAGTTCAAATTGCGGGCGCACCCGCGACCGGCCTGGGATTTTCAATACGTTGTCAATCGTGTGGACTCGAACACCGAGTACGGATTTTGTGGTCGGCTGGTCTGGAAGAAGTTTGTCAGCGCTGAAGATTGTCTGCAGGAGTACGAACGCTGGGCTGCCGACTTGGAAGTGAAGTGAATACGATTTGTGCCTCTTCAGGCCAACTCTGTCCGGGCGTCTTCTAGAGCGGGGGGATGAGAACGGAGATGGTGCTCCGGATTTTTCCCGTCAGACGCCACCAGGCTGTTGCCAGGTGCTCGGGTGCAATTGCCAACCCGCGACAGTAGGCGTCCACAACCTGTTCGCGAAAGGGATTGCTTTCCAGCGGTTCTGCGTAGACGAACGCCCATTGCGAAACCGGAACAGGATTTTGTCCTGCCAAATGATCCCGGCGCAACGTGTCACAGTAATAGGCCCCGACCTGATTGACCGGGATGAGTCCGTAAAAATTGTCGAACTTCTGGCCGTGGCTTGAGATGCAGGGCCCGAACGGGCTTTCATCGACCTCAATCGAGAATGTGCCGCGTTCGCCCATCCGTTCGAATTGGCCGGGGAATTCGTCACCCAACTGCTGGGGCTCTTCGAAGCCATGGCGGGCCCAGGGACCAGGCTGAGCCAGTTTGTAGGCAAAGTTTCGAAAGCGATCGATTTGTGGGACCAGGGGTGGCAGGTTCTCCAGGTCTACCCACTCTTTCCAGTCACTGAAGCGGAGCAATTCGGACCGATCGGCCAGGACCAGCGGGTGCGTTTCGAATTGGGGGCCGGGGTCATCGTGTTCGTAGGTTACCGGAAGAAGCTTCGGATAGATTTCACGCAGCTTTGCCGCATGGTTGTGGTTCCCGTGACTGAATCTGCCAACATCGTGAAGAATACAGGAAGACAGCAGGCGTTCTACCTGACCATCGCTTTCGCGAAAGGCGATGCGGCCGATTGCCTGAGGGTTGAGTTCTGCATAGTGAGTCGCCAGGCAGGCGGTCATGAGACCGTGGGTGAGCCCATGATCCAGTTCATCGAACCAGGGTTGGGGGTTCCAGTGGGTGACGGCCGAGAGTTGTTCCAGCAAGTGACCATCGTGATGAGCGAACGCGGCCTTGATGTTTCGTGATTTGGTCCAACATCGTTTGCAGATGGCGACTTGTAGAAGTTCAATGAACCGATTGAGAACCGCCGTGAGGTTTTTAATTTCGTCCATCATTCCTCGCCTTTCATCATTGCCGGGAGATCCGTCTCATTCCTCCTCGTGATCAGCGGATTCCGGTTCATCCTTTTGTTTGTTCGGTAAGGCGGGACGTTGATCATCGGTAGCATCTAAGGTTGTCTGGTGATCGGAGAACTTGTTTCCATAGACATCTTCCCCAATCGTATATCGGCGTCCAACACCGTGTTTGTTCTTGACGTCATACTGGCCTCTCTCCATCGCATGATATCGCATCGTGAGTCTTTCGTTTTCGACGACTTCCGGATCTAAGACATCGGACGCTAATTGAGTTTGGAAATGATCGATAAAATGACGTGGATAGGGCAGCACACAACCGATGGGTGACCCTTTGGGGATAAAGATCTCTTCATTCTTCCTGGTGACTCGCAGGTTGAAAGTGAAATCCCGTCGCAGATTGTCTGTTTCGATGACTGCTGTCAAATGACCGATCCCGTCAATGTGAAAATTCGGAGGAGGAACGACCATCAGATTGATTCCTTTGGGTGTTCGGAAAGTCCACCGGTTGCCAATCGTAAAGGTACTCATTCCGAAGTGCGAGGTAATCAACTGGACGTCGAACAACTTCTGGTCTTCGATGTTCTTTCGAATGACCACGTCAGCACGTGAATCTCCACCTTTCCATGTGACCCAGAAGTCATACAGACTTTTTACGATGAAGCCGTGTTGATTGCCCATGATCAATGGCAAACAAAAGTAGGCTTGGGGAACAAACCAGTCTCGTTCCTTTTCGCCTTTGAGTGGCTCCACCAACGAAGTGTACTGATCAAATTCCTCCCGCAGAGTGACCATCAGCAACGTGTTGTCGGGCACTTCAACTTGATCAGGGAGGTTTTTTTCCGGTACAAGCCGATTTTCCTGAATGCTGACCGTTTTGGCACTGGCATAGTACTCGCGTGCTTCGCTCAGTTGAGCGCATATGGCGCCGTTGATCGTTCCCTCGGGGGCTTCGGCCTGCCAGACCTTTTCGCATAAACCGGGGTTCCGGCTATATCGTTTCTTGTCGAACACCGAGTCTCCAAAACAGTAATGGAGCATCGTCGTCGACGAGGACTCCGGCGAAAATGCACCCTGCCCTTCTTTGTTCAAAAGACAGAATTCTGTCATCACCGGTTCCAAGTTCAATTGCCGGACGGCGATTATGAGTGCCCACATCGTGGCGTGCCAGTCAATTAATACACCACCGGATTTGTTAGCAGACGCTACAGGTTCGAAGTACTCCATGTTCTGCAGCCATTGTTGACTCAGGGGTTCCCGCAATGCCGCAGGCATAATGTGAGGCACACCTCCGCTGATCGGTGAGTTCTTCAATAATTCGAGGGAGCCACCCGCGCGACGACAAACGTTGCTCAGGAGCTCCCGGTTGGTCTGGTTGATGTTTAAATAGGGGACAACATCAAAACTGACTTCGTTTTCCTCCAGGCAGATTTTCTCCATGGGCAGGGGACGAAAAAAGATCATGTCGGGATCGCATAGGACCACGTAATCAGCGTCGCTGCGCACACTAAACAGTGAGCCGGCTGTATTGCGGGGGGGATAATCGAATCCGCCGTCATGGCGAAAGTTTCGCATATACTGCACGCGGCCACCCGTGCGCTGGATTTCCCGAAATCCGGGCCTTAACTGCCGACCGTCGCCATGTACAACGATGATCGGCGTCTGTCCCGCGTACTCCTGGCAAGAGTAGTGAAAGAGCATGGCTTGCCATGCATTGTAGAGGTTGTTTTCGGCAGAAGTGACAATGTCGTAGCTGGGTGCCATGCGATTCAGTTGATTTTGCCGCATCTTCTCGACCGGCAGGCGGCTGGAAAATGGTCAGAGGCCGGTTCTTTCTGATCCCGCCTCGCAAGACATGAAAGGACTTGTGGAACTCTCGTGAGAGATGTTCTTTTGGGGCTTGTCGCCAAGGGACTCACTTGACTGAGAGGGCTCAATACTCTCGCTGGACCGCCCTGCTATTCAAGAGCCTCAAGAAACCCGTAAGACAGTGTAACAGAACCCGTCTTTCGCTGGAAACACCAAACAGGCCTTCGTACATCACCCGGTTTGGCGATAAATCGCATCCGTCCGCAGGACGTATTTTTTCCCAAAGGTGTCCCGTCCGGCATTCACGTCGTCATCTTTCAATTCCACCATTTCCCCACAATGTAACAGTCCATTGGTTTCTCCCTGACGGAAAATGACCAACCGTCCCGCGACTGGAGAAACTGACACCCACTCCTCGTCTTCACGATAGAAGACCATCCGCCCGCCATTGAAATCCAGAGCTCCGTCATTCAAGAAAAAGTGCAGGCCCAACATGGTTTGGACTTGTCCATCATCCGGGGAAAGAAAAGTTTTACCCAGGTAAGTTGCGGGCTTCATCATTCCCAGATCTTGGTTGATTCCATCAATGTGTTTGGCAAATTGCTGCCTCTCGGCGCCTTCGTACCTTGCCACGCGCAAAAAATTGTTCAGTCCGATGAATTCCCATTCGACGTCCGCTTCATCGGATATTAGGGGGGGCAGATAATCTTGGATACGATGCCAGATTTGAGCGGCCGTGTCATCCAGATTGGCAATATCGACGCGGGTCGAGTTCTTTAATGTGTTGGGGTCCGAACACGATTCACACTGAGCCGGGACAGCAAACTGCTTCTGCTCGGCCAGCTGGATGAACTCGTTGCACTCTCCCTGGCTCAAAACGTCATCTAACACGACAATGTCGCGCAGAGGGCACCGTTTGCCTTGTAGCCCTAACCAGCTCCAATACCCGCTCGTTACTTGGCTACCTTCACATACCGTACTTTCCTGAACCGGCCTGCTTCCATTCTCCAGGCCGGAACTGTTCAGAAGCATTATGCCTTGGCCTTTCGTCGAGGATCGAGATGGAAGGAAATTCAGAATCCAGTCTATTTTTAATTATAATGCCCCTCTTGCGCCATCGCAAACCGCCGGAAAGCTTTTTTGACTTCTTTTAGAGCCTTTTCTAGAGAGATTGCCGGTTTTTGACGCTCATGAAGACCGTTGCGGCCCAACTGCCGAACCGGCGGCCAGATAACCGGTCCGACCCGACGCCAATTGGACTGCCTGAGTTTGCCGGGAGTCCTTGGTCTGCGGCCACAAAATCAGTTGTAGGCGGCCTCGACACTGCCCAGCTTGGTTGTCTCTAAGTTCAAGTGACGGAACGTTTTTAGAGTGTCCTGGTCCTCAGGAAGGATTGCCACGAGGCTACTCTGGACCGGGGGTACTCGCTCAGCCTGCAGATTGACCGCTTGGACTCGAGGGTGCGATGGAGAGGGGGCTCAAGTAACCGTTTCTCAACAGTGGTTGCAGATCATAGAGGGGCGCCCAGCATTCAGGGAACGTACCATCTACCAAGTGGGACGAGAATCTAACGTGGGATATAACCACAAACTACGGATATGTTTGTGACGATTATAATTGGCGCCTTGAAGGTCGGTTTTCGGCTAAGTATAATCCTCCGGGCAGGGAGCGCGCTTGTTTTTCATGCAGACGGATGATCTCAAACATCCATTCTTGATTCGCGGTGGTGATGCGAATGAGGCGTTTCACAAGGGGCCAAACCGCATTCACGTTTTTCCGCGTCAAGCGCGAGTTTCGTCCAAGCGAAATCGCTGCGGCGATCCTGGCGATCGCCATTCTCCCTTTTCTGGTTCGGCTGACTCAAGCGGACGCCTCCCGATCGGGCAATTTGCTGACCGATCCGGGGTTTAATTATGGAAGTCAGCCCCTGTTACCCTACAACGACAGGGCACTGAATCGCTGGCTGGCCTGGAGTACCGCCGATCTTCTTTTTGGTGAGGTGCAGGTTGTGGTACCCAACGAGGGGACCGGCATGTTGCAGGTGTCTGATTTAAGTACGGACCCTGCCAGAGTCCGTCAAATCGTCGATGTGTCCAATTATGCAGCGGACATCGACGACGGCAGGGTCTACGGGACTTTACTTGCTGATTTTAATGCCGAACTTTGGGGCTTACGTGCTGGACCGGTGTTGTCGGCCTACGGAGCGGGCACGGTAGGAGTCAGTGCAAGTTTTTTAGGGAAACAATCAAATGTCGACTATCTCGATGACGTGCCCGGCAGTTGGGAAACGCGTGGTGTGGGCGAGGATTTTTCTTTCCTCCTGCCGCGCAGCACCCGCAATCTGGAGGCAAGGCTACAATTTTTGAACAAGAACATTTTCCAGAATGGTTATCTCGACAATACCTCTGTCGAGTTGTCCGTGTTGCCTCCGCCAATCATCTGGGGTAATGGGGGAGATGACAACTCCTGGAATAACAGTTTGAACTGGGGCGATGGCCAGGTTCCCGATGGTCGAGACAGTTTCGTGTTGTTTGATCAGTCCGTTCCGGGAGGCATCGTCAAGATCGACTGGCCGATCACCATCAATTCCATCGCACTGGATAACGCGCAATCCAGTTACATTATTGATGGACCGAATGGGATGAGCTTGCAGGCAACCAGCGACTCGTTCAATCCTCGTATCACAGTAGTTGCAGGCACTCACTTCATTACGGCACCAGTGTCTCTGATCGATCCCACCCTGGTCGATGTTGATGCTCTTTCGTCACTGTTTTTAAATACAGTGGATTTGCGGGGCCAAACGTTGACAAAGGTAGGACCGGGTACCCTGAGTTTTAGCGGGCAGGAATCTACCAACAGCTACGGTGGCGTGGTGCATCTGGTCGAAGGAGTGCTGGGCGGCAGCGGTGAAATCCCGGGCTTGTTGACCCAGTCAGGTGGAACACTGAGCCCTGGAAACAGCGTCTCGACGTTGACCGTTGATGATTACCAGGTTGAGGATTCGTCGAGCACCTTATTGATTGAAGTGGAAGGAAACGCGGGTGCTGGAGTCACAGGTGGCCATGACCAATTGATTGTCAATGGCAGTGCTGCGCTCGGCGGCAACTTGGAAGTACAATTCGATGAGGGGTTTACACCGTCGTTTGGGCCCGCGCCCGGTGTGCCCGGCGACACGTATCAGATTTTGGACGTCGGTGCGGCGACCTCGGGTGAGTTTGTCAGTGTCAGCCATAACCTGGAAGAGCAAGGTGTCATTGTCAAATTCGTGATTACGTCCGGCGACATTCAGGCGATTCAGGCACTCGAAGGGGACATTGATCTGGATGTGGATGTGGATCTCAACGATTTCAGCGTGTTGGCGGAAAATTTCAGTCCCTCAGGCGACGGGTTGGTCTGGAATAGCGGCAATTTCGACGATGACGGTGATGTTGACCTGACTGACTACAACCTGCTGGCTTCCAACTTCAACCCGTTGGGGTACGGTGATTGTGCACCGGTTGCGGTGCCTGAGCCCACCGGCGGAGTGCTGGCAGGATGGGGTGTTCTGGCCTGGGGAGTAATCTTTCTTCGGGCCCGCAAGCGACAGACTGCACGAGACTAAAACGTCTCCTGTGAAGTTCTCTGACCGCTTATCAGTTCGGTCCAGGGTAGGTGTGCCGTGTGGATGACCCACCGGGCGGCTCGTGGTCCGCAAGTGCTTGCTGTTTCTCATCGCCTGGCAACCTGTTTTTGCCAGCTTGCTGCAAGCATCTACAGGTTTTTGAACGACTTTACCGGTTTGAACGGTTGTATCGTCTGACGGGGATGTACGGCATGCACGAACCGGATTGATTCTCGTGAGAACGATTATACGAATTATGGGGATAGGAGATGTTGTCACGAAGGGCACGATAGTTAACGTGACCTGTAAGGTGTCCGTCTTTTGCCAACGATTTCAACCACTCGAGTCAAAGGTCTCGCGGAGGTCGCGATGCGTTTATCGAAACGCGTGTTGATGTGGATCCTGGTATTGGGTTCTGCATTGATGTCGGAAAGCTCAGTCCTCACTGCGGTGTGGGCGTGGGACGATGACACGGGCTCCTCAGCCACTGTGTTGCCGGAGAACGAAACCATCGAGTTCATGTTGAGTGACATGTCTGGTTCTCAAGCCGACGACAATGTTTTGGGGTTTTTGGACGAATCTGTCATTCCCGCGGTGGCCATGAAGAGAATGCAGCCACAACCTGATATCGATCCCAGCTTGGAACAGGCTCCCACCGTCGCACTTCGATCCACCGAATTGTCAACCGTGTTCACCGTGAGTCAGGCCAGTATTCTGAATCAGCTGAGTACCACTCGACGGGCGTTTGGCCGGGGACCCAGTAGCGACTTTGTACTGGGTTTGGAATCCAGCATTCTTTCCACCAGTGACATCGGGGATTTACTGAGCCGATCCAACGCGATTCTGGGGGTCGGTTCGGAGCACCGGACACCGATTGTCACCTACAACGTGGCCCGTGGAAAACAAGTCGGACAACAAGCAGGAGCCGGGTCTTATTGGTTTCCGGCCCGTCAGGACCTGGATACCTTGATGAGCAAGATTGATTCGCGTCTGGTGGAAGATGTGTTGGTGATCAAAGGACCTTACACGGCGCGGCTTGGTCCGGCCCTGAGCTTCTATGATGTTCAACTCCGGCAAGCACCTCGATACGCGAACGGTTATGAAAGCCACGGCGAAACAAGTTTGAACTGGAAACAGAACGGTGACCAGTGGTACGGTCGCCAAACCGTGAGGAGCGGGGCGTCGAACTGGGGTTTTCGTCTGGGATATGGTGATCGGGCTGGCAGCGATTACCAGACAGGACTCGATTCGGGTCCGGTCGAAATGTCCCAGATGCCGTCCAGTTACCACTCCAAAGACTGGGACCTGGCATTGGGGTGGGATCCAACTCCACACCAACACATCGATTTCACTTACTTGCGACTTGACCAAAGCGATGTGGAGTTTCCCGGTCAGATTTTCGACTTTGACTTTCTGGTCACCGATGCCTTCGAACTGACTTACATTAACGAATGTCCACGATTTTGTGACCGGGTAGAACTGGAAGGGTGGTTCAACCGCACTCGCTTTGCAGGCAACGCGCAGGGGACTGGGAAACGTCGGCAGATACCACTGCTGGAAGATTTCTTTTTCACCGGCAGGTCACTGATGTTCTTTACGGACGTTGATGCCTCCAGCGCTGGTTACAATTTTTCTGCGACATGGGGCGACGTTGAATCTTCTCAGCTGACGTTGGGGACCGACTTGCGGTACCTCAAACAGGAACTCAATGAATTTGGCGCTGCGATTCCACCTTTCGTCTCCCCGCTCTTCGGTTTCCCGCGGAATCGTTCCATTCCCCGCTCTTATTTGGCGAATCCCGGTGTGTATGTCGAAGCGGATGTACCGCTGACAGGTCGCCTGAAGGTTCGAGGGGGTGGGCGGGCCGACTGGGGCTTCACGAATGCTTTTCCCATCGGAGATCCCGACGCGGACGGAAATCCTGACGATTTAGAACAGCAGTTTGGTACCAGTTTCGACCAGTCGTTTGACCTGGGATCCGGATTTGTCACTGCCGAATACGAACTGGGCTGCCACTGGACCGCGTCCACCGGAGCCGGGTTTGCCATGCGGATGCCGACGATGACCGAACTCTATGCCAACGGTCCCTTCGTTTCCACGTTACCACAGTTCGTATTCACGGGAGTCCAAGGCGACCCCAATCTCCGGCCGGAACGGATGTGGCAGGTTGATGCGGGACTCGATTTTGAGTACCAGAATGTCCGTGGCGGCTTGAGTGGTTACTACACCTGGATTGATGACTACATCACGTATCAACGAGTGTTTGTGCAGACATTTAACGTGTTCAATGCGGTCAACGACTCATTGGGTACTTTGAAGGGTTTTGAAATGTACGGCGAAGTGGACCTGACATGTCGGGTCACCGCCTTTGCCACTTCCTGGTATGTAGAGGGCAAGAACCACGTTCGGGATGAACCGTTACCGGCGATCTTTCCCTGGAACAGTCGCGTGGGAGTGCGGCTTCACGAACCGAGTCAAAATCCGCTTTGGGCCGTGGAATTCTCCGCCCGCATCGTCGACGACCAGGATCGAGTCTCCCAGTCATTGTTCGAACAAACCACTCCCGGCTTTACGCTGTTCGACTTGCGCGCCTACGCTCAGCTGACGGAGAATGTACTGTTCACGTTGGGCGTAGAGAACATCTTTGACCGGTTTTATCAGGAGCATTTGGATCCTCACCAGTTCACTCAAACGGTCGGTAGCACGACTGGGATTGCGAACTTCGGTGTTTATCAACCGGGTGTGAATCTCTATTCCGGAATCGTCTGGGAATATTAGGCACTTCAATAGAACCGGTGGCAAGCTATCTTCCCCTTGGTTCCAAGCTGCAGTGGCAGGCACAAGGTGCCCCTGTGATGTCGGATGTTCAATTTTTTGTCTTGACCGGGTTGCTCCGAGGCCCGAGACGGATGGTGGGGGATCTGGGAATTTTCTGGCCAAACGGCTCTTGTGACGCTAAAAAAGACCGTGTCCCGAGGCAAGAATTCAACGACGGGACGGTCAGCGAACTTGATTTTGTAAAAGCCCGACGCGATATTTGAGTGGGACGGATATCGGCAGGTGGCGTCTGTCTGCCAGAAATTTTCAGAAGTTCTTGATCCTATCGAGAGGACCAGGTCAATGCTGCATAGTCGTAGAGAGTTTTTGTCCCATGGAGTCGGAGCCGGTCTGGGTGCCGCGTGGGCTTTGGGCAATGTGACGACGACTCGGGCGGAGAAAGAAAGCGTGGTGCCGCGTCGTTACGGGATCATCTACAACTGGGATGGAGCACCCCACGGGTATTCTGACTACCCACAAACACTGGATCAGTTTTTGCAGAAGACGTTTGCTCCGCTGAAAGACACTCAAGTGGGGGCTCTGTTCTATTGCGTGGGTGAGCATGAAGCGAATTGGAATTCCAAGTTAATTCCCATGGCCGGTGATGACCAGGACCGCACTTACAGTTCGGCCGGGAGCATGCGGCATATCGAAAATGTTCGTGCCATGCTCCGACGTGGGGAGAATCCCTATCAGGCCATGGTGCACCGGGGGCGTGAGCTTGGCATCGATGTTTATGCTTCAATCCGCGTGAACGACAACCACTTGCATGGCCTGCAGTTGAACGACTTTGCCGACGCCCGGATGGAGGGTATGACGCAACTGCGCAGGGAACACCCGGAGTGGTGTTTGGGTTCCGAACAGGCCCCGGAGTGGTTTGCCGCTTCGTGGAACATGGCCATTCCCGAGGTGCGTGAGCATCGCTTTCAATACATTCGCGAGGCCATGGATCTGGCCGACTGGGACGGCGTGGAACTGGATTGGCAACGGCACGGGTTCCATTTGCCCGCGGATGAAGCTTATCGCTTGCGTTACGCTCTGACCGACCTGCAGCGTGCTGTAAGGCAGCGGGCGAACGACTTGGCTCGCCAGCGGGGCCGGCCTTTCTACGTCGCCGTGCGAGTGGCCACCACGCTGGAGTCCTGCGACCGGATCGGTTACGACTTGAAAACATGGATCAAGGAAGGGTTGTGCGATGTCATCATCGCCGGTGGCGGGGCAGGGACCGATCCCGGCATTCAGGTCGAGAAATTTCAAGAATTGGTCGAGGGGACTCCCGTCCAATTCTACACGGGTTTCGACAGCGGATTTTGGGGCGAGCACTATGGATTGGTACCGGATCGAGAGTTTCAACGAGCCTGGGTGCGCGGTACGGCGGCCGGTTATTGGCGGCGTGGAGCCGATGGCATGTACGTCTTTAACTGGCACGCCAATGAAAGAACCCGGCGTGATTTGCTGACTCAGGTCGGCGCGGAAAAAACGCTGGAAAGGACTGACAAGATTTTTGCCGCCGTTCATCGCCACCTGCGCGAACCGGGTCACGACTGGTCGGGGGCCGATCTGAATGATCGCATTTTCGGTGAGACTCCCGTGAAGTTGTACCCGACGTTGACGAACGAAGGGCCCAGTTTTCATGTGCCTGTCCACGATGACGTTGCACGTTACGCTACGGCGGGTCTGTTGAAACGGGTTGAGCTGCAAATTGTGTTGGAACACTTGTCTTCCGCAGACAGGATTCAGGTCAACCTGGATGGTAAGGCGCTTGGCGAGCCAGTAGTACGCTACGCTGCCCGGGAGGATCCGGACGATCCTTCCGACGTCGCTGAGCATGCGTCACTGGTCTGGACGCTTCGCCCCGGGCAGGTGGCGCAAGGAGAACATCGGATCAATGTACAGTTACTGAAACGAGACAAGCGCGTGAGGCCGCCGCTGGTGGTGCGGCATGTCGAATTTCACGTGAATTATTCATGAAACTCTTATCAGGAGAGAGAGCCGGATGACTGTTACTCGACGACAAATGATGCAAGCTGCTGCCTGGAGTGGTGCCGTGGGGCTGGCCATTTCCGCCCCGCGTGATGCGTGCTCCAAGGAGAAGACTTCATCATCTCAGCCGATGTTGCTGCAGATCTATTTTCAGGTGGCCCCGCAGCTTGCCGCAGATTTTGAGAGAAATTACACCGAGTCCTATGTGCCCGCTTTGCGAAAGCAGGACGGTTATTTGCGTTCCAACCTGTTGCGCCTTTTCCCGGAACAGACAGCGCAAGAAATAGAAGCGGCGACGACTGAATTCAATTATCAGATGGAGCTGGTTTTTGACACGGAAGAAAATCGACGCAAGTGGGTAGCGAGTGCAGAGCATACGCACGCGTGGCCCCTGACGGCCGAAATGGCCGGAAAAGTCGCTTGGCGCGGGTTTGACATTGTCGGGAAAGATCAGAATTCTCGGTGATGCTTACGAGGGCCAGGTGAGAATTCGCACGCCTCACTGTTCACGGCAACAGGGTTCACGGCAACAGGGTTCACGGCAACAGGGTTCACGGCAACAGGGTTCACGGCAACAGGGTTCACGGCAACAGGGTTCACGGCAACAGGGTTCACGGCAACAGGGTTCACG
>Ga0310121_10001396_pt1 | contig 24802 bp, 15 predicted proteins | sample CB27_Tmax_986_MG_FD_203504 | JGI IMG/M metagenome (GOLD analysis project Ga0310121, IMG submission 203504) | Marine microbial communities from Western Arctic Ocean, Canada - CB27_Tmax_986 | ecosystem: Environmental > Aquatic > Marine > Oceanic | place: Canada: Western Arctic Ocean | collected...
AAACAGGCCAAGCCCCTCATAATTGGGGTGCGACTCCCGGAAATCCCAGGACAACCTGACCGATGCAAAGTCAGCAAATCTATGACCAGGCGAAAGGAATGCAAGCATGGATCGTCAACATTCGGCGCCAGCTCCATCGTTTTCCCGAGCTGATGTACGAGGAAGTTAAAACCAGCCAATTGGTAAGGGACACGCTCGATGAGCTACATATTCCCTACCGCGCACCGATTGCCAAGACGGGAGTTCTGGCGACGATTGGCACCGGCAACAAACCCTGCATCGCCTTGCGGGCCGATATGGACGCCTTGCCGATTCACGAAGAGGCGGATGTCGACTTTCCGAGTGAGGTCGACGGTAAAATGCATGCGTGTGGCCACGATTGCCACACGGCCATGCTGCTGGGGGCCGCAAAGATCCTCAAAGAACGTGAAGCCAAATTGCCCGGTACCGTTCAGCTGCTGTTTCAGCCGGCCGAAGAAGGGGGGGGTGGCGGGAAACAAATGTGCGATGCGGGAGTTCTCGACGATCCGCCCGTCGAAAAGGCCTTTGGCCTGCACGTGTGGCCGCTACTACCGATCGGATCTATCGGCTCATGTGCCGGCACGATGCTGGCTGCTGCGGGCCAGGTCCAGATTGTGGTGCGAGGCAAAGGAGGACATGCGGCCATGCCGCACTATTGTATCGACCCCATTACAACCGCGTCGAAGATCGTCGTAGAACTGCAGACCATTATTTCCCGCGAATTCGATCCTCTCAATTCGGGTGTGGTCAGCGTGACTTGTTTTCACGCAGGCGAAGCCTGCAACGTCATCCCACCAAGTGTTCAATTGGCCGGTACCATCCGGGCCCTCACTGCAGAACGGTTTGCCACCCTCAAGCAGCGAGTTCAGACGATCACGGAACTGGTCGCTGAAGCCAACCGATGTGAGGCAGAGGTCCAGTTTCCCGGGATTGACTACCCGCCAACCGTCAACCACCCGGAAGTGTGGCAGTCGGTGAGATCGATCGCGCGTCCTTTGATTGGAGAAGATCAGGTGCACAACATGTCACCGCTGATGGGAGGCGAAGATTTTGCCTTCTACGCCGAAAAGGTGCCGAGCTGTTTTGTGGGGCTCGGGGTGCGCAATGAAGACCAAGGAGCCACGTTCAACGTCCATCATCCAAAGTTCAAGGTCGACGAGGACGCTTTGCCACTTGGTTCGGCACTTCACGTGTGCTTTGCCGTCGAGTCGCTCGCTGAACTGTCGCTGGCAACGTCGTGAACGCACCAAGGCAAGTACTTCGTTGGCCCGTTGGGATTCTGATCTCACTTCCGGTCCAGGTCTTAGCCACGTCAGCCCGTGGTTTTTCCCGGGCCGTCAGAACGCCCGGGTTGCGATAGGATCGGTACCCGGCGAGGCGTCGGTCACTCAGGCATTCCGGAGGAGTGGTGTTCGGCGATCAACCACCTCTCCCCCTGCCGCGCGTAAACAAAGGTAAACCTGGCTGGTACTGACTCGCCGTTGGCAAACGAAAACGTGTAGCGGCCCGAATTGATGGCGATATCGCCGAACAGGCGTACGTTCGCTTCGTCGACCTCGCCTGTTGGCTGTTTCTTGAGAAAACTGACAAAGTAGTCCTTGATCTCCTCGTGACTATGGCGGACGTGATTGGACATGGTCGGCACGAGAATGGCATCGCTTGCATAAAGGACGGCCACGTTTTCCGGATCTCCTGTTTGCAGCGCGGCGTTCCACTCATCGAATAACGCGATAACATCACCGTCGGTCATCAATCAGCTCCATTTGGATCTTGAAATTAAGATGCGTTTTTCATCAAAGGCCAGAAATGTTTTGGATATGTAAGTCTAGACATTCGGGTGCCGCGGCGGCACGGGTTGGCAACGGGGTACATTGGTCGGCGCCGATGTTGATGGTTGCCTGCCGCGAGGGCGTGGCCTCGATTTTATCCTTCTCGAGCAGGTGCACAATAGCACGCAAATCGGGGCACGTGAAGCCCGCAGAGGTTGCGTTCTCGCTTGTTTGGACTGACCGCTTAACTACACAAGCGAGTAGGCTTGTAATGTGGAGTAAATCCAGCCCGTGGCGAACCATTAGTTGCGATGCGCTAGCTTCGCGAAGAGGTGCAAAACGAAGATTATGAAATGCGATCCCTGGCCAACTGGGTCTTGGGACTCATTGGCGACGAGAGCGACAAAATTCTTCTACGGAGGGCCTATTTGTAGTCATGCTGGACATTGGCATGGTGTAAAACTAAACTCCTTCGTATATACAAGGAACTTTGTATTTCAAGGAAACCGTTGAAAAAGTGGCAAGTCCAATGGCGTTTCTGCGACACCTGGCAATCCGCTGTAGCGACATGGAAAAATCACGGGAATTCTACATCAAGTGTATTGGCTGGAAGTTTGTCGGCTATCGCCCAAATCAGCCGGTTTTGGATCTTTCCGATGGTACCAACAACGTCACTTTGATTCAGCAACCAGCCGATACAGTTCGACCTGAACAGGAAGAAGGCAACGAGTACGTTCATTTCGGCGTGTTCGTCGAAGATTTGCAAGCATGCTGGGATCGTTGTAAAGCATGGGGCGCGAAGATTTCGAAAGACAATATCAAGCAGCGCAACGAAGCAAATCAGGAAGAATGCCCTCCTGATTCGTTTAAGGTTTTGGATCCGGATGGAAACATCGTCGACGTAACGGCGAATCGGGAAGAGTGGTGTGGTACCACCCTCTAGCATCAAGCGAGGTCCCACACCGCGTTGGGAGCCCGTTTTGTGTTCAATAGTGAACAACAAGGGTTTCGAGTTCACGGGCTTCTGCGGAATCAATCGCTCGTAAATTATCAAGAATCCCAGCCGCCGGCCATTTTGTCGTTGTTGTGGTCGCGGTGCCTGGTTGAGGTTTGGCTGGCGGGGGCGACCAGCAAAACACCGACTGGTTCGGAATTCGGTTTGACCTCGAACCAGTCGGCGTGTTAGAACCGACGCTGTTCCGAGGCCGGTTCGGCTTCGTGCCTCAACTCAAACGCGAAATATCGGTTTAAACGCATGTCCTCAGACGGAAGTGGCAACTGGCGAGACAGGGGATTCGATCCAGAGAACATCCCCTGGGATGAAATCGCCAAGTGGTTTTGGCTGGTTTGGGTTGGGCTGGCAGTCGTCATCGTCGCATCTGTTGGCATGTCCATGGTCTATGACATCGAAGCGAGCGACGAGGGTGTCGTGCTCAGGTTCGGCAAGAAGTTAGAAACCGTTCAACCGGGCCTGCACTGGAAAATGCCCTGGCCGATCGACACGGTTTACAAGGTTCCCGTGCAACGTATCCAGACATTGGAGTTCGGGTTCGCAACCGAGCAACCAGGTCGCATGACGCAGTACGCTCCCGAAAGCAAGGAGGATCTGGCGGTCTCGGAGATGCTGACCGGCGATCTGAATCTGGGCAACGTCGAATGGATTGTACAGTACCGTGTGAACGACCCGGTACAATATTTGTTCGAGATTGGAAGTACCGAGAACATCGGCCGGCGGGTGTTGTCCAGCGGTACCCAAACCGAGGTGAACCCGTCGGTACCCGATACGATTCGCGACATTTCCGAATCCGTCATGCGAAAACTGGTTGGCGATTCGAGCATTGACTACGTGCTGACAATCGGACGCGACCAGCTTGCCACGGAAGCCCAGGTGCTAATCCAAAAGGAACTGGACGGATTCGAGGCCGGCGTCGATATCATTACCGTCAAGTTACAGAGCACTTCACCACCCACCTCGCTGGTTCAGGATGCGTTCCAAGAGGTCAACCGTGCCCGCCAAAAAAAAGAAACGGTGGTGAACGAAGCACAGGGTGACCGAAACAGCAGGATCCCCGCTGCCCGAGGATCAAAGGAGAAGGCAATTGCGGAGGCAGAAGGCTATGGGAATCGGGTCGAACTTGTAGCGACGGGAAAAATTAACGCGTTTCTGGCGCAATTGGCTGAATACAACAAGGCGCCGGATGTGACCCGTAAGCGACTCTATCTGGAGGCGATGGAAGTAATCCTGACGAATGTGGGCAATAAGACAATCATCGATGAGTCCGTACGAGGAGTGTTACCACTGTTAAACCTTAACCAAGGCACTGCAATTCCTGCGAGCCGGCAAGGAGTTGAACAATGAAGAATAAGATTGCCGCAATTGTCATCGTAGTGGTCGTCCTTGTCGCGGTTGGTCTATACTCCAGCGCATACGTGGTTGAGGAAGGCCAACAGGTCATCGTTACCCAGTTCGGTAGGCCGGTAGCCGCAGTGGAGAAAGCGGGATTGAATTTCAAGTTGCCTTTCATCCAGGAGGTACACTTCCTGGAAAAACGGTTGCTTCCTTGGGACGGAGCTCCGGAGAGCATGCAAACAAGGGATAAGAAACGAATCGACATCGACGTCTGGGCACGCTGGCAGATCATCGATCCGATGACGTTTTACGTAAAAGTGCGGACCGAGCGACGCGGGCAAAAGATTCTTGACGATTTAGTTGATTCGGCAGTCCGCGATGTTGTTGCCCGCCACAAACTGATCGACGTCGTTCGTAAATCGAACGCCGATCTCATCTATGAAAGTGAAGAACTAGAGCACAGGGCGGGCGATATGGTTCAGGGGAGAGGACGTGACGATGTCGAGGAGGAGATTCTCAGCGGCGTCGACTTGACAGAATATGGGATGAAACTGACCAAGGTCCGGATCAAACGGGTCAACTATGTGGAATCGGTACGCCAGGCGGTGTACGAACGCATGATCTCGGAACGATTGCGGATCGCGCGGCTTTATGATTCGGAAGCGATAGAAGAACAGAACAAAATTTTTGGCCAGACACAAAAAGAACTCGATCAGATCGAAGGCGAAATGGAGAAGGAATCGGCTCAGATTCGGGGAACTGCCGATGCGAGGGTCATCGAATTGACCGCCCAAGCCTATGGCCAGTCACCAGGGTTTTTCGAGTTCCTCCGCAGTCTGGAGGTGTTTAAAGAGGCACTCCAGGAAGATACCAGGTTGATCTTGTCTACGGAAAGTGACCTGTTTCGATTGCTCACGGAATCAGGCGATCTGCGGCCCGGATCTGTCTCGACGCAGCCATAGCCCCAGTACAAGCAGCCATAGCCCCAGTACAAGCCGTCTTTGGCGGGAAGTCTCTTCGGCCGGCAGTCCGACTACACGGAAGGCGATCACGGAGCGACTCTGCGGGAAAACCAATGCTGGGTGTCAGCTGGTGAGATCCAAAATTCCGTTGATGGCAGAATTAATGAACCCACCGATCCATGGTAAGTTGCTGACCTGCACATCATCGGCCTGGTCAAGCTTCACGGCAATATCTCGAAGCTTGGGTCCGTACTTTTGGAGGTCTTTGGGCAAGGCGTCATCCCAGCCTTCGACAAGCATTTGGATTTTCTCCAGTTTTTGTTGATCAAGCCAAATGCCTCGGCAGGCCGTGCACCGATCAATAATAATCCCGGTATCACCTCCGTAGTTCACCGCGTCGGTTGTCCCATCGCATTTCGGGCACTTTAAATCACGGTCAACCTCTTCTAACACGACGCCTGTGATCGTAGTTGATTCGGCAATCGCTCGTCTTTCGTCTGGATCGAACTTGACCTCGCGAATACGCACGATTTTTCCAAGCTCAGCTTCGTCGAGCCATTCACCATTGCAGTTGCTGCACGTTTCGATGGAAATACCTTCATAATTGATTGTCGCCAAGTGAGTTTGGCAGTTCGGACATATCATACTCATGGCTCCGTAGATGGAATCAGTTCGGTTGCACCTCGATCGGGAGGCCCGGCCGTCGCCGCCACCTCGGTTTCGAATCACTCGATTGTATCAAAAGCACCCAACTTACGAGAAGCTTCGAATCTTAAGCCGGCGATGCCTCCCTGCGACCGTGCCTTGGTGGGCGTTTCATCCTTGTTTGGCCCGGTCACCAAGCGAAAGCCGCAATTTCCCTTAGGCCCAAGGCTATGGACCCGTGAAGAGAAGCTCGACTTCACGCGGAAGAACAACGGTGAAAACCTTGCCTAAATCCCCTCGCTGTCGACCTCGCAGACTGTCTCGTCGGTGGAACCGATGGTTTCTTTAACCGCGTTTTTCTTCGGTTTCGCCTTCACAAAGGGATGGCGGTCTGCTTATCGGTGTCGATTTCCGGATCAGCAGGGCAGCGACAACGGCAGCCGCGAGGGCAAGCAAGTTGACCGAGAGGACTTGCTGGTAGACTGAGAGGGCATGGTCTTTACCAGTTCCCAACAGCAGCGCCGGAAGAACCTGTAGGACAGCTCCCAGGAAACATCCCGCAGCGTTGATCAGGCCGATGGTTGTTGCTGAATACCTTTCCGGGACCGCGTCGCAGGCCACACCAAAAATGACAACCGACGTACCGAGCATCATTCCGGTAAAGCAAAGATGTATCGCAATCATCGCGTAGGGCCACACCAACGGGATAAATAACAGGCCCAGCACAGCGATCAGCGAACCGACCGCGCCGATCAAGAGTAGCGGCTGGCGGTTCTTCGTGCGGTCTGCCAAAAGTCCCGACACGGGTGCCGAAAGAGCCATCCCAACAAAGATCCAGCTGTTCAGATTGACGGCATCTTTTTCGTTGAAGCCAAAGGCCATTTGCAGACGGATGTCCCACAACCCGCCAAAGCCAAAGAGAACTCCAACCATACCGGCATAAAATACAATAGCCAGTACAACCTGGCGGGTGCGCAGCAGGATCCTAAGAGCGGTCCATAAATGGACTGTCGTACTCCTATTCTGCATATAGGGAGGCCGGTCCCGGACCACGAGCCCGCAAAGCATGCCAATCCCGATGCCGCAAAACGTCAGCAGAATCATCACGTCTCGCCAGGAAAATTGATTGGCGAGTAACGCGCCAAATCCCGAGTCGCCGCCAACTGCCCCAAGGCCAAAAAAGAAATCAATCAGCCCCATTGCTAACACAAACCGGGCTGGATGAATCCAGCGGCGTCCCAGCAGGCCCGCCGCCGGGAATCCGAAAGCTGCCAGGCCACCTAAAGCCGATCGAAAGAGCAGGGCGGTGCCAAACGAGTCTGCGTGGGCAAAGCCGTATGCCGTGATTCCACACAGCGTGGCCGAACTGGCAAGCAGCAAGCGGGGGCTGAAGCGATCGAGCAATAAACCCGCCGGAAGTTGCATCAGGCTGTAGACGAACAGAAATGAGCCGGAAACCACGGCCGATTGAACAAGGTTAAGCGACAGCGACTTATCGATGCCCGATTCAAGCGCGCCGTAACCGATCTGGATAGCCAACTGGTAGATTGTAAATGTGGTTGCAGCTCCCCAAATACACCAGGCTTGCCACTGAGAGGGAAGTTCGTATTCCAGACCATCGTAGCGCCGCATATCAAAAGTTCTCCAGGTACCGCCACCAATGTACCCGCTCCCGCCGCAAAAATAAGGTCTTGTCTCACGTCAGAGGTTAAAAATGGCTGCCTGGAAAGAGACAGACTTTTAACGTCAAGCCCATGATGATTTACGCCAACCTCGCCCACGAGAACCGCTTCAGGACCTCCGCTCGATTCCACCGAGAGGCGTTAACGTCTCTCGGGTCGTTGCGCGGTGGTTTCACAGTCCGGCAGCGACTTCATCGATGTCCGATGCTGAGGGTGGCTGATCCGGTGCTGAAGATAGCCGCCCGTCACCAGGATAGAGTCTCGTCGATTGCCAACTCGAGAGCCACGTCCAGTGTGTGCTCCCTGGGCTGTTTGTGCTGTCGACGTACGGCCCTTTGCCAGGCCCCTTCCTCCATGCGATCGTCGTTTGCCAGCGCCGGTGGAACTTCGAGGGCGGCGTGAAGCGGCTGGAACCCCCGGCGTTTTTCTCGCAGCAGTTCGCCGATTGGGAAGCCGAACTTACCCGGCAGGTCGGGTTTAACTGGTCGGCCGGACATAACCGTTCTGGGCAAGTGGGCGTAGCGGGTCACCCGTTGATCATCGGCGGCCTCAAAAAGGAGATTGATGGCATCGTCATGGGCTTTATGGAGATTGCGCTGGAACTGTGCACGACTCATTGTTGTAATCTCATTTTGCTGCCCGCTCAGAGCCGAAGAGGTAGCCATCACCTGTGAGTCGGAGATCGGAATGTTGACCTCAGCAATTGCAAGTTCAGCGGTAACGGGATTGTTCATGGATGTGTTCACCGCTGTGGTCGAACCAGTACCCTGGTTGTCTTGCCATACGGTGTAGTCAGCTGCATCGACAACACCATTTGCATTTCCGTCTGCGGAAAGGTCTGTGACAGAGCCGAAGGAGTTGAACCAGGTCAAGTAATCGGTAGTGTCGACCTGGCCATCGCGGTTGTAATCGCCAACAACGTCACCAGCCGAAAGATCGGTGGTGTAGATAGCAATTACTTTTGTGTCACTGGTGGCGTTAAAGCTGATGGTATTCTGGCCGATCGTTTGGCCCACGCCATTGAGTGTCCACCGCAAAAAGTTAAATGGTTTCGGGCTTACACCACTGACATACATCAGCGGGATTCGGGAATTCCCGAACTCTCCAAGCTTCGACCCTATCAACCCATCGTAAATACGAACTCTCTCGTACCAATCGAGAATATGAATGTCAGCAACGCCATCAGCGTTTCGGTCGGCCCCAAAGGTTAGGGAACTATTGTTGATGTCAGGATCGGAAATGAGCGTGCCGAGATAATCACCTGTCTGATAGTCGTAATAGCCAATATTGGAGTACGTGTCGTCAACATTTCCGTATAGTTCCAGTTTGCCATCGCCATTACGGTCAGGGCCAAATTCTAATCCGCCAGTCCTTCCGTGGTTATAAATTGTTAGATTCGGGGAAAAGCCGCCGCTTAGTGGAAACCGTTCGTATCCGACGCCCGGGCGGCTTGTCCAGAGGTGGCCGTCGGGGTCGATTTCCATATCCTGGATCTGGCGACTATTATCGTTAGCTCCGCCGAAAAGCACCGGGGTTTGTCCAGGGGCCGCACAGGTGTAAACATTCGAATACCATTGCTCATCAACCGCAACATAAAGCTTTTCGGAGTCAAGGGCCAAGGCCCTTGGTCTGCCGTCAATCTGGCAGAATGTCGAGGCGGTCCCCCAGCTGCTGTCGCCAAGGTAGGGGTAAATCAGAACGGGGTATTTCCCGGCAACAGAAGTGTCCGAACCGACGTACAAGTTGCCGTCGGCGTCAAATTCCATGGTCCTTCCTGAAATCGAATAAAGCGTTTTCAGTAATCCACCATTGGAATCGAATATTTGAATCCCTGTCATTCCCTGGGTTGCAATGAATCCAAGGTGATCGGATGAACCAGGGTCCCCGGTTTTGTCTGGAGCGATGAGTGTCACCTGGGAATCTTCGTTAACTTGTGTCGAATAGTTTGTTAATCCGCTCGATCCGCTGATCGACACCTGGGCCACCGGGACTGAAAATATGTCGAGTGCTACCTGCGTATTGCCAATCACAACGTCCTGCTGGCCGTTGAGTGCAAGGTAGACATCAAGAGATGCATCGGCCTTTGCCACCACCGTGGAAGTATTGCCGCCGCTGGTGACCTCGTATGCGACGCCGGGCTCGATCACAAATTGCCCGGCACTCACGTTCAAAATGGTAAATCCGTTGCCGTTGAGTTGGACCTTCACATTGTCCTGGTCGTATTGCTCGACACGAGCGTTGACCGTAGAGGTTGCCGTGACCGTCAGTGGTATCTGCTCAAGAACGGCAGATTCGTTTTCGAGAAAAGTCAGCTCGGTGCGAACATCACCACCAATGGTGGTCAGGAAATCATGGTGTGCTGGTGCCCCGCGGGCATCGAACTTGTGGACCACGTGGAGGTCGTTATCTCCCGCCCAGCCGTAGATACCGGAATTCATCGTGACAACTTTTTCATCGCCACGGACCATGCCAGAATCTATTTCCCTGAACGTGATAGGAAACTCCATCGACGCCAGTGATTGATGGGTAAGTTCATGCCCAACCGTGTAATAGATGAAAAGTTCTCCCCAACTCAGCTTGTCCAGCATGTCGTAGTAGATGTGTTTTTCCGAAAGAAACGGGCCGTTTGCCAGTGCGGTCACGCTTGGAGCAAGATGCATTTCCGGCCCCGATGCTACCTCGTTGTCGAAAATTATGTAATCTTCTGCTGTCATGCTGCGGGTGAGTACGCCATTGTTGGCAATCACAACTCCACCTTTGTCCCTGATTTTTCGCGCGTATTCGATCAGCGAAGGCTGCGACAGCAGGACAACCGAACCCTTCTTATGTGCGATCTTCTTCGTCACAGTATTGATTTCAGCCGTGTGCCCGTCCCAGGTGCCGTCGTAGGTATACTGGCCGGTATAAGCAGCCATGAAGCCGTCCATAAACCCACCGTCAAATCCCATGTCGTCCATCAGGATGTCGACGCTGTCGATCAGGGCATCATGGAAACTATTGCCTGGTGTCGGATAAAACCCCCACCAGCGCCAGCCGTCAGCTTGATGCTCCGCTCCAAATGCCGAGCCATCACCCCAGGAGGCCTGTGTCCCGTTTATTGAAATCACCTTCGAATCGGCAAACTGGTCGGGATTATTCGTGGTGTACAGGCTGTGAGCGATGTGCAACGCGACGTCGAAGTCAGGATCATTGGCGTGGATCTCGGCGACCTGCTCGCTCAAGAGTTGCATTTCCAGCGGGAAATCCCTGAACTCAATACCTTCAATATGAAGGTTCGGGTCATCGGCAATCTCTGAGAGCGAATGAAAGAGACCAATCTCAAGACTTCGTTTGTCAATAAACTCCTGCGTGGGCACGTCCCGTCGCCCGGGAACATGCGGTGTTTGCGTAATGAACCCAGGTGTTTTTTCAATTCGCGCTATGCGTCCTTCGACCGTGCGGAAGGCATTGACGAAATCGTAGTAGTCCTTTGATCCGGTCGGGTAGACAGCCCACTCCAAGGTGTAGGAGTCTCCCGGTGCGAGGGCGAATTTTTCGGTGCCGACCCCGGCCGCATCTTCCCAGTCGACATAAACAATCGCCTGAACGATGAACACATCGTCGACCGGCACAATTCCCAAGCCGGTGTTGTTGTCGGTGAAAAAAGTCGATGGCCCATAATCGGGGACGGCGATCTCAATTTGGCGACCGTAGCGGTCGTACCCCGAGAGCAATGATTGGTCTACTTGTCCCGGGCTAATCGGAACCTCGTTGTAGATTAAAAGGCCCAAGTCCTGGTTCCAATCGTTTGTGTAGGTGTCTTCAATGGAGACATGCGTTGGAAAGACCTCGATTTCTCGGTCAACAGAATAATAATTTCCACCCGCTGTAACCCGGTACCGGTTTGCTCCCAGGTTTTGCGTATTGACTTGCCATGCGGCCTCGCCCGCAGCCGTATCTGCGAGGTGATTGTAACTGCCCTCGGGCCAGGAAATGCGGCTATGGAACGGGTAGGAGGTGCCGTTGATGGTCACGTCGAATCCACCACCACCGTTCAAAGAAAATCCGTAAGGCGTAAGGTTGTCGTCCGACGGCAGGGCACCGACCGTGGTGGTTGCCGGAGACACCACCGGGGATGACGCAACCGGTAAGGAAAACGTGAACTGGTTCGTATAATTGATATCCGCTAGATCCGCAAACGTGACGTCGACCACGTAATCGCCGTTCGCAAGCCCACCCACAGGTAAGTTCACCTCCGCAAAACCCGAGGTAGGAAGGGGAGCGTGTCCACGTTGCACAAGGACATCGTTGGGGGTTTGTGCGCTTGCAATCGTCACATCGAAATGTCCGAAGTACGGATCCAGCCGAACGTATTCCGCATCAACAACAATGGTTGGTTCATCGTCATGCAAGTAGAAGTAGGAGGTTACCTGCGGATTGACAAACAAATCGGGATCAAATCCATACTCATGGGCCTCATCCAGAAAGTGAGTTTCTGCTTCATGGGGCGACAATACGTGGTCGTACACGCGAACGCTGTCAATCAATCCCTTGTACTTTGGCAGGTCCGGGCGATCCTTGGTGCCCATGATAAAATTCCCGAAAGGGCTGTAGCCCGAAAAACCAGACTGGCGAGTATTTACCAGTTCTCCGTTGATCGACATGTTCATCGTTCGCGTGGACTTATCAAATGTCGCTACAACATGATTCCATTCGTTGACCTTGACATGCCCGCGGACATTGTTCGCCCCGCTGCCAATGTAGAAATAGGTGAGTTCCGTGTTGTAGTAGGTCAGCAGATAGCTGTGGAGATCTGTGCCCATGATCACTGCTTCACCATGGGCCTTGCTGGTTGGCTGGATCCAGGCTTCCAGCGAGAGTGTCCCGCCGATCCCAATATTTTGATTGGACCCAAAGTCCCCATAGTCATCGCGACCGTCCAGGCTGATGGCATAACCGGTCCCCTGTTGAACCCAGCTTGGGCCAAACAGTTGACCAGTGTGGCCGTTGCCGCTGGAGTCGGTGGCCAGATTGCCAGCTCCTTCATCGAAGTCCCACTGGGCCAGCAAGGCCAACAGCAGGCGCTGCTCCAGTGGCTCGACCGCCAGGCGTCGCTGCCGCCGGTCGCGCCGGCTTTCGGTACGAAGCTTGCGCGACGGGGTCTCCCGCCCGAAAGCTCGCCAAGGCGATTTCCAATTCTCAAATCCCGCAGCCATCGTCACCTGTTTCCACGCAAAAACACCGCCCCAGCAGCTTTTAGCATTATAATTGGAATTTACCAAAATTAGCAAGAAAACCGCTGGACGCAGTCTGTTTTCGTCCGGTCGAGCCGATGCCCACTAGCGTAGCCGCTGTGCTGATCGACGGGGTACGCAAACCCGGCTGGAGGCTAACACGGCCCCCGCAAAGCGGAGTGACCGTCGATGATAGCGACGGTACCTGGCTACTAAATTCAAAAATGCGAATCTCGAGCTTCCGAGCAAAACCAGAAATCTCCAACCGCTAAAGAAAAAGCTGCCTTTCATGAACTGACTGAGGATCACTGGCGTCGATCGGGCGACGCTCAACGCCTGAGCGGTGTGGGCGTACACGTTTTCGATGTCAGTCAGGCGGGACCGCCGTAATGGTCAAGCGATGATGTCATGGGCAACATTGCCGTGGACGTCGGTAAGACGGAAATCCCGTCCACCGTAACGGTAGACAAGTTTCTCATGGTCCAGGCCAAGTAGGTGGAGGATGGTTGCGTGGAGATCGTGCAGGTGGACCTGGCCTTCGACGGCTTTGTACCCAAGCTCGTCGGTTTTGCCATAAGTCAGTCCGCCACGAACCCCGCCGCCGGCTAACCAGGCGGTGTAACCGTCGGCGTTGTGGTCACGCCCGATGACTGGCTCGCCGCCAAACTCCTGTGCCTCGGGGGTGCGACCAAACTCACCGGTCCAAACCACGAGCGTTTCTTCCAGCAAGCCTCTTTCGGCCAGGTCGGCTAACATTGCGGCAATTGGCCGGTCGATCTTCGAGGCGGCCTTTTTGAATCCGTCGATTCCTCGGTGATGATCCCAGCCTTCGGTATTGATCTGCACAAACCTCACGCCCGACTCGACCATGCGTCGTGCCAACAGGCACTGTCTTCCAAAATCGTCCGTCAAATCGTTGTCGATTCCATACAGGTCGAGGGTTTCTTTCGTTTCGCGGCCCAAATCCAATACGTTGGGAACGGCTTGTTGCATCTGGACGCTCAACTCCAGTGAGCCAATCACTCCCCGCACATCGTCGGTTTGCGAGAGAAGTCGCCTGCTCATCGCCTGGGCCAACTCTAGCGACCGGCGACTCGCCTCGGAGCTCAGGCCGTGGCTCGGCGTGAGGTTCCGGATGGATTCCTCCTTGAGGGGTTGTCCGCCCCAGCCGACACGAGTTGCCTGAAGTGTGCTGGGGAGAAACGCGCTCCCGTAATTGGCTGGCCCTCCAAAAGTTCGTGTCGGCTTGATCGTAAAGAATCCCGGCAACTGTTCGTTTTCGGTTCCCAGACCGTAGAGTATCCACGACCCCAGCGAAGGTCGCACAAATTGGAAGCCCCCGGTGTGCATCATGGGAACGGCCAACGGGTGGGCGCTGGTGCCCGTCTGCATGGCGTTGAGCACGCAAAGCCGGTTGGTTTGTTGGGCCAGGTGGGGAAAGGTATCGGCGACCCACATTCCGCTGTCACCATGTTGGGCAAACTTCCAGAGTGGCCCCAGGAGTGTTCCGTTCTTCTGACCTTTTTTTCCTGCCCTCACCGCCAGCTGCGGCTTGTATTCGAACGATTCGAACTGCGATGGGCCCCCATTGAGGAATATGAAAATAACCCGTTTTGCCTTGGGAGCGAAGTGGGGAGTTTTGGGAGCAATAACGTTAGTAGCACCCAGGTTGGGCATCAAGCCGGTTATCGTAAGTGCTCCAAGCCCACTGGTTGTAACCGTCAGCAAATCGCGACGCGATAAACGTAATTCTGAGGAATCGCCAATCTTGTTGGTCATCACAGCCGCGCGATCAAGAGGTTAAGAGGTGGGGTGAGACACCATTATTGTATCAAAAGCCAGTCCTTGTGGCACTACTGGATATCGACCAGATATCGAAACTCGGCAGTGTTAAATAACGTGTAAAACCAGGCCGCCCAGGCATCGACGTCAGGATGGTCGGCGGGCGGAGTGGTTTGTTGGATCTGCTCAACCAGCTCGAGCACCCCGCGTTGCTCATCCTCAGAGATTCCCCGCGCCAATGCCCAGCGGACTGCCAGGTCGGCTCGCTCGGCGTTGTTGGTTGCCTCCGGTGCTGCCAGCAGACGCCGGGCTGCATGTTGTGTCTGTTCGGCAATAAAGGGCGAGTTGCGAAGGTAAAGTGCTTGTGCTGGCACACTTGTTACCGAGCGTCGACCGCTCACAAGGCTCGCGGAAGGGAAATCAAACAAGTCGAACAATTCCGGCACGTAGTCGCGTATGACCGGCAAGTAGACGCTCCGATGGTTGCTGGGCGGCTGGAGATCCTCGGCCGGTAGGTTATCGATGAGTTTGTCGCCAAGCGGCGTGACCGATGAACTGACAGGTTTTTCCAGCTGGAGTTGGCCGCTTACCGCGAGTATGGCATCACGAATCGTTTCGGCTTCAAGTCTCCGCGGCGTCGCTCGCCAGAACAGGCGGTTGTCGGGGTCGATGTTCATGTTGGCTGCATTGCGAGCGCTGCTGAGTTGATAAGCGCGGCTCAGCATGATGGAACGGATCATGCGCTTGACAGACCACCCATCCTGTGCGAATTCCAGAGCAAGTGCGTCAAGTAACTGGGGATGGCTAGGCCTGTTGCCGATCACTCCAAAATTGTCGACGCTCGTGACCAAGCCGCGGCCAAACAGGTGATGCCAGATGCGATTGACCATCACGCGTGCAGTAAGAGGATTCTGCCGGTTCGTAATCCACTGGGCCAACTCCAAGCGGCCACTGCTGCGCCGGTCGATTTCGGGTGAATTTTCCAGATGAAAATGGCTCAAGAAGCCACGCGGCACTACTTCGCCCAGGTTGAAAGCGTCACCTCGGATAGCAATCTTACTATCTGTTAGTTTGTACTGATCGCGGGCACTCATCGCGTATTGCGGCCGCGGGGGGCGGTTCTTCTTGACCTCCTCCAGCCTGGTCTCAAGAGCCTCTATTTCAGACTCAAGCCCCATCACTCGGTCATCTGCTTCCTGCAATTGCGCAATCGCCTGCTGGAAGGCTTCTTCTGCTGTGGGTTGGGGAGTGACGCCGGCTGTCAGCGCGGTTGCCACCTGGCCTGCCGCCTTCTGTAATCGCGAGATTGCCTGTTTGAGGGCTTCTTCTGCCGCGGGCTGGGCCGTGGTGCCGGCTGTCAGGGCGGCCTGGTTCAACTCAGCCAGCGCCTCGTTTAGTTGCACAAGCGCTTCGGCGTCGCTCTTTTGGGTTGAGGCAATTTCTTGCGCCTCGGTTGCTTTTTTCAAGGCCTCGCGTTTGGTAGCAAGTTTTCCATCGACCTCCTCGACCTCCTTTTTTTCGTATTCCTCAGCGGCAGCGTGCAGAGCCGCCGCGTCGGGTCCAATCGGAAGCAACTCGGTGGGATAACTGCTACTGCTTTGTTCGATTGTCCCGTACATCCCCTGGGTGCTGAGAAAGATTCCCGCCAATGCGTAATAATCCCTGGTCGAAATCGGGTCGAACTTGTGATCGTGGCACCGCGCACAGGACACGGTCAATGCCTGTGTGGCAGAAAAGACGGTGTTGATCTGATCATCGACTACGTCCAAATAAAACTCGCCGGCCGAGTTGTGGCGTTTGGGGCCAAATGCCAGGATGCTGGGAGCAATTTGGCGTGCTTCAATCGCTTCACGGGATTCGTTCTCGCCGACTGGCATCAGGTCTCCGGCGATCTGCTCTTGAAGAAAAAGATCGTACGGCTTGTCTTGATTCAATGCGTCAATCACGTAGTCGCGATAGGGCCATGCATGCGGATAGGTAAAGTTGTATTCCATTCCGCTTGATTCTGCATAACGAACTACGTCGAGCCAGTGCCGGCCCCAACGTTCCCCAAAGTGCGATGAACCAAGGAGCTGATCAATCAGGTTGGCGAGTGCATCGGGAGAATTATCGGTGACGAAGGCGTCGACTTGCTGGGGCGATGGGGGAAGTCCGATGAGGTCGAAAAAGACTCGGCGAGCCAGCGTCCGACGGTTTGCATCGGGAGCAGGTGTCAGGCCTGCGGCCTCGATCCTGGCAAGCACAAAGTAATCGATTGCGCCGCGCGGCCAGTCAGGCTGCACGACCTCCGGCGGGTCGACTGCCTTGGGCGGTTGAAATGCCCAGTGCTCTTGTGCCGGCCTAAGGGGCTGGTCGTCAGAACTCGATCCGGCCTGTTGGCGAGAGTCGGGTGCGCCGAGGCGAATCCACTTTTCAAAAGCCGAGATGACCTCGTCGGTAAGCTGATGATGGGGTGATAAGGTCGAGTCGTTTTTGGCTTTGCGGAGGACGTCCAACAAAAGGCTTTGGTTCACGTCGTGCGAAACGAGTATGGGGCCCGAATTGCCACCGCGGCGAATGCCCATCGGCGAATCGAGTTCCAATCCACCGCTAGGTTCTTCACGTTCGCTGGAGTGGCATTCGTAACAATGTTGAACCAGGACCGGCTTGATCTGCTCGTCGAACAGCAAAATCCCAGCGGGCTTGGGTGCATCCTCCGGAGGCTCTTCACTCAACGCGAACGTACTCGAAAGCGAGACTGAAAGCACCGCAACCAGAGAGAACGCCATGTGGAGCATAGTCCGGCTCTCGTGATGGGTGAGGTCAAGTGCCATGATGGAACGATCGTCTTGCGAAGTGCCAACTGGGAGCCGTCCGGTGCCGAACCAATCTCGGTGGCGGGAACCAATCATACCGCGGGCTTCATTTGCGGCTCTGCATACCGTCATTCTACAAGATGACTGACAAATCGAGCTGCTGACGAAAGCAGGGGTCGTAATGGGTGGGTACGGGTGTTGCGATGGGGCTCCTGTTGGCCCGCCATCGGGCCAACAAAACGATGTCTCGGCTCCACTATGCTGCCCGGACCCCACTCTATTGAGCCTATTATCGCGACGCAGGGCTTGTCAAGAACAGAATTCTATTGGAGGGGAAAAGATCGATTTGCCTCTCTGTAGAACTTGATAGTCTGGTTCTCGGCAAATCTCTTCGGTTGCTTGTTCGCGCCGTCGGCAGTTAGCAATGCGGGGTCCGAATAACTCGCCCTGGGACGTTTGGAAAATGGATCGTGTTGCAACGTGGGCGGACGCGTTTTCGATGTCAGTCTGAGCCAGGCCGTGGTTCTTGCTTCAGACGAGTGACGTGATTCGAATCACGATCGATCAAACCAGCGCGGTCTGGAACTCGACCGTGCAAAAGTCCAACCAAAGATAGCGATTCCTAGCAGTAACAGCGTGGTTGGCTCGGGTACCGACGCCCCGGACCCGCTACCGAAAAGGTAGCGTTAGGTCTCGATCCTCTCTGGCGAAGCAGAACTGGCCACCAGAGTGGCCAGGATCAAGTTCGCGTGGGACAGGTTCCACTGGCGACCACTCAACGCAGCTGCTGCCTCTGTCCGCTCTTAAGTAACTGGATATCCCAGTTCGTCAGCGGTCCGACCCGGTTGTACCCGCGATCACTCGTAGGTGGCCAATGTTCTTTCTCATGAAGATTCTCCATGTTCGCGGTCAACCCGGTAACCGCCGTTGCTTTCCAATCGGTTCCACCCGACAGAAAACTGCCCCAAGTCTTGCCGTGATCAACCGAGGTCATCAAAGGGATGTGGTCAGAGGGAACCTTTCCGTATTGAGCTTCAAAGGAATTCTCGACCGCTTCGGAATGTCCGAAATAGAGCAGGCGCCCACTGGGAAGTCGGAATGGATTACTGCCGTGGCCCCACGCGGAAATCCTGTTGTCGGGCCACGGTGTCTGAAGCTCGTGCCAACTGTTGCCGCGGTCGGTTGAAGTCCAGGCATATGACGCAGGCGACAACCCATCGCCACCATAATCATGTGGTACTTTGGTCGCCGGAAAGCCACAAATTAAGTTGCCGGTCTTGGTCTCGCAAAATCCGCCCTGGTGCATATATCCTGTTACACCGTACTCGTGCGCCGCGATGCGACTCGATGTTTCAAATCCAGCCGGCAGGAGTTGCTCAACATGGGTAATTCCGCGCGAGTAGTTCCAAATGTCGCTGGCCGCCGCGACGGTTTCTTTCGGTTCGTCCCCGGCTGCACCAAGAGCGGAAAAGAAAACCAAAATCACGATCAGTAAAGCTGCCCGCTGCGCTGCATTTCTCATAAAGACGACCTGGCGATTTCAATGATTAACACTCCTATTGTGATTAAACCCCCCAGCAACGAATTAAACAATATCTGGATCGGAGAACAAAGCGACTGAACTGGCAAGAGCCTTCGGCGCGATGATGTCCGGGGTGTTCACCACCGTTGCCATGACAGGTCGGTTGTGGAAGCTCATGGGGCTCATTGCCCGAGCGGCCACGCTCGATGAGGCACGCCAGCAAGCAGCCCGTAAAAAAAGGGGGTAGTATCGCCGTGACAAGTGTTTGACACATCATCTCGCTGAATGCGCAGGTTCACTCTTGGATCATCGCGCAGGTAAAGTCATCTATCCATACAACGCCCTCGGCGCTGTCATCGTAAAGGATCGCCTCTACCATCAGGAAAGCGGTGTCATCCTTTATCCCCGTATCGACCTGAAGAAACTGCCACTTGCCGTCTGTATTCTTAACACCGCGGTTCGCCGCGTAGTGACGTAAAAATTTCCCTTCCTTGTCCAGCGCGGAGAAGACAATGTAAAATCCGCCTTGTTTGACATCCGCCCGGTAACGGATGTTCATCCGATAATGGCTGCCCGGCCGGGTGTCAAACCGCTGCCACAGGCCTACCGTGTGGCCTGGCGACGGTTTCTTAGTCATGCGCACGCTGGCTTTGCCCGTATAGGCCGTGGTGGTATCTACCAGCAGGCCATCCGCGTCAAATTTATAATCTTCAGGCAGATAGGCACCCTCGGCTGACCACTCATCGGGGACACGATATGCGAATGTCGATATTTCGAAACCGGAATTCTTCAACAGGTTAACGCCGACTTTTTCCTGTCCAGGGATCAGAATGCTGGCGGGGTCGCTGACAATCGCCTTGAACGTCGCAGGTGTGTCGCCGCCCGCCAGAGGTGTGTTTTGGAAACTTTTTATACCTAGCTCTTCGACCAGCGGGAAGAAAGCGTCAAACGCTTTCTTGCGGAGCGGGTTGTCGGCGGACGCGTAGCAGAGGACACCCAACTGGTGTGTCAACCGAAGCATCTGCACTCGGCGGAGAAGAACAGGGGTGCCGGCTACGTTCTTTTCCGCGGCGTCAAACAATCGGTCCATCTGTTCGACAACTGTCCATTTCAACAGCGGCGCGCTGCTGAGGGGTTGGTGTACACCGGAGTAGGCGGAAAAGGTTGTTCCCGTGGTGCGCTCGTAGGAGCTTACCGATTGCAGGAGCACTACGATCTGTTCGATCTCGGTAGAGGCAGCTCCGTAATAAGTCTCGCAAAACTCGCGTATCCCCTCCCGGATATCAAAGTCCGTGTCCCACAGCAGTCGCGTGCACAGGTAAGAGGTCAGGTGCCTTAGATTGTCCGTAACAGTCCAGTAATCGTTGCGCGGCGGGTTAAATCCACCCATCAGTTTATCGCCGTCGGAAGCCGGGTTGGTCCTTGCCGCAACTTCGGGGGATTGTATAAACACGCTCTGCGCACCCCTGCGGTGGAATTCCCGGAGATTTCGGGAGGCCGCAAAGAGTTTCATGTGAGGCATCCAGGGATAGTTCTGGTAGTGGTAAAGCCATACCTGCAGCATATCCGTCCGCTCCAGCCACTGGTCCAGCCGTCCCATTAAATCGTTGTCGCGATTGGCGTCGCACTCGTCGAACGCGTGTGCCTGGCAGGCGCCTATGGGTGCCCAGGTAACCTGGATGTTCGGGTGCATTTTGACCGATGAGGGATACCCGACGTGGCTGTACGCGATGATGTCTATGATGGCGTCAGGATGCTCCTTCACGACCTCTGCGGCGACCTTGTTGTAGAATTCATGGTAAGTTCCGGCGATGCCTACCCTGCTGTCGCCCTGTCCGATGCGCTCGTAGGATGCTCGGCACTCAGCACATTGACAAGAGAGATGGTTGTCGGTGTGTCCGAGATTGATGATGGGACGGTATCCGTAGTGGTCTTCCTGCCCGCGAAATTGGGCCTTGCTCCACTCTGCGATGTATTCAACAAATCCGGGGTTCGTAATGCAGTAAGCTCGCTGACTCAAGGATTTATGCAGCGATCTTTTCCCGTCGATTTGGGCGTAGTACTCCGGATGCTCGTCGTACAAGCTCGCGGGAACGTAATTGAGTCCGTGTCCGCCGTGATGCGCGAGCATACTGGTTAGCCTTGCGTCCGTATCGCCTACGGCGGGCGTTCCCCCAGCTACCAGGGAGCGGTTCAGCCTGTTCCTGGCAGTCCAATTGGGATCCCAGTAACTGACCGAGGCCGCCGTACGCCACAGGAAAGCCGGTTTCTGGCGGTCGGCAATGGCGCCGATGGTCAGGTCGGGATTCCTGGGAACGCGACTGGCAGCGGGTGTAAACCACCTGCAGCCCAGATGGTCCTGCAGGAATCCGTACATCCCATTAATGCTGCCTCTGGGAGGCGTTCCGGCGATGACAAGCCGCGTGCCGACCGTACGTATTTCGTACTCATCCAAGGAGAACTCTCCCGTCAAGCCGGCCAGGTCAAGGTCGGTCAAGCGGCCATTGTCGTGACCGATGACAATTTCGTTCGAGACAGGCGGCTGGGTATCGGTCACGACGGGGAAGACAGCTCCGGTTATTTCCTTGAGAATAGCAGCCATGTCCGCTGCTACCGCCTTGGTGCTCACATCGGCCTGCCCGCTAATGACAATCCGGTAACTGGTGTTGCCATCGACGGCAAGGGTTAGCCTGCCGACCGGTTCCGCGTCCATCCGTGCACCGTTGAACAAGACAGCCGTGAAAATGACAATCGTTGAGAAACGCATTGTTTGAATCCTCTTCTTGCGCCTTTGGGGAAAGGCTCGCGATTGGCGGAGACGGCAGATTTCGGGTCTTTTACTACTATACCCGCACAACCACCCATTCCGCCATCTTCTGGGCCTTCGCAGTCCGGCGCTGGCGTGCCGACTTGGGGGGTTACTGATTCCTGATAGCCCAAAGGGCATCAAACGTGCGGAGATAGATCGTACCGTTCGAAATAACCGGGGAGGCGGAGATCGCTTCGCCAATCTCATTCTGGGAAACGATTTCAAAGTTGCGACCGGCCTTCACGACGGTGACCTTTCCGTCGCGGGCCGTCAGGTAGATGTGTCCGTCGGCCAGGACGGGGGAAGCGCGGTGCCGGTCGTTATGAGTTCGCTCCATGTAAACCTCCTCGCCGCTTTCGCGGTCGAGCACCAGCAGCATGCCATTTTCGCGGCAAAGATAGACAAGATCTTTGTCAATCAAGGGCGATGGCACATCGGGGGTGTTTTTCTCGCGTATCCACCGGATGGCGTCTTCGCTGGCAGTGAGATCACCACGCTGGTCGGCCCGGATTGCAAAGACCGGACCATTCTTCGCCGTGGGGCAGACAACGATGTTTTCGGCAGCGGCCGGTGATGCAACAAACCGGAGTGTCGGGTGATAGCTCCGCTCGGAGTCATGGTGAGGATTGAGACCACCGAGACGCCAGGCTTCAGAACCGTCGTTGAGGAAATAGGCAATGGTGTAGTCGGCGCCGTGTGTGATCAGGTACGTTGTGCCAGAAAAATTGTACAACATGGGCGACGCATAAGAGTGTTCGTTTTCATGCGCTGCTGCGGTTACCCGGTCAACCTGCCAGAGTGGTGCCCCGGTCGCGGCATCGAGGGCGACAATACTTGCTTCCTGGGTTTCGGGGTCACCATCACCATGGATCAATTGGACGAAGAGTCGTCCGTCATGCAGCACGGGTGTTGCTGCCATACCGAACGCGATGTCGAATTTGCCATAACGATCTTGAAGATCCAGCTCCCAGACCGGGTTTCCGGTCATGGTGAAGCACGCCAATTTTCCCGTGGCCATAAAAGTCCAGACGTACTTTCCATCGGTAATAGGGGAGGGCGATGCGTAGTTTCCTTCATCACCCCGAACGTCCTTATTGCCTTGATCGATTTGGCGGCGCCATTGTTCTGTGCCATCAGTTCCCGCGCAGAGCAGTACCAAGTGCTCTCCATCGACCGTGGTCAGAAAAATCTGGTCCTCCCACACCACCGGTGTTGCTCCAGCTGGCCCCGGTAGTGGAAGCCGCCAGGCGACGTTGTGGTCAGGCGACCAGGACGTGGGCAGATCCTGCTCGGTCGAGATACCATTACTGGTAGGCCCGCGCCACGAGGTCCAGTTGTCGGCCACAGCGAGGTTCGCCCCAATCACCAGGAGGAACATTGTGAAAAGAGGTCGCTTTAAGGTCATTGTCCGCTCTTTTTCTTGGATCTTGTGTTTGAGTTCACCGGTAGGGCTCCCCACAAAATGCCCCTCTGCTTTGCCACCTCATGCTAGGGCATTGAGTTTTGCGCTGTCCAGTAGAGACAGCCTGTTCTCCCCTGAGGCGGCTACCCAAAACCACGTGTACGACCGGGAGGTTGCTTGTTCTGTTCGAGCATACCAACACCCTAGCCGAGTTTTCATCTGGTGCGGAACTCCGGTTTTGAAAAAATGGCCGATACGAGTGACGGATAAACTCGCGCCGTCCTGAAAACCATGGCGAACGGCAGGCAGATCGCCATGGTTTTCTACGCACCGTGGGCAAGGTTGGTACGCAAGTTGTAGCCGCCCCGGCAACGTGATGGCATCTTGTTGCTACTTAGAGATTTTCCTGGCACAAGAAGGCGTTAATCGCCCAAGGATTCCTCGTGGTCCGCCGGAGGAGACGGCAAGAACGAAAAAAACGGCGAGCAAGAATTCTGAGGAGTTATAAGCCCTCACGGGGCCTACTGCCGAGGTCTGTGGGCAAGCAAAGCGAGCACGCCAAGGGTCACTAAGGCGTAGCTGCATGGCTCAGGAACGGCCGCACTACTGCCGGTGCTCGTGGCATTGAAATTCTGTGCCCACTGGGTGTAGTGTTCGACGTCGACGTTGCCCGCGATGTCGTTGTTCTGCAGCACACTGCTGTCGAGTCCAAGATTGTCTCGGAACAGGGTATAGTCAGCCGCATCGACCGTGCCGCTGTTGTTGTAATCGCCGGTCAGGTCACCGGGTATAGGCCCTATCGGATCGATGGGATACATGCCCGGCTCAAGGCGAATCAGGGCATTGAGCAAATCTGTTTTTGCAGCCGCGTTCCCGCCAGGATTAGCAGCCCCCCCAAAACGGCCGAAGATCATTTCTGCCCGATCAAAAGTTGGCGGCAACGTAGCGCGAGCCACTTCGAGTTCTTTCACCCCATCTATATAATAGGAAATGATGTCATCGTTGCGGCCAGCCAGCCCCTCGGCCTCGTTAAAGATATGACCCGTGTCTGTACCCGGATCAACGACGATCTGATAGGTGTGAAATCCATCGGTCGGATCGACCGTGCCAATTTGCACCGCGGCGTCAGCAAATTTTCCGCTCTGCCAGTACGCATAGGCTCCCTTGGGGTGAACACCCAGGCCATCGTAAAGCTGAATGTGAAAATGGTTGGTTGCATCCTGGGCAACAAAGACGGCTTCACTGAGGTGCGCTCCTTCGAGCAGGTGGATCTCGTACGTAGCAGTCCAACCGCTGGGATCCAGATACAACTGCTCAATTGGCGAAGACCCATTGGCCGGATGGGTACCGATGATTCGGTAATAGTTGCTTCCCGAACCGTAGGTATGTCGCCAGTTGGGCTTGCCGGTGGCGTCGGCAAAGCCTGCTGTGGCAGCGCCAGGACCTAATGTCCAGCCTTCGTCGGCCGGGTCATTGTCGCCGGTATGGAGCAGGTCGGCCTGAGAAGCCGACGCAAAGAGCACCAACGCGAGGATGGTTGGTATTAACCGTACGTATTTTGATAACATAATCCAGGTACTCTCCTTGTGCAGTCCACCCGTTGCGGTTAAATTTCCACATTCCAAGGCGAAAACAGGTGTATTTACTCAGCTAACAGGTATATTTACTTACAGTTCCAGCTTACCCAAAAATTCCGTCGTGTCAACCTTGTGGTCCGTAAAGTCAGGAGAACTGCAAAGTCAGGAATTGAGCAGTTTCAGTCCAATGGCGGGGCTCCAGGCGATGTAGTCGGCCGCTGCTCGGACGGGTAGATCGGGGTCAGATCTTAGCCGATGGATCGAGAGAGCGGC
>Ga0310121_10001397_pt1 | contig 24760 bp, 32 predicted proteins | sample CB27_Tmax_986_MG_FD_203504 | JGI IMG/M metagenome (GOLD analysis project Ga0310121, IMG submission 203504) | Marine microbial communities from Western Arctic Ocean, Canada - CB27_Tmax_986 | ecosystem: Environmental > Aquatic > Marine > Oceanic | place: Canada: Western Arctic Ocean | collected...
CTTCGCGAAGCTCTCAAGCGGGAACTGAAGATCGAGACGAAGACATCAACGGTGTCGAAGAAGAAGGCCGCCTAATTTATGAGCCGTGGAGAGTTTCAACTAAGAATGGGCTTGACTCCGCTCTTTCTTCAGCGCAGTCACTTGCTGTCGCAGAGCCAGGTTTTCGATGACAAGGTCCGCTCGGCGCCGGCACATCGCCCGGATCGCGCGCGCCGAGAGAGACGAGGAATATGAGAACACGGAGCATGGCGGCGGAGTTTGCCTTTTCCGCTCCCTGATCTCAAGCGGGAGCTCCCCTGTGACCGCGGCGAGGAGGGCGGGTAAGAGCCTGATTTCAAACGCCGACGGATATTGATGAGGGACAGGAGCGGCTCGTGGGCGTCGGCGTTGCTCGAAACTTTCTCGAGGTCCTGGGCCGCCCGGGCGGAACTTCGTCGAGGAAGAGAGCATTTGGAAACCGGAGCGGGCTAGACCCGCGTTCTTCGGACCTTTGAGCTCGATGTTCAAGTCATCTCGGCACTGACTTGAGTCTGTAACCCGCCGAAGTCGTCATCGCCCGAGCCCGTCATGGCCTTCCGTGGCCGGCGGACCACTAATGATGATGAAGCACAGCGGCCCCGTAGAGCACAGAAGCTCGATCTCAATTACTCGAGGAACACCGTCGCCCCTGGAATCGGACAAGCGATCTGCGCGCCCGTCGGGTCCACGTAGAGAGCTCCCGTGGCACCGCCAGAGAAAGCCCGTGCGCCCGTGAGACCCAAGCTCGCCGGAGTACTGTCGTAACAGTAGTTCAACACGCTGTTGGGATCCAGGTTGGTCGGGAGGTTCGACGCATTCTGCGCCGACGTCCACGTCCGGTTGTAGCCGGACTTCAGATAGGGCGAGGTGCGTCCGAGGTCACCGCCGAGGAACTCAGGCGCCACCACAGGATAGTTCGGGATGCCGACCCCAGCACAGTTACCGCCGTTGCGGCAAAGGTTCACGGGATCAGAGTAGAATCCGCCGTTCGCCGACGCGTAGGTCTGCTCGGCAGAGATCATCGAACGCGTGTCGCCGATCGCCTGCGCTTCGTTCGCAGAGACGCGGGCCCGGAGCAAGCTCGGGATCGCGATCGCAGCAATGATGCCGATGATCGCAACCACGATCAAAAGCTCGATAAGCGTGAAACCTTTGTTGCACTCCATCGCCCTTTTCTCTCCTGACAAAGCCCGCCAAACTCCAAATAGATTCCGTTTTCGTTGTTGCACTCGCGAAACGCCTCAGGCTATGTGAGGAAATGTTCGCGGGTGGACTGCTAGGTTAGCACACAACAACGTTGAACGAACCATTTGCCGGGTACTGGTCAAATTGAGCTGGCGACTGACAGAATGTGCCAATGAACAGCAAGTCGCCGAGCTACCGCGGTTATCGATTTCCGCCTGAAATCATCAGCCACGCGGTCTTGTTCCTCGTCATTATTGATCCGGGCGGGGATCGACCGGCGACGCGAAGCGAGAAGCGACGACGAAACGAGGCTCAAAGCCTGAGAGGCGACACCGGGTTGACGCAGGGCCCGAATTTATGGGGCTCCCACGGTCGAGCTCGAAGTCACGAGCGACAGAAGCTGCGGGCAACTCGTGGCGCGCTCAACGACGTCGCCCCCGACGGCGCAGTAACGCGCGTTACCTACGGAGCTCTCAATCTCGCCTGAGCGTGGAGCGAGGAACGATCTTCGGGCTCTTGGGAGAGAACGGCGCCGGCAAAACGACCACTATCCGCATGTTGCTCGGCCTTTTGTCCGCGAGCCGCGGTTCGGTGAGGGTTCTCGGGCTCGACCCCTACCAGGATCCCGTTTCGCTCAAGCGGCGCGTGGGCTACGTCCCGGAGGATCTGAGCCTCTACGGGTGGATGAGGGTGGATGAGATGGTTCGTTTCACAGCTTCGTTCTATCCGAGCTGGGACGGCAGCCGGGTAAAGGATCTGATTCAGCGGTTCTCGCTGCCGGAGGATCGAAAAGTTCGCCACTTGTCTCGGGGCATGCGGGCAAAACTCTCGCTCGCGCTCTGCCTTGCTCCGCATCCGGAGCTCGTGATTCTCGACGACGCGACGTCGGGTCTCGATCCCCCGGTCCGACGCGAGTTTCTGGAAAGCTTGATCGACCTCGTCCAGGGCGAGGACAAAACTGTCCTTCTCTCTTCCCACTACGTTGAGGAGGTGGAGCGAGTTTGTGACGAGATCGGCATCCTCGTCGGAGGACGTCTTCGGGCGAGCGCGCCCATGGATGAGCTCAAGGCCCGCTTCAAAAGGGTGCGCCTTTTTTTATGACGACGAGAAACTCCCGGTGCTCCCGGCGGTCGTTCGCACTTCGCGGGACGGACGCGCTTTTCTGGTCACCGTGGAGCAATTCGACGATGACTGGCTCGCCCGCTGCCAGGCGACCAACCCCGGTCGGATGGAAGTTCTCGACTGCTCGCTGGAGGAGATCTTGGTCGAATACCTCAAGGGAGACAAGCCGCAAAAGGCCGAGTCGGAAAGGGATGTTGCCGATGTGGCTTAATTTGATGTGGAAGAAATGGCGCCAGTTGCGCGCGCTTTTCATCGGGGGCGCGGTGATCTGTCTGATCGTGATCCCGAGTTACTACTTGTTGCCGCAGGGCGTCGGAATTTCCAGTGTGATGGAGTGGCTGAGTCGAGCCGTGCCCGTTGTCATCCTCCTCTTCGTCCTTCCTGTTTTTCGCTGCCGTCCTCGGAGCTTCGGCGATTGCGCCTGAAGTGGCCTCGGGAACCATGGAGTTTCTCCTCGCGCGGCCGGTACGAAAGGCCGCCATCTGGGGGGCGAAGGTCGCCGTTGGCATCGCGTTGCTCGCGGCCATGCCGGTGGCCACCCTCGCTCTCGACCAGGCGTTGGTTTTTCTCATCGGCGCGGACACCGTCCCGTCTCCTTGGATTTTCACGGCAGCCGAGATTCGCCCCTACGTCGCGGTCGCTGTTTTGAACTGTTACGCCGCGGGGCTTTTAGGCTCTGTTCTTTTGGAAAACCCATGTCGGCGACCGTGATCGGCTATTTCGCGGGCGTTGCGCTCGCTCTCAGGATCGTGAACGCCCGCTGTTTCAATGAGCCGGTGCTGGAGCCTGGTCTGGTCTTCATCGGTCTTTTGGTGCCGGCGTTGGGACTTCTCTCCTTGTCGCTCTGGAGATTTGCCCGGGAGGAGCTTTCGAGCCGCGAACGAAAGCTTGGCGTCGCGGTTTTGTCCGTGCTGGGAGTCTTGATCGGTGTATCCATGGCGACGCTCCTACGGTGGTGCGCGTGAAAAAGCCAGCGGAGCTCGTTGCGGCGACGGGGCTTACCGTCTTGGCCGTGTCTTTCATTGCTCTGATCTCCTCTCCCCGGTCCGGCGAGGCGCCAACACTGGGCCATTTGCTGGAACGCGTTTTGGACGCCCGGCTGAATGAGTCCACCGACGCGTCGGCTTCCCGAAGCACAAGGGGCACGTTTCCCGGACAACGCTGGGAGCGCGTCTTGTCACCCGAAGAGCAAGGCTGGTCGAGTGCAGGTCTCCTCGCAGCCAAAAGCTATTTCGAGATATCCGCAATCCTGAAGGTCGGAGCAGGGCAACGTAGATTGCCAGGGCCCCAAACGATCCGCACGAAGTGCTCAGCGCCCATTTTTTGCAGTTTCTCGAGTCGAGCATTCTCCTCGGAATCGCGGAGACCCTTCAAGAGCTCAAGCTCCTCAACGCCCGTCGCCAAATTCACAAGGTCGCGGTGTTGGGATACGCTAGTCAACCGTCGCCCAACGAAGCGCCGACCACCGATTTTGTGCGGCAAAGCAATGCCGATCGAGGCGCCTAGAGCTTCCGGGCCACCGTGCCTTCCGGGTGGTCATACCATCCAGGATCTTCGTAAGACGTGATGCCCTCTCGGATCTTGACCACGGTGAACATCCCACCCATCCCGATCGGACCGAAAGGTCCTTCGCCCGTCATCATGGGAAGCGTATTGCGCACGCCTTTCATGTGCGCGGCATAGCTTGCGTGCTCGGCCATCCCCGTCTCTCCCATCGCCATGTAGCCGGGAACCAACCTGGAGATCTTTGGACCAACATCCGATTGGTCCACTCCAACGACATTGGGAATGTCATGCTCCATGACATTCATCGCATGATGGTTCTTGTGACAGTGAAAGGGCCAGTCGCCGGGGTTGTCGGCTATGAATTCCACAACCCGACACGTTCCCGGAGGTACGTTCATGGTGGTCTCGGGCCAGTAGGCAGTATCCGGCAACTGTCCGCCGTCGGTCTCCACGACTCGAAAATAGTGTCCATGAATATGAATCGGATGCGAATCCATACTCAAATTGGCCAAACGAATCCTCACCCTTTGGTCCTTTCGAACCACGAGCGGAGACGTGCCCGGATAAGCTCTTCCATTGAACGTGAACGTGTTGAAATCCGTCATGATGTTCGGGTTGGGCGTGAACGATCCCGGCTCCACGTACCATTCCGCAAGAAAAATGGCGAAGTCGCGATCGATGGGCTGTACTCGGCGCTTCGGGTGAATCACCAGAAAACCCATCATCCCCAATGCCATCTGGACGGTTTCATCGGCATGCGGGTGATACATGTAGGTTCCGTGCTGTCGCAGGGTGAACTCGTAGACATAAGTTTCCCCTGGCTTGATGTGCGGTTGCGTCAGACCTCCGACGCCGTCCATGCCGTTGGGAAGAACAATCCCGTGCCAATGGATCGTCGTGTGCTCGGGAAGACGATTGGTCACGAGAATACGAACGCGATCGCCCTCGACGGCCTCGATGGTCGGGCCAGGGCTCATCCCGTTATAGCCCCAACAGTTCACAATCATGCCAGGGGCAAATTCGCGCTTGACCGGCTCGGCGATGAGATGAAACTCCTTGACGCCGTCCTTCATCACGTAAGGGAGCGTGGCTCCGTCCGGAGTTTCGACCGGGGTGTAACCTAGTTGATCGGTGGCGCCGCTCGTGCGGGAACCCGCTCGCGCCAAAGCAGCCATTCCGGTTGCAGCTGCCGCCGTCTGCCAAAAACCACGTCGAGTGAACTTCATGGTAGGACCTCTTTCTTCTCATCGGTTGAAAAGAGCCGTGAAGACGTTTGCGGAGTGCTCGGTCCAAGACGTCCACCGAGCGCTCTTTCGAGCTCTACGCGCGCAATCCAGTAGTCACGCCACGCTTCGATATAGGCCCGCTCGGTCTCCACTTCGCGCTCCCGCGCCGCGAGCAGGTCGTAGGTGCCCTGCAGCATCATGTTGTACTGCTCGAGCGTAAGCTGAACGATCTGTTGTCGCTGCGGGATCAGCCGATCGCGGTAGTACTCGGTCAATTCTCGCGACGCAATCATGAAATCTCGGGCGAGACGAACTTCCGAGCGTGCATGAATCGAGAGATTCTCCAGTCGACGTTGCGACTGAAGAAGTTGGGACTCGAGCCGCGCGATCGCGGCCTGCCCTTGGTCAAAAAAGGGGATCTGGATCTCGAGCGATGGCCCCGTCACCCGCGCGCCATCGATGTCTTTCTCGGAATCAATGCCGATCTCGATGCCCATCGGAAAAAAACGGGTACCTTTGGTGAGCGCTAGTGCACGTGCCACCTGATCGATCCCCTTCCGCGCAGCAGCGATATCGAATCGCTGCTCGAGAGCGACGGCCTCGAAGAGCTCCACCTGTGGATCCGTATCTGGGAGGGAGGGAAGGCCTTTTTCCGCGAGCCAATGAATCTCTTCGCCCCACAGTCCCATGTAGCGGTTCAAGGCTTCGCGTCGCCGACGAAGGCCGAGCTCTGCCTTCACGATATCGACACGTATCTGATTGTAAACAGCGCTATGTTGCTCCAGGTCGAGCTCGTTCAAGTTACCCGCTTGCTCCTGTAGTGCGGCGAACTCGGAAGCGGCCAGACGGATCTCCCCCATCAACTCGAGTCGTTCGAGCAACTCTTGACTGGCAAGGAGCTCATAGAAGGCCGTTTTTACTTCAGCGGCTAGCCGAATCACCTCGTCCGCTACGCGCAGCTTTGTGCGCTCGAGCTCAACGCTAGCGAATTTCTTCTTGAGCGGCAGGATGAAGACATCCAGGAAGTCGAGGCTAAGCCCCACCTCGGCACTGGTAAAGTGAAGCGCCGGGTTGCGTATCCGGGACGCCTGCGCGAGATCGGCTTGAGAGATACCCAACTCCTCAAAGCTTGCGAGAAGCGCGCGATTGTTCAAAAGGGCGATGCGCACGGCCGTGTCAACGTCAATCGGCTCGGCAAGCAGATCGTGAACGACCTGTCGGGTCACTTCTGTCTGCTCGGCGGTCCGGGGCCATTCCGGCGTAAGACCCGAACGAGCGGCTATCTTCTGCCGCATGTCCAGAAACGCCGGTCGAGGGTTGGTGCTCGCACATCCGCTCAGCCCGAATAGCGCTACGCTCCCTAGAAGCGAGCCTCCGAGAAAGCGCGCGATGTAGCTAAGAGCGTCATTCACAGGACCGGGTCCTTTCTCAGCACGAGAGTCATTCCGCAACGAGGGCAGCTGCTTTCCTCCTCACCGGTAACGTCCGAATGCATCGGACAAACGTAGACCATCTCGGCTGTATCGTGCGCGTGCTCCGAATGGGAGCGCGCGGGCGGTGGACTTTCTGAGCCAGCTCCTGATTCCGCGGTGGAATCCGCAGAAAGCCCAGTGCTATACGGAGACGCCTCGCCAATCGCGGCACGGGGATCACTGGGATCCGGCTGCGACAGCTGCGAAACGGTGACCGAGCAACCGGAAGCGAGCACGGCCGCAACCCAAACCAGACTCACGCTTGATGGTAAACGACGAGACGAGAACATTTTCCTAACTAGTGTCATTTCAGAATCTCACCACGAGGTAAGTCAAGCGAAAGGGATCCCCGCGAGCTCTGGAAAGTGAACGGGTTGTGGGCTCGCGGAAGCGATTAGCGAGGGTGTCGTGTCAAATCAACAAGACGGTGCTGCGGACATAGGGAAGGAGAGGATGGGTCAGGCTAGAGGACTCCTCGCGGAGCACACCGTATGAAGGAATGTCCGTTTCAATCGGAAGACGTTCGAGAGGAGCAACAAACTTCGAGGCGTTGGCGACAATTTTCTCGAAGCGCGACGCCGAGACCATCCTCCAGCTCGCATGGTTGCCGCAGCCCTCGTTCTCTGAAGGCTCGGGCGTTTCGTCGTGACAGTTCCCCGCGCTCGTCGGCACGGAAGAGGTGTGCTCCGCACCCTTGTGGATGGCATGCGTCTCCTCGCATGGGAGCGCGAGGCACTGGGCAAGGCATTGACCCTGAGCCACGATGGAAAAACACATCATCAACAACGTCGCTCGAAGCATCCGTGTCCCAGCCATCAGGCCTTCATTATAGGTCAATTGAAAGATACACCAAACTCACTCTCGACCTTGTGGCTCGCTCGTGCCATCTGCCGAGAGATGATACAAACCTCCTTGCTCGAGAGTCGTTAACAATATTATTGATGGAAGATAGAATCATGACGTCATTCGTCGCTATCGCAACGTTCACCGCGATCTTCTTTTTGTCTGCTTTCGCCTCTTCTCACGAACGGAAAGAGATCGGGGGCATGCAGGTCGTTTTCGGTGGCGAGCCTGAGCCCGTGCTCGACGGGGAGATTTGTAACCTCACATGGCGTTTCGCCGAGCTAGAAACGGAAGAACCGGTGGCGGATCTCGAAGCGGTGACCGCCAAGGTTATGTTCGCAGGCGAGGCTTTCGGACCCTTCAACGCGCGGAGCTCTCGGCGTAACCCCGGCACGTACACGACCCAACACATATTCACGAAAGAAGGCGACAGCGAAGTGACGCTGAGCTTCAAGAAAGCTGGGAGCGACGAGGTCTTGACGGTCTCGATGAAATTTGCAGTTCATCCGCGAAAATCGATCGAGAACCCGTAGAGAGCCTCGGGAAGCTTTAGTTCGACGTCGCTTTACCCGATATCCGCTTCTCAAACGGAGGAGGGCCGGGGAAGCCCGGGGGGATCTACCTCGATCAGCCGCAGCACTTCCTCGATCGCCGCTTCGAGCTGTGGGTCTCCGCCCTTCGCCATGAGCCCGGGGTCGTCAACGACCGGGATGTCCGGATCGACGCCGTGCCCCTCCGCGAACCAGACTCCATCGGGGCTGAAAATGCGCCCCGGTGGCGCGGTGAAGGTGCCACCGTCGATCGTGCGATGACCCACGGCGGGACCGATGAGTCCGCCCCAGGTGCGCTCGCCGATGAGCGGCCCGACTTTCATCTGCTTGAAGAAGAACGGGAAAGCGTCCCCACCCGATCCCGCCCAGCCATTGATGAGCATCGCCTTGGGACCATAGTGAGCGACGCTTGGATGGGTGACGACGGCTCCGTGGCGGAACGCGATGCGTGTCACCGCTTGACGATGCATCTTTTCGATGAAGCGGTCCGGGAGCTGTCCGCCTGAGTTGAAGCGCTCGTCGATAATGAGTCCCTGCTTCGACATTTGGCTCGTGAACTGCTGCACGAGCTCGGTTTGGCCGGGCACCGCCGTGTTTGGAACGTAGACGTAGCCGATGCGGCCATCCGATGCTTCCTCGACCTGACGGCGGTTGCGCTCGATCCACTCGAGGTGTCTGAGGCGCGTTTCACTTTCGAGGGTCTCGACGACCACCTCTCGAGCGCCCTCCATGCTCGGTTGTGAGCTCACCGTAAGCCGACGGTCTTGCCCGCGAGACCTTCGAAGGCGGCGTAGGGATCCTTGCTGACGTCTAGCGGCATTCCGTTGACGGCGAGGATGTAGGTGCACTCCTCGACGTTCACACCGGGCGCGCTAAAAGGCGAACGGGCTTCGATATCCCAGGCGGCGCCGCGAACGATCCGCGCTATCCGGTAAGCTCCCTGATCCACCGCCCAGTCGATGCCGAGCAGCCCGATCTTCTTTTCTTGTGGTGTCTCGGTATCGCCGCCTCGAACGTAAGTGTGAGAGGCGTTTACTTCGGCGATGAGATCGCCGAGGACGACGTTAACGTCCCAGCGGGTGACCGCGTCGCTCAGCAGCTCGCCATATTGGCCGCCCAGAGCGGACTAGTCGAGGCCATGAATGGACGGGTCGTAAAAACAATCTCGATAGGCGCGCCAGACATCGTTGAAAATCTGTTGCCACTCCTTCCGGGGGTCGAGCATCATCTCTAGCTCCGCGGTCGCGAGGATCTCCGGTGCCTTTGCTTCTGGCGGGCAGTTCGGCTTCTGTGGTTTGGACGCGTCGACGATGCGAAAGTCTTCTTCAAGTTTCGTGAGGATCTTCTTGCCATCGAAAGAGAGCTCGAAGCTCTCTGCGTCATCGAGAAGCGTCATCTCCTCCCGCTTCTCGAGGTCGAAGGCAACAACCGGCCTTTTTCGCGATGACGAGCCGCTCCGCGGTAGCCGGTGATAGAGCACGCGGCCGGAAGTCGCTCTCAGGCGGCCGTAGTTCCCCTCCTCCGCAGGAAGGAGGGTCGCTCTCGATTCGAACCCATCGAGATCGATGGCAACGGGCTCGGGCCCGTCCGTCTCGTCAGTCTCATCCGTTTCTTTTTCGTCCGACTCGCTCTCGGCAATGACCTCCTCGTCGTTTCTCGGCGCCAAGGGCGAGGGGACGTCCCGGCGCAAAGAAACCGCGACGAGGTTCGTCGTATTCGGGTAGACCCAGGTGGCGTCGAGGTCCGAATAGATGGGGCGAAGGGTTCGGCCGGAGAAGTAATAAAGATAGCGGCCATCAGGATCGAATACCGGATCGCTGTCCCGGTAGTAACCCGACGTCACCTGGTGGCTCCGTCCCTCGTCCGTGTCGACAAGAAAAATCGCCTGAGAGCCCGTCTCGAGCCCACGTGCATAGGTGAGCCATCGACTGTCGCGCGACCAGGCCAACTCGAACCGGGCGAGACCCGGGTGCAACATGAAGAGCGCCTCGTCGATCTTTGTGACTTGCGTTGTCTCACGATCGTAGATCTGGATGCTCTGCGTATGATCGATGAAGGCCAGCTTGTTGCTGTCCGGCGACCAGAAGAGGCGGTAGCGATAGCCGGGCCCGAAAGTCGTGAGTTTCTCCTCATCACCCGAGCCGTCGGCGCTGCGCAAGGTGAGCTCGTACTCCCCGCTCTTGTCACTCCAGTAGGCAATGGACTTGCCATCGGGAGACCAGACTGGATAGCGCTCGGCCGCACCAGAGCTGTGGGTGAGGTTTCGAATCACACCTTCTTTGGCCGGGAGGGTGAAGACCTCTCCTCTCGCCATAACGACCGCGCGCATGCCGGTGGGCGAGATATTGACGGTCTCGATCCGCTCGCTGACGTTCTGGAGACGCGGCTTCACACTTCTGAGGTCAGTCACGAGGTCGACCGCGACTTCCTCGAGTGTCTCCGTCTCGAGCGGCATACGGTAGAGTCGGCCACCTGCCTGAAACACCAAATCGCTAGGACCGATGGCGGGGAAAGTCACATCGAAATCGGCGGACTGCGTGATCTGCCGCATGTCATTATCAGTGTCATTGCTCGCGACGTCGAGGGCCCAGATGTTGGAGCGCTCGCCCGCTCCGCGGTCGGAGAGGAAGTACAGAGTCGAGCCGTACCACATCGGCTGGGCATCGTTCGCGTCACTGTTGGTGAGGTTGCGCGCGTCGAGGCTTTCGAGATCAAACAGCCAGATTTCCGGCGCCATGCCCCCGCGATACCGCTTCCAATTGCGGAAGCCTCGGCTCTTGGGCGTGAAGGCGAGCGAGCGTCCGTCGGTGGACAACAACGCTCCAAACTCCTCGTAGGAAACGGGGGCTTCTCGGGCAGCCCGCCGGCCGCGGCCACGGTGTAGAGCTGACTAAATCGCTGTGAGCCACTTTTGCGACGTGAGGCGAAGAGCAGCCGTGTCCCATCCGGGGTCCAGTCGAGCATGCGATCGGCAGAGGGTGATGCGTGATCCGGCGTGGCTCACCGCCGGTCGTGGCGACGACGTAAACGTCGGTGTTGCCGTCGTAGTTTCCGCTGAAAGCGATCTCGGAGCCGTCCGGAGAGAACCGAGGAAACGTCTCCTCACCGGGAGGCGAGCTCAGCCGCCTCGCTGTGCTTCCCTGCGTTTCGACGACCCAGATATCCCCGGCATAGACGAAAGTGATACGCGACTCCGAGACGTCGGGAAATCGAAACATCCGCGCATCCACTTCAGCCAAAGCGAACGCCGACACCGCAAATAGTCCGAGTAGCAAGGCACTCGGAGTTTCCATAGCGATCTTCCTCCTAATCGACGTGGAGCCGATACGCGATCATGCCGCCAATGGCGATCGGCACTGCAAAAAAATAGAAGTTGGCCGACATATCGAATCCGGCAGCGATCAAGTAGCCCGCGACAGCCGGACCGGCTACCGCACCGGTCCGGCCGAGTCCGATGGCCCAGCCTATGCCTGTGCTGCGAATCTCTGTCGGATAGACTTTGGCAGCGGTGCCATAGAGCCCCGTGAATCCCCCCTGCTGCAGAATACCGATCATCAATATCAAGGTCATGAGCAGAGTCAGCTGGTTCGGAGCCATGGCAAAAATGACCATGCCAACGGAGGAAGCCGTCAACAAGTAGAAGACCAGGTTGGTCAGCTTCCATCTCGTCGACATCCAGCCCATCAGATAGATGCCGAGAACTCCCCCGAGATTAAACATGAAAAAGGCGTCTCGGCCCACGGAGGCCTCGTAACCCGAGTCTTCCATTAGCTTCGGAATCCAGCTCATGAGCACGTAGAGCGTGCTGAAGCAAAGGAAGAACGAGGCCCACAGCGTCAGAGTCGCGACACGAAGTTCGTCGGAAAGCAAAGTGAATCGATACTTGCCCGGCGCAGCTTTCGCGGCGTCCGTTCGTGCTTCTACGGCTGGCAGCTCATCCAGCGGGTTCTTCTTCAGTTTTACGAGGATTTGGTTGATTCGCTCGAGTGCGTTGTCCGGGCGTCGCTCGACCAGGTATTTCAGCGATTCCGGAATCCATAGCCACGCCACGAGCACCATGATGAGCGTCAATCCCCCGCCAAACCAGAACATGCCGCGCCAGCCGTAATCCGGCATGATGAAGCCCGCAACGACAGAGGTCATCATCGCTCCAAGCGGGTAGCCCGAGGTAACGAGAGCCACGGAGGCCGCCCGATATTTGTCGGGACTGTACTCCGCGGCAAGGGTTGCTTGACTGGCAAGCATGGCGCCGGCACCCAAACCGCTGATGAATCGCCAGACGATAAACTCGAACAACGTGCTCGCAGTCGCCGTAAACAGGATAGAGCCGCCGACCAAAACGATGCTGATGATGATCAGCTTCCGGCGACCGATGATGTCGGAGATAGGCGCGAGGAACATCGCGCCGACTACCATACCGGCAAGCGCAAAACTGAATATCCACCCGAGCCTGTCCGGCGTCAGTTGCAATTCGCTCGATACGGCGCCGGCGACGACGGCCATCGCTGTAATATCAAAGCCATCGAGCATGTTGAAGAACATGCACAGGCCCACGACCAGCACTTGTTGCGCGCTGACTTGACCTTTGTCGATGACCTCGGTCACAAGGTCGTGGCTGGAGCTCGGGTTTGCGGGTTTCGACACGGTCGTTCTCCGAATCCTTGTGCTGTCCTCTTCGTCTTACTCAGTCGTTCTCGAGAATGATCAGACCCGCGGCCGTATTGGATGCGGGCACGTGGTAGTGCCGGTAAATCTCTTTGACTTTTGCATCGAGCGCGCCGCGCATGATGAGCCACATGACGAGCTCGATGCTCTCCGAGCCCGCTTGCAGAATGTAGTCGTGGTGGCCTATTTCCGTCAATGACTGTGGATCAGCGCTCAGCTTGTCCAGAAATGCCTTGTCAAACTCCTTATTAATGAGTCCGGCCCTTTCGCCCTGAAGTTGATGAGACATGCCGCCGGTGCCGAAAATGGCCACACGCAAATTCGCATCATAGCTCTCCAGCGCTCTTCGTATGGCTTTGCCGAGCTTGTAGCAGCGCAAACCTGTCGGCGGCGGGTACTGGATGACATTGACGCATAGCGGTATCACTTTGCACGGCCACGCATCAGGCAGGATCGGCTCACCCTGCTGAAACGCGCTCTCTTTCTTTTCATTATAGGCGGCTCTACAACTTAAAGTACTACGTGAGGTCACCCACGCGGCGCGCCACTTGAGTGGAGAGCACTAGAGTTTTTTATTCACGTAGTCGAGCGCGTGAGCGAGTGCTTGCGTCGTGGATTCGAGGATGGTTGCGCGCGCGACGAAAACGTTCTCGGGGCCCAGCACGTCGATCAGATGGACGCGGTGCAAGAGCTCCTCCACTTCAGGCGGCGCGCCGGAGATGATGAGGAGCTTGTCCTGGCGCTTCATCGCCGCGCTCACATTCCCAAGGGCCAGCAGCGTCGTGGAATCGAGGGCGGCCGTCCGCTTGAGCCGCAGAATCAACGCCTGCACTTCCGGGCGAGAAGCCACCTTCAAGCACTTGTCTTCGAGATAGTCGGCGGCGCCAAAAAACAAGGGACCCTCCACGTGGACGATCGCCACTTCGGGGCAGGGCCGCTCGTCGGCGTCCGTGACCTCGCGAAACCCTTTCTTCTCGTCGTACACGAGCTCCACGACACGTGGGACCCGCGCTCTTCTGACAAAGAGTGCGAGGGAGACGCCCACGCCGACATAGATGGCATCGGCGAGAGGCAGCAGAAGCGCCGCGGCGAACGTTGCGAGGAACGCGAGCGCGTCGGAGCGTGTTGCGGTGAGAGCCAGCTTGACATGTTCCCAGCGGACCATTTTCACGGCGATGATCAGAAGAATCCCTGCCAGTGAAGCCACCGGGATGTATCGGGTGACAGGGCCGAGTGCGAACACCAGCCCGGCGAGCATGAAGCCCGAGAACACGTGCGCTTTCTTACTCTCGGCGCCAGCCTGATACATGAGGGCGCTTCGAGTCAGCGACCCAGATACCGGGATCCCGCTGAAAAACGCGACAACGATCTTGGCCACGCCTTGCCCAACGAACTCCCGGTTGGTGTCGATGCGATTGCCGGAAAAACTCGCGACAGATTTCGCGCTCGCAAAAGCTTCGGCGAATCCAATGAGCGACAGAGCAATCGCGCCGGACGCGAGGGCCTGGATGAGACCCCAACTGAATGCCGGCATGCTCAGCGGTGGAAGTGAGGCCGGAATGTTACCGACGACACGCACACCCGTCTCGTGCAGTCCGAGCAAGGCTACCACGCCCGCCGCACCGAGTATCGCCAATAGGTAAGCGGGAAAAAGCGGCGCGCCCGCGGGAGTTTTCGGGCTCACCTTGGACAGAAGCAGAGCCAAAAAGAACGTCCCCACTCCGAGCGCGAGGACGGTGGGATCCGTGTCGGCAATGCCCGAGGCCACGTAGCCGATCTGACCGAGAACCGAGACACTACCCTTCGACGGCAGTCCGAGAAGATTAGGGATCTGGTTGGCGACGATGAGAACGCCGGCGCCGCTGGTGAAGCCGAGGAGAACCGAGCTCGAGACGAGCTGGGTAAGGTTCCCGAGTTTGAGGAGTCCCAGAGTGAGTTGGAATAGGCCAGAGAGAAGGGTCAGGAGAAACACGATAGCCATGAAATCTTCGCGTCCCACATAAGCGGCAACGGCACTCGCGGCAACGATGGAGCTTGCGTTCGTGGGTCCGGTTTGGAGATGACGCGACGAGCCCGCGAGTGAGCCCACAATCGAGGCCACCATGAAAGCGTAGAGCCCGTATTGGGGCGCCACACCAGCGAGGAGCGCGTAGGCCATGCACTGCGGCAAGGCGACGAAAGCAACGGTCAGCCCGGCGAGAAGATCTTTCTGCAGAACGCCCCCGAATCAGTCCTTGAAGTCCCACTTGCCTACGTCGCGGACTAGAGTTGAGCCGGCAGCGGCTCCGCACGACGGTGCAATTTTGTGGTCTCGCTCCATCTTTCTTGCATTTTTACCACAAAACGTCCGGCGGCCGTTCGTGGGCCGCCGGCGCCGTTACCTACAAAGGCTCGAGCCACATCACGAGGGGAAGCAGGGCGTAGGCGGAGAAGACGGAAAGCCCAAAAACGAGTGCCGCTCCTCGCAGCACCCACTTCTGAACCTGGAGACGCCGCGCATCCCCGATATCGCACGATGCGGCTAGCGTGTGAACCCACCACCACGAGTACCCGAGTGCCGCGGCGGTCAGACCGCGACGGTCAGATCGATACGGGCTCGATCGGCAGCATCGCGGTAGCGCCTTCCGATCCGAACGTCATCTATGTCGGGACCGGCTCCGCCTATCCGCGCGGCAACGTGTCCGCGGGCGTCGGCATGTACCGCTCCACCGACGCGGGAAAAACGTGGAAACATATAGGCCTTCCGTAAGCGGGACAAATCGGCCGCGTGCGCGTCCACCCGAAGAACCCCGACATCGTCTTCGCTGCCGTGCTAGGCCACATTTTTGGCCCCAACGAGGAACGCGGTGTGTACCGCTCGAAGGATGGCGGCGAGAGCTGGGAAAAAGTCCTCTACATCAGCGCGAAGACGGGCGCCGTCGACCTATCGATGGATTCCAGCAATCCGCGCATTCTCTACGCGGCGATGTCGCACGCGGAGCGCAAGCCTTTCTCGATGCTGAGCGGGGATCCCGTCGAGGGCGGTGTCTACAAAACGACGGATGGCGGCGACACGTGGGACGAGCTCACCGAGGGGCTTCCCAAAGGACCCACGGGCCGCATCGGCGTCTCCGTCTCGCCGGCCAACCCGGATCGGGTCTTCGCGCTCATCGAAGCGGAAGGTCCGGAAGCGGGACTCTATCGCTCGGACGACGCGGGTGAGTCGTTCCAATATATTAATGAGGATAGGAACTACGTGCAGCGCGCCTGGTACTACACGCACGTCTTCGCCGATCCGGCCGATCCCGATACGGTCTACATCAACAATGTGATGATGAACCGCTCGGTTGACGGCGGGAAGACCTTTACCACCATTCGCGTGCCGCATGGCGACACCCACGACCTCTGGATCCACCCGACAGACAACCAAACCATGGTCTACGGAAATGACGGCGGCGCCGCGGTGAGCTTCAATGCGGGAGCCACGTGGTCGCTGCAATCGAACCAGGCCACGGCGGAGTTCTATCGCGTAACGACCGCCTTACTGGGTCTATGGCGCGCAACAGGACAACACGACCGTCCGCATCCTGAGCCGCACCAACGGCATCGGCATCTCGAACAAGAACTGGCACCAGGTCGGCGGCTGCGAGAGCCGCCACATCGCCATCGACCCGCGCGACCCGGACGCGAACATCGTCTACGCGGGATGCTACGGCGGCTCCATCACACGCTACGACCATCGCTCCGGACAGGTGCGCGAGATCACAACAGCTCCTCAGCTCGCGCTCGGCCGCGCCGCGGAAGACCTCGACTATCGGTTCCAATGAAACGCCCCCATCCGCATCTCGAAACACGACCCGCAAGTGTTCAACCATACGTCCAACTACGTCCATCGTTCGACGGACGAGGGACAGACATGGCGCATCGTCAGCCCCGACCTCACGGTCGCCAACGCGGAGATGCTCCAAGACGCCGGCGGCCCGATCACGAAGGATCAGACCGGCGTCGAAGTCTACGCAACGATCTTCGTGTTCGAGGAATCCCCTAGCAACGCGGGCGAGCTCTGGGCAGGTACGGATGACGGAAGGGTCCAAATCACCCGCGACGACGGCGCGACATGGACGGAGATAACGCCCCCGGACCGACCCCATCGCCCGGGGACCATAGTCCAGCTGAAGGGGCTTAGGTCCGATGGTTGCTTTCAGCCTATGGGTCTCCCCGTGGACCCGCAGCGTCCAAACGACGCTCTTGCGCCCGTCTCCGTACTCCGCCGGCACGGTCACGGTGAAGACGCCAGCCTCGTGGCGCTTGTAGCCCGGTGACCGGCTCCCGGCCGCCCCAGTCGGTGCGGGAAAGTATGTGGGCTACATCCCATTAAACTCGGCCGGCTCGATGATGTTGTTCGGCCCAAGCGGGATTTCGATCGTCTCCTCGGTGTTGATGTTGAAGTAACCGAAAGAGAAGGTGTACGTCCCGTCTGGATTAGCGTACCAGCCTTCCAGAAACGGGGTCACGGCCTCCCCCGCCGGGCGGTTGGGAGCCAAAGGCAGCCGCCGTTCCCGCCTATCGATTTGTGCCTGCAGAAGAGTTCCGGCGAGCAGAACGAGGGCGGCGACGAGACCACTGAGGGCTAAACGACTCTGCATCGCACAATCCTCCGGCTGTGATCACCCACCACTACGGCTGCTGGCGGTCTTCCTGCTCATCGGTCATCATCTGCTCCCGCTCGGCCTTGATGCGCTCGTAGCCTTCCTGGTCGAGATGGGTCACTGCGAGCCAAGCGTGGGACATCTCGTCGTGGGTGCGGGAGCCGCGCGTCACGAAGAGGTTCGGATCCGTGGCGAGTGGGTTCTTCTTCGTGTTGTCGTACCAGCCCGTGAGAACGAGCACCGTACCCTCAGGCAGGAGCGGGGCCACGTTGTCTTCATAGATGTAGCTGTGATGCCACTTCGCGCTGAAGTTGGTGACCATGCTAAGTAGTTCCTGCCGGCCGTCCGGGTAGATCGCCTGCATGCTCATCGCGTGGAGATGGACGTGCCCGTGGGCCTGGTACTGGTCGATGCGGACGGGGTGGTCCCACCGGTGAAATCCTTGGGTCATGGCCGTCCCCCCAGGCTCAAGGAGGATGTCGCCCTGGAGCCGGTAGAGCGCCAAGTTCTGCTCGTAACTCGGTGTCTCGTCGTCCTCGTAGAACCAGAAGCCGACCCGGACGACGTTGTCCTTTGGCGACGATGGCGCCTGTGCGGCCTTGGGCGGAGCCCCCCGGGTAGTAATGGACGTCCCACTGGATCAACCCGTCCTTCGGCAGTATGCGGTAGGCGTCGTCCGGGAGGATCTCGCCGACCTTGCCCATGGCGTACTCCGTGAAGCTGGCCACCCGCTCCCACTCACCGTCCTCGTTTTTCATCATCAGCCTGGGAATGGCGTGGTGCACCACCTGGACGCCGTCGGGGTAGCTGGGCCGAGTCTCGATCGCGCGAACCCTCCGGTCCCTGTCGAGCCCGACGGGTACGACCGGTCGCCGGAGAGTTGTATAACGGTGGGGGTGACGGACTGGAGTAGCGGTCGGGCGCTTTCCCGCGCCAATGGGGAAGCCGAAAAAGTACCTAGAAAGGACCGGGGAGTGACGAATCGCCTTCGGTGTGCACTGAGCGGACCGGAGAGGTCACGATAGGTCCCTGTTTGCCGTAAATCTCCATCCGCATCCCGAGCCCAATCCAGCGCGTCTTGAGCATGCAGCCGCCGTAGCTGGAACCGCAAAGGTTCGCTTCAGCAGGCTCGGCGAAAAACTGTCCACCTTGAACGATGACTTTAGCCTCCCAGGGACTGAGGATGGTCAATCGGTAGAGAGTGTTGCACGTCTGAACCTTCAACCGCGTGAGAGGCTCCAACTGGCTCAAGTCCATACCGTCGCTCTCGTCGGCCTCCTGACGAAAGCCGTCGAGCGTGCAACGTCGCGGCAGCCAGCGCTCGTCGCTTTCCGTCGGAGCTTTGGTGTCGCTAACTTTCAGGCGGTAGCTCAATTTTGGACCCACGTGTGTGCTCATAGCTCAAGATAGGCGATGTCTCATCGTCGCCCTTCGGCCTAGTATCTACCTTTTGCCTCCTGTGTTCAACCGTCTCACTTGCACCAGTCGCAGGGCCCCGCATGGGTTGACCCCGACGCAAATAAGCGTCATCCTTCCTCGTCTGAAGAACTTTCGGTGTCCCGATAGATGACACCCATTCCACCCGCACCGATCTCTTCGGTGACACGATAGTGCAGGAGCGATTCACCGATCGTTCGAGCAATACCCGATGTTTCAAATTCTAGAAGCCGTCCGTCGGCGGAGTATACGACGTGATGCCTGACGGCCAGAGCTTCGTCATGATCGATGACAGCGAGGCCGCGCCGCCACCGACTCAGTCGGTCCTCGTTCAGAACTGGCACGAAGAGCTCCGCCTCCTCGTCCCAACGGACAAGTAACGTTTCTGCAATGATTGTTTAGCCGGGTTGCTGCTCGGCTAGGGTTCTTCCGATCGAGGGTCCCAAAGAGCTTACCTTCCGGCGCGCCAAATCAACTCTCAGTTGCCGGCGTGGGAGGAGCGTTGGCGTTGAACATATCCACGGCGATTTTCCACGCTCCGTCGGCTTGCTTCTTCCAGATGGTCGTGTACTTCCCGTCGATCTGCACCAGCCCACCTTCAAGGCCCAGCACTATCATCTGGTAAGTGCCGATGGTGTAGCCGAGGTCGGCGCCGTCGGACACTTCGGCGGACGTTGGGCTCCAATTTAAGGAAAAGCCCTCCATCGACTCGAGCTGAGTGAGCAAGCCGCGGACCGCCTCTTTGCCGTCTGCCAACGGCGCGTCCGGCGCGAGCATACGGGCCTCGTCGGTCTCCATGAGAGCGGCTCGTTCCGCGTCCAAATCAATCTCGGGCGCAGGAGCTTGGGCGGGTGCACACCCAAGAATTGCGAGGATGAGCAAGAAAGGAAGGACGGTTCAAACCATGGATGGCCGATGAGCTCGCAAGGGTCAGTCGCGACGCGGATCGCAGCTACGTCTACTACCCCTGGCAGCAATTGGAAGGGGACATTTGGGTCATGGACGTCGTCACGGGCGAAAGCAAAGGATCGGCCGCACGTTGTCTCGATACCAAGTCCTCAAAGAGATCAGCCGAGGAAGGATGGAGTTTGCTCGGTTATGGAAACGATATGGCCAAGCCCAAACTTCGGATCATCATTCAGAATCACGCCGATGTGGCTTACATCTTTCTCGGTAGCAAGAAACACTTGATCCAGGGAACGTTCCTGGACCGGTCTCGGCCTCTGTAGAGAGCAGCGGGCCACCACCCCCTACAACCGATTGAGCAAAAGCACTGGATGCCATTTATCCGCGAGCGCTTCCGACGGGCCGACAAGAATATCCCGGATAGTGTGATCCGAGCCGTTTTCGAGCTTACCGAGGGCCACCCGTTCTACACGCAGCATCTGTGCTACGTGCTGTGGGAGCTGGCCGAGGAGGGAGCGCCGATTTCTGAAGGGATGTTGCGGCGCGCGGTCAATCTCGTGCTCGATCGCGAGGGTTTCGCGTACACGACGCTCTGGGAGTCATTGACCGCGAACCAGCGACGCTTCTTGAAGGGTTTGGCGCAGGCGCCGACCGGTGTACGACCTTTCGCGTCGACGTTCACCCAGCGATACGGTCTTCGCTCGGGGTCGAACGCACAGAGGGCTGTGGCGGCGCTGATTGCGAAAGACGCCATCGAGCCCACAAACGGTTCCTATGCGCTCGCCGACCGATTCTTGGCGATTCGGATTCGACGAGAGCCCACCTCTATGTGAAGTCGAAACGTTTGCTCATGGGCGCTTGAAGCTAAGACACGATCTCAAACCGAAAAGCTGCCTTCGTGGGTAGGTCTTGGTTGGCGAAAGCTATTTCGCCAGCTAGACGTATTTGGGGGTGGAGCCATAGCCTCAAGCCGGGGGCGAATTGTACGAAGGATTTCGACGGGTCCTTCGTTCCGGGAGGCGGGCCGCGGACGGCGTTCAGGCGGCCGGTTACGACGAGGTCGTCACGGAGCGCGAAATCGACTTGGAAAAAACCTCCCGTGAAAGACAGCGCTTCACGGGTACCGTTCGGGTTCTCCGCATTGGCTAAGGAATTGCTGTCGCGGCCGTAGGAGAGCGTCCCATACACATGCGCCTGTCCGAGATAGACCGACGCGTCGGCGCCGAGGCGGAGAATACCGTTCCTCGACTCGAGGACGTCATCGCCGCTCCTGCGGGTGAGCGTGTTGCCTCCCCAATGGACGTACATCCCGGCTAGCCCCTCGCCGAAGCGGCGTACCAGACGGCCGAAAACGTTGCTTTCGGACTTGCCGACATCTTCGGAAATAGCGTTTTGCTCTTCGCTGTCATAACCATCCACCACGGCAATCGACCACCGCGTGGTGTCGTCGAGAAAGCCACGGATCTCGATGCCGTCCTGGTGGACGCCAATATTGTCGGTCTCGAAACCGGTATTCGCGAAGTAGATCTCGTAGCGGAAGAGCTGGGGCATGCGCGTCTGGGTGAACGGCAAATCGAGCTCGAGCCGTCCTCCCCGGATATACAGCTCGTCGGGCAAGATCTCGACACGCACGAATGCGTTGCCCAGCCCCACGCGTCTCGAATCATCGCTATCCAAAACGTAGTTGTCCTCGAGCCAATAAGACACGCGGCTGCCAAAGTCGCCAGCGGTTACGAACCGAACGAGGCCGCTCGAAACCGCGTTGCCGTTCTCCTCGAAGGTCTGGCGAAACGCGCCGCGAACGCTCACAGGCACGGAGCGAATCCACGTGCTCACATCGCTCTTGTCGTTGTCGAGCCGAAAGCCTCGCTCCTTGAACTGCTCGCCGAGAACGCTCAGCTTTGGAAAGCCGTCATGACAGAAATGACAGGGCAGCTCGTAGCGTCGCGCGAATGCCGGGATCGCTTCCACAATGTCCGGCACGAGCCCCGACAGAACACAGAGGACCAACAGAAGACGGAAAAGATATCTCGACATGGGAGGGAAGGACTCGTTACTCAAGCCATATCAACAAGATAGAGGTTTGTCGAGAAACGCCATCGAAACGGCTCCGGCGGCGCTTGCGGAACGGAGCCCACTTGGTCAACAATCTAGCATTCGGAAGTTCGGTATCGGGCATTGCCCGAGCTCGATACGCACTCTGTCACTCGCCGAACGCTCCCAAGGAATTGGTTTTAACCGGACATTAGGATTAACGCTCAGAAAGGAGCGCGCCATATGGGCCTTCTGAAGATCGCGAGAGTACCAGGAGCCCTGGTCTCGCCCGAGGCCTCTGTTTTCGATGCCGTGCACCTCATGAACGACCAGCGTGTGGGGGCGGTTGCCGTCGTCAAGGACGACAAGTTGGCAGGCATATTCACCGAAAGAGATCTCATGATCCGGGTGGTGCTCGAAGGGAAAGACTCGAAAGAGACGCCGGTCGGCGACGTCATGACACCGGATTGCGTATCCGCCGCGAAAGACATGTCGATGGGCGAAGCCCTCCAGATCATGACGGAGCGGCATTTCCGTCATCTTCCCGTCGTCGACGCCAACAAGAAAGTTCTCGGCCTGCTCTCGATTCGCAACCTTCTGCATCAACGCGTCGACAAATTGAGTCAAGAGCTCGACTCGGTCGTCGCTTTTTTCACGGCGGACGGAATCGGCGGTTGAAGAGCCTTCGCAAAACGCTCACCTTCGAGGTGGCGGAGCGGATGGACTTCGTGAACATCACGCGCGAGGTCGAAGACGCGCTTCGGGAAAGCGGGGTTCAAGAGGGCCTCTGCCTGGTCAACGCCATGCACATCACCGCCTCCGTTTTCATCAATGACGACGAGCCCGGACTTCACGAAGATTACAAGCGGTGGCTCGAGTGGCTCGCGCCTTTCGACGCGAGCCCGGAGCGCTACCACCACAACCGGACGGGCGAAGATAACGGCGACGCGCATCACAAGCGTCAAGTGATGGGGCGCGAGGTCGTGGTCGCCATCACCGACGGCAAGCTCGACTTCGGACCGTGGGAGCAGATCTTTTACGGGGAGTTCGACGGTCGCCGGCCCAAACGGGTGCTCATCAAGATCATCGGAGAGTAGGCGGAATTCGACTGCCTATTCCGTGATCCCGGAGAGCGCGGTGGCAGCAAACTCCATGAACTTCGTCACGACAATCATGTCCTCACCAACGAAGCGTACGGAGTGCGAGCCGGTTCGCTCGACCGAAGGAAGATAAGAAAGAAGCTCCGCGGGGAGATGGCGGCGAAAAGTCAGGTCCAGCCTGACGGGCGTCTCCACGACAGAGGGCTCGAGCGCGGCTCGTCGCTCGACACCCTTTTGCGCCTTGTCACGGATCAACGCGCGGGCGTCCTCCGGCGTCAGCGTCCGCGCGGCGTTGAAGCTATAACTATGCTTCACGACAGCGCCTTCGAGCTCGCCGAGAATCGAGCGGGTTTCTTCGATGACGGCGTCGTCGCCCGAGATCATCACGGCCGGAACACCGAAATGCCCCGCGATGGCCGCGTTGAACGCGGCTTCGGTGACCGCGATCCCATTGATGCTGACCTCCGTGAAAGCACCGGTAATAGTATGCGCGAAGACGCCCGCGACATTCGAGCTCGACGCGTGATAGCCAATGAAGAGCACGGCATCGAAGCTCTCGTCAACGCCTTCCATCATGCCTAGAGGCCTCGGCCACGAGCGGACGATCTCGATGCCGCTCGGAATCATGTCGGTCAGCAAGTTCTGGCCGTTTCCGTGAGAATCCGCCACGAGAATCTCGTGGCGCCGGCAGCGCGCGCGCCCTCGATGGCTGCTAGCACTTCCCGCGTCATCCACTCCCGGGTCTTTTGGTACTCGAATCCGTTCTGTCCCGTCTGCTCGCGAGTGACAGTTCCCGCGACGCCCTCGAGATCGGCCGAGATGTCACTTTGAGCCCTGTCTGCGCCTGCGACGCGTGGACGCTCAATAGCGCCAAGCTCAAGAACAATGCGGTACGTTTCATAGTGTGGTCCTTTCTTTTCTACTTGATGAGCTCGCCGTCACGCACCCACACGTCATTGCCGACGGTGACCGTAGTGTCAACGAAGAAGTTCCAGCGGACATAGCCTCCCGTGACGTCCCCTCCGAGCTCGGAATTGTCACCGAGAGATAGGCGGACGACACCGGCGCCATAGCCGTAATACGGAATCCAGGGATTCTCTTCCGACACCTCGAGGAGCGGATTGAAACCCAGCGCGAGCTCGCGGAAAGATTTTCCCGCGTCGCCAGCGCCCTCCATCTCGCGACGCACGGCGTCTTCGCCGGAGTCAGTGGAAAAAGAGATAACCTTTCCGCGCTCGAATACGAGCTTCAGGCCGTGGACGGGCCGGCCCGCCCATTGCGACGGCGGAAACGCAATCGTTCCGTACACCGAATCCTCGATCGGCGCGACACGCACGGCGCCCGATGGAAGCTCGATCTCGCGATCGATCAAGATGACCCCCTCATCCGTCCGCGCTTTGGAAGCGTTGCCGTCCTGGAAATTCACCGGGCGCTCGCCGATGCGGAAGCGGATATTCGTTCCCGCCGAGCTCGTGACCCGCACGGCCGAGCCTCTCATGGCGGCCTCGAAGCGGCGTTGATGGGCCGCCATCGCGACATAATCCGTCTCCAGAAGAGCCTGTTGATAAACGGCTTCGATAACATGGCGCGCCGGAAGCGGTTGGCCCGGCAAAGGAAAGGCGCTCCCGTTCTCGAGCCAATGAAAGTGGATCGTCCGTCCTTTCCCCGCACGCAGCAGATCTTGAATGGCCGCGTAGACGGGCTGCCCAGGGTTGGTGCCTGGAAGCATGATGGAGGCATCGACGTCCTCGAGCATCTCGGCCAGCTTCGCGCGCGATGCGCGTCCGCCCTCGCGAAGCGTCTCTTCACTCCAACCACCGGGCACGGGTTGCGCGAGCACATCGATGACGCCGAGATCGATCGCCCCCACTTTCATCACCTCGTAGCGCAGATGGGGGATGAGCGCCTCGAAGAGGCCGGGATGGGCCACGGCGAGAAAGCTCTCGCCCGGCTTCATCGCGAGACGTTCGACGATCTTCTTCGCCATCGCTTGGTAATCAAGAGTAAATTGCGGGGGCACCGACTGAGCAGCTGCCGAGCCGCCAAGAACCAAAGTCAATCCGAAGA
>Ga0310121_10001398_pt1 | contig 24760 bp, 21 predicted proteins | sample CB27_Tmax_986_MG_FD_203504 | JGI IMG/M metagenome (GOLD analysis project Ga0310121, IMG submission 203504) | Marine microbial communities from Western Arctic Ocean, Canada - CB27_Tmax_986 | ecosystem: Environmental > Aquatic > Marine > Oceanic | place: Canada: Western Arctic Ocean | collected...
AGCGTGGCCCTACTCGTTCAGCCGCACGGGTACGTCACGGTCGGCGAGAAACTGTTTCGTCTGTTCAATGCCGTAATGCCCATAATGGAAAATACTGGCGGCCAAGGCGGCGTCGGCATCGGTCTCGGTCAGCACGCGTTGGATGTGCTCGGGTTTACCGCACCCGCCGGATGCGATCACCGGCACATCCACCGCCGCCGCGACCGCTGCCGTCATCTCTAAATCATAGCCGCCCTGCGTGCCGTCAGCGTCCATGCTGGTCAGCACAATCTCGCCGGCGCCCAGTTCGACCACCTGTCGAGCCCATGCGACGGCCTCGAGGCCGGTGGGCTGCCGGCCGCCATGGGTGTGAACCTCGAAAACACAGGGGCCGGGGTATGAGCTTTGGAGCCTGGATCCGGGTGCCTGTCGGTCGGCGTGGTGCTGCTCGAATTGCTCGACGGGCACGCGTTTAGGATCGATGTTCACGACCGTGGCGCAGCGGCCGAACCGTCGGGCCGTCTTGGTCACGATCTGCGGATCGACCACCGCCGCCGTGTTGATGCTTACCTTTTCGGCACCGGCCTGCACCAAGGCGGTCACATCCTCGATTGTGCGGATACCGCCACCGACGGTAAATGGCATGAAGCACTGATCTGCGACGTCGCGGACGACATCGAGCATGATCTGTCGGTCTTCATGGCTGGCGGTGATATCAAGAAAGACCAACTCGTCGGCACCCGCCTCATCGTAGGCCCTCGCGATCTGCACGGGGTCGCCCGCGTCGCGGAGGTTGACGAAGTTCACCCCTTTTACGACACGCCCAGCCTTGACGTCCAGACACGGAATGATCCGGTGCGTGAGCAAGGCGGGGATTTTAACACAAAATGATCGGATTGATACGATTGCCCTCGCTGTAAGCGAATCGTCAGTAGATGATTTAATTGGTATGGATGCACGTACCGGGTACAGCGCGTAAACTGATCCATTCGGACAAACAGGGGCTACCGCAGCTATGTCGCGACGAGTGGTTATTACGGGTTTGGGTCCGGTCACCGGGGTGGGACTGGGTATCGAGCCGACTTGGCAGGCATTGCTGGAAGGCCGCAGCGCGGTCAGGCCGATTGAGGCGTTTGACGCCTCGGGCTTTGCTTGCCAGGTGGCGGCCGAGGTGGACGGTCTGAAGATCAGTCGGTTCGTGCCCAAGACCTACCGCAAAGCCACGAAGGTCATGGCCCGCGATATCGAGATAGCGGTAGCGGCGGCGGACTTGGCGGCCCGTGATGCCGCCTTGGTGACCAAGGGCACCGTCGATCCCAAGGCACCTGACGCCGAGTTTTCTTACCAGCCGTCGCGGGTCGGCGTACACATCGGCGCGGGCCTGATCGCCGCTGATCTTAACGAACTGACCGACGCACTGGTCGAGGCGCGCAACGGTCAGGGTGAGTTCGATATGCACAAGTGGGGGGCCGAGGGCATCAACCACCTCACGCCCCTGTGGCTTCTCAAATACCTGCCCAACATGCTCGCCTGCCACGTTACGATCATCCACGATGCGCAGGGTCCGAGCAACACAATCACCTGCGCCGAGGCGTCGAGCGGGCTGTCGGTTGGCGAGTCGTTGCGTGTCATCCAGCGGGGTGCGGCGGACCTATGCTTCTGCGGCGGTGCCGAAAGCAAGGTCAACCCGATGGGTTTTTTTCGCCAGCATCAAACCGGCTGGCTGACGACCACCGGCAACGACGAGCCCGAGCGTGCCGTGCGCCCTTTCGACCAAACGGCGACCGGTGCCGTCGTCGGCGAGGGGGGCGGCATCGTCATGCTCGAAGCACTCGACACGTACGGGCAGCGCAGCGGTGACAAAAAAGTCTACTGCGAGGTCGTTGGCTTCGGCGCGTCGCAATCGGTCAATCTTGACGCCCGCAACCGAGCACCGGAGCCGACCGGGCGAGGGATCGCCACGGCCATCGAGGCGGCATTGCGCGAGGCGATGGTCGAAGCAGGACAAATCGACCTTGTAGTCGCCTTCGGCAGCGGTCATCCGCGGTGGGACGTCGCCGAGGTCGCGGCCCTGTCGCGGGTGTTCGGCGCCCGGCTCAAGGACGTTCCGGTGGTCACCACCAAGCAGGCGGTCGGCACGTGCAATGCGGGCGCTGGCGCCATCGACATCGCCATCGCCGCCAAGGCCGTTTACGCCCAAGCCGCGCCGCCGCCGGCAAACCGGGATAACCCGATTGACGGCCTCGGTGATGCGATACTCTCGGGTCCCGTGCGCCATGCGTTGGTCTACAGCACCGGTATAGGCGGACAAAATACATCCCTCGTCTTTAAGCAGATCGACGGCTGAGTTATGACCGACTTGACCAACGGAATACGAGGCGTCGGCGTTGCCGGGGGCGTTGACCACGCACGCTCACGAATCGACGCCATGGTTTGGCGGGCCATACTTGGCCGGTGTTAAGCGATAGAATCACGCCATGAGTAAGCGCATCGTCATTACTGGCATCGGCTGGATCACGCCGTTGGGACACGACATCGACACCGGTTGGCGGCGAATCCTGGCCGGCGAGTCGGGCGTGTCGAACACCGTCCACTTCGACGCGGCGACGTTTCCCACGTCGTTTAGTGCGCAGGTCAAGGGCTACGACTGGCAAGATTATGTCCGCGATCCGGCGATTCACGAGGGCATAGCGCGCAACACCGGCTACGCGTTGGGCGCCGCGTCACAAGCGTGGGCCAATAGCGGGCTCGACGATTTTGCCGCGCTCGACCCGCAACGTATCGGTATCTATCTCGGCTCGGGTGAGGGTGTGCTTGACTTTGACAACTACGTGGCGGCAAACCTCGCCGGTTGGAACGAGGACCAGCGCTGCATCGACACGGTCAAGTGGGCCGCCAAGGCGCAGGTGTGCATGACTGCCGACGCCGAGATCGAGCAAGAGCCAAACATGCCGCTGGCGCACCTCGCGATGGAATTCGGCGCCCTGGGACCGGCGTACAACTGCCTGACCGCCTGTGCCGCGTCAACGCAGGCGATCGGCGAGGCAGCCAAGATCATCGAACACGGCGATGCCGACGTCATGATCTCCGGTGGAACGCACACCATGATCCATCCACTGGGCGTGACCGGGTTCAACCGGCTGACAGCGCTTTCGACGCACAAGGATGACCCCGCTGGCGCCAGTCGACCGTTCTGCCGTGACCGCGATGGGTTTGTCATGGGTGAGGGTTCGGGCATCGTCATCCTCGAGACCCACCAGCATGCCGCGGCGCGTGGCGCCACGCCGCTGGCTGAAGTGCTCGGCTACGGGTCGACCTCCGATGCCTACCGCATCACCGACATCCATCCCGACGGCCGTGGCGCCGCCGACGCCATGCGCCAGGCGATCGGCCAGGCCGGCATCGAGCCCGGGGCAATCGACTACATCAGCGCGCACGGCACGGGCACCAAGGAAAACGACTCGATCGAAACCAGAGCCGTCAAGGCGGTGTTCGGACACGAGGCCCCGCCGATGAGTTCGATCAAGGGCATGATGGGGCACCTGATCGCCGCCGCAGGCGCGGTCGAGGCGATCGCCTGCGTCTTGGCGATTCGCGATCACAAGTTGCCGCCGACGATCAACCTGCACCGGCCCGATCCGGCCTGCGACCTCGATTACGTGCCCAACGAGGCCCGCGACGCGGTGGTCAACATCTGCCTGTCCAACAGTTTCGGCTTCGGCGGCCAAAACGACGCGCTCGTCATCGCCCGGTACGACGATTAAGGTGCCCATGTCACCGCTTTTGGCGGTGGGGCTTGTCCCCACCCTTCCGGTTGGATTACCCCAACATCGCCTCAACCATCGGCGACGGGCGATTCCAATCACTTAGGTCACAGCCGAGCAGTTGTTCGAGTCGGAGGTTGCTGGGGCGATAGATTTCGATCAACTCATTGACGAGATCGCGTGGGATTCGAAGTTCCGGATCCTCGGTTATGTTCAGGCGTGTATCAAGACCGGTCGGCTCGAAGCCCGGTTCGACGCCGAGAAAACGCAGCAGGTCGGGCAGCAATTTCAACGGTTCGCGCTCGAAGTGCTCCTTGATCAATATTTTGATTCGGTCGTGATCCAGGCATTCGAGAAAGCCATCTAGGTGGCGTGCGTAATGGCCGCGCTCGATGTACGCCAGCGGGTGCACCGAAAGGTTTGCGAACTTCGTTCGTACCACCCGCCTCGCCTCGTCGCGAAAGGCGACGTCGATCGATCCGGTTTCCAGGCCATTGCCTTTGGAGAATCGATAGTTCGAGATCGCACGTTCCACAGGATGACGGAGCATGAAGATTATCTTGAGGCCGGGCAACATTTGCCTGATGCGTTGCGGCACATCGGGCGTGTCGATGTAGCTGGTCGATTTCTCGCCGATTGCAACGGCATCAGTCGGTACATTGGCGAACCAGGTGCGTAGATACCAATCGCGGTCGCGTCCGACGGCGGGATCATGGCAGAAGAACTTTGGCTCGGGGTTGATCGGCCGGGCCAGATAGATCTGAGGGTGCTGGTCGAGCAGGTGGTAAAGCCATGTCGTGCCGCACCGCTGTGCGCCTCCAATCACGAACGTCGGTTCAACCATGCCCGCCATGCCGGCTCACAATTTTTTTCGGACGCGGTATGCCTTGCGGCCGGAAACGTCGTTGACCACGCGCACGACATATTCGCCCAACGCGCCGAGGAGGATCAGCGTCAGTCCCTGGTAGAATGACAACAGCACGACGAGCGTGGGCCAGCCCGGTGCAGCGCTGTCCTTGTTCAGTGCACGAATCAGGTAGAAGGCGCCCAACACGAACGACGCGACCGCCATAACCACCCCCACGCCGCAAAGAACGCGCAACGGGAACGCCGAGTAATTGAACAGAATCCGCCATATCAGCGCGGCGATGACGCGTGTGGAGTAATTGGACTTGCCTTCGGCGCGGGCGTGATGCTCGGTGCGAATGTTGGCAAACGTCTTGCCCGACATCAGCAGCAGGCCGGGCAGGTAGGGAAAGCTGGTGTTAAATTCGCAGACCGCGTCGACGATATCCCGGCGAATGATGCGGAAGTTGGTCAGCACCAGGCCAGGGGGCTTCTTGAACAGCTTGGTGTTGAGCCATCCGATCACCTTGCTGCCCAGCATCCGGGTCAGCCCGTGCATCTTTTGCGGGAACTCGCCAAACACGACGTCGTGGCCCTCGTTGATCTTTTCGATCAGGTGGATGATCTGCTCGGGCGGGTTTTGCAGATCGTCGTCCATGGTGATCACGAAGTCGCCGCACGCATGCTCAAGTCCGCACATCATCGCGCTATGCTGGCCAGAGTTGCGCAACAGGTCGATGATGACCACGTCGTCGCGATCGCCCTTGATCTTTTCGAGTACCGGCCAACTGTTGTCGGGGCTGCCGTCGTTGATGAAGATGATCTCGTGGCGCATCGGGTGTTTGTCGAAAAAAGCATCAAGCCTTTCGAGTGTGCGGGGCAGGATGTTGGCCGACCGATAGACGGGGATGACGACCGAGTACATCGGCCCCTGCGTGTCGGCGGCGGTGTGGTCGTGATTGATCATCAGGGGACTATTGGGTCATCGGCGGCGGCGGCCGATCAGGTTAACCGCACGCCCGCACGCGGCAAAGAGCAGGCACTGTTGACCTGATCGGGGATCAAGCCCGATTTCGCGACAGAAAAGACGAGTTTCCGCGTCCGGTAACGATTGACTCATTATGATAATGCCCTGACGCCCGCCGATGATCTCTGCGGGTGCGGCCCCGCCCGTGTGATTTGGCCGGACCCGGATGCCCGTGATGACCCGCTGCCGTTCGTTGTCGCTGCTGATGTTGTACCTGGCGCTGTACGCGCTGTTCGGTGCGGCGACCGTCTGGTTCTACCCGCCGTACAGCTATCCGTACGGTGATGAGGGGACCTACCTCAGCTACGCCCAGCGGCCATGGACAATGGTCAGCGAGTTCTTCGAGGGATATCCGCCCACGGAGGTGATGAGCCCGTATAACTTTCGGCTGTTTCTCTGGCCGTTCTCGCTGGTCTTTGCGGTTTTCGGGTTTACATTTGTCGGCGCCCGGCTGGTCATGCTGGGCTGCGGGTTGGGCGTTTTGTATCTGGCCTATCGCTTGGGCGAGAAACTCGGCTCGCGCGGTGGGGCGTGGTTGGCGGTGCTGATCCTGTCGCTGTCGCCCTCATTTCTATTTTTCACGCACGGTATCCGCCCGGAGGGCATGATGGCGCTGTTCATCCTGCTGTGCCTGTGGCTGGTGCTGCGCCGCGATGAAGGGCCCGGCATATCGACCTATGGCTGGGTCGGGCTGACCAGCGCGAGCATGCTTTGGATACATTACAACGGCGTGGTCATGCCGGCAGTGTTCTTTGCTGCGCTGCTCGTGCGCGACTGGGGGCGTGTCGGTTGGCTGAAGATAGCGGTGTTCTGTGGCGGTGTCAGCGTGTTTGCCGCGGGCTTTCTTGTCATCAACTTTTTGCCGGCACTCGACACGGTGCGCTTGTTCGGCGTGTTGCCCGTTACATTCGTGTCGAGCAACCAGGTCCCGATCCTGCACGAGGCCAACCCGTGGTCCGTCGTATGTGCCAGTGTCGATGGCTACCTGCGGTTCTTCCGCGAGCAGAGCTTTCTCGAGCCTATGACCATCCATCTAACGGCTGGTTTTTGCGTGCTCGGGATGCTCGCGCTGATCTTCAAGCCCGATCGGGGCCGGTGGTGCGCCGCGACCGTCGTCATCGCGATCATCACCATGATGCTGTTCGTTTTCCCGAACCGACGGCAGGAATACGTGTTCTACGTGCTGCCGATCCTGTTTCTGCTGGCGGCATGTGGTTTGGCGGCGTTGCCGATGCGTACGGTCCGCTATCCCCTGGTGGTGGTTGTTACGGCGATCATGGCGGGCGTGTATCTCTGGGTTACGGTCGGCACGCTTAAGGACGCATGGCGACGCTATCCGGACAACCAGAGAACTGGCGTGGTGTTGCGTCAGGTCGTCGATCAACTCGGAGGACCCGGCAGGGTCAAGGTCATGGGTGTGCAGGAGTTTGCCCCGTTCGTCAAGTCCGCCGCGTATCGAACGTTTCATTCACTGTTTGAAACGCGCGATTTTCGGCAGACGCTTCGCCTGATTCGTCCCGATGTCGTCGTGCTCGATCGGCGCGGCGTTAGCGTGATCGGCTTGTTCCTCGGTACGTGGCGCGGCGATCGGACGGCAGATGAGAACTTCCACGCCGTCGCAGACGCAGCGATATACGTCTTGCAGGACCAGGGCTACAGCCTGTATGAGACGGAGGTACCGAGGTGGAACGGCCAGCCGGTGGGGATCTTTCGCAGGCCGCGATGATCTGGTCTTTTCAATCCAAAAAATACGCGCCGATCTGCTCTACGACGTAGCGTTGATCATCCTGGGTGATCTCGTAGTAAAATGGCAGGCGCAGCAGGCGCCCAGCCATGTCTTCGGTGACGGGCAGGTCGCCCGAGCGATAGCCGAGTTTTGCGCCCATCGGCGACGTGTGCAGCGGCAGATAGTGAAACACCGCGCCCACGCCCCGTGATTTGAGGTGCGCCATCAACGCGTCGCGCTTCGCAGCGTCGGCCAGCACGATGTAAAACATGTGATAGTTGGACCGACAATGCCCGGGCACGACCGGCAGTCTCATCAGTCCGCGGTCAGCTAGCGGGCGAAGCTGTTGCTCGTAGAATGCATAGATGCCCCGCCGCCGCTCGGCGATCGGGTCGAGCATCTCGAGCTGGGCGTACAGAAAAGCCGCGCCGATCTCGCTGGGCACATACGAGCTGCCGACGTCCACCCACGTGTACCTGTCCACCTCGCCGCGCAGAAACTTCGACCGGTCGGTGCCCTTGTCACGCAGGATCTCGGCCCGGTCGATCAGCGTTTCATCGTTGATGCACAACGCACCACCCTCGCCACAGATGTAGTTCTTGGTCGAATGGAAACTAAACGCGCCAAGCTGTCCGATCGAGCCCATCGCCCGGTCGCGGTAGAAAGAGTGGACGCCCTGGGCCGCGTCCTCGATGACCGGCAGGCCGTGCCTCGCGGCGATCTGCATGATCGGGTCCATTTCCGCCGCCGCCCCGGCGTAGTGGATCGGTACGATCAGCTTCGTGCGCGACGTGACGGCCGATTCGAGCTTCGCCTCGTCTATGTTGAGCGTGTCCGGTCGAATGTCGACGAACACCGGCCGGGCGCCGCGTTGAACGAAAGCGTTGGCCGTCGAGACGAACGTAAACGATGGCAGGACCACCTCGTCGCCCGGGCCCACGCGGTAGAGCATGGCCGCCATTTCCAGCGCGGCCGTGCAGGAAGGCGTCAGCAAAACCTTTGAGATGCCGAACCGCTGCTCAAGCAGTTCACAGCAGGCCTTGGTAAAGTGCCCATCGCCCGAGATATTGCCCCGTTCGACCGCCTCACGGATGTAGTCCAGCTCCCGGCCCACGATAAACGGCTTGTTGAAGGGGACCTGTCGTATCATGTCCATCACTCGCGGTGCACCCACGGCTCCGATCGGCCGGTGATGGCCAGCATCGGTCAATGCCACCATAAGCGGCAATATTTCCCGGGCGCCGCCGACTGGCATGACCCAGTCGGCCAGGCGAGCAAGCAGGTCAGCTGAACATGTATTTTATATATATTTATAATATATTGGGCAATTTGCCCGCAGCACGCTCGAATCCAAAGAAAAATTAGGCCATAGCCTGTCTGCTACTTGAAATAGGACCAAAACTATGCTAATAATAGCATAGGTGTAATTGAGATCCCATCTCACCTATGATTGATTAGGTGGATTCAGCCGATCGTTGCGAGGAACGCTGACGGGTACGAGTTGGCGGTCGATCCTGACCGGATCAGTCTTCTTGAGGTCGTCACCGCGATGGAAGGTTCGATGCGGTTTACCAACTGCACCGACGCATTGCCGGTGGTGGGTCAGGGTTGTGAGATAGAGTGTGATTGCCCGATCCGCGAGCCGATCCGTCGATTGCACGGCTGGCTCAACCGGTTCCTTAGAGGGCATCACGCTCGCCGATCTGATGGGTACGCAGGGATATGCCCTGCTGGAGAGTGTGGGCGTTTAGTGGCGTAGGTGCGAGTATCAGCCGCACCGATTGGAGCGACCAACATGGCTGTGAAGTTGCCGATCTACATGGACAATAATGCCACGACGCCGGTGGACCCGCGTGTCCTTGAGGCGATGTTGCCCTATTTCACCGAAGTGTTCGGCAATTCCGCCAGCCGCAACCACCAGTTCGGCTGGCAGGCCGAGGAGGCCGTGGACAAGGCCCGCCGGCAGGTTGCCGATCTTATCGGCGCCGGGCCGAAAGAGATCGTCTGGACCTCCGGGTCCACCGAATCGAACAACCTTGCGATCAAGGGAACCGCCGAGATGTACGCCGACAAGGGCAAGCACATCATCACTGCCCTGCACGAGCACAAGGCAGTGATCGATCCGTGCAAACGGCTGGCGCGGCAGGGTTACGATGTGACTTGGCTCGAGCCGGGCGAGGACGGCATCATCTACGCTGATCAAGTGCGTCAGGCGATCCGCGACGACACGATTCTCGTCACCATCATGTGGGCCAACAACGAGATCGGCACGATCAATGATGTGCCTGAGATCGGCAAGATCTGCAAGGAAAAGGGCATCATCTTCCATACGGATGCGACGCAATACGTGGGCAAGATGCCGGCCGATGTCGAGCAGGCGGGGATCGACCTGCTGTCAGCTTCGGGGCACAAGCTCTACGGTCCCAAGGGCATCGGTTGCCTGTACGTTCGCCGTCGCAAGCCACGCGTCCGCTTGACGCCGATCATCGATGGCGGTGGGCACGAGCGCGGCATGCGCTCCGGCACGCTCAACGTGACCGGCATCGTCGGTATGGGTGCCGCGTGCGAGTTGTGCCGACTCGAGATGCAGGATGAATCACAACGGCTCAGCCTGCTGCGCGACAAGTTGATTGACGGCATCATGGGCCGACTCGACATGGCCGTGCTCAACGGGCATCGCACCCATCGGCTGCCGCACACGGCCAATATCAGTTTTCCCTACGTCGAGGGCGAATCGCTGCTGATGGCAACCAAGGAAATCGCGCTCAGTTCCGGATCGGCCTGCACGTCGGCGTCGCTCGAGCCCAGCTACGTGCTCAAGGCGCTGGGGCGGGGCGACGACTTGGCGCACAGTTCGATCCGCTTCGGGCTGGGAAGGTTCAACACGCAAGAGCAGGTTGATTACGTGATCGACAAGGTGGTCACCTCCGTCGAGCACCTGTTGGCGATGAGTCCGCTTTACGATATGGTCAAGGAAGGCATCGACCTGTCGAAGGTCGAATGGGCCTCGCACTGAAGACCGCGGCAACATGCCGGGCCTGGTATGGACTGAAAGGAGATCCGATTCATGGCATACAGCGAAAAGGTTATCGAGCATTACGAGCGCCCGCACAACGTGGGCAGCCTCGACAAGAGCGCGTCCAACGTGGGTACGGGCTTGGTCGGGGCCCCCGAGTGCGGCGACGTGATGAAATTGCAAATCCAGGTGGACGAGCAGACGGGCGTAATCACCGATGCGAAGTTCAAGACCTTCGGATGCGGCTCGGCGATCGCGTCGTCCAGCCTGGCCACCGAATGGATGAAGGGCCGAACGGTCGATGACGCGCTCCAGATCAAGAACACTGACATTGTTAAGGAGTTGTCACTGCCGCCGGTGAAGATACACTGCTCGGTGCTGGCCGAGGATGCGATTCGCGGCGCCATTGCCGACTACCAGAAGAAGCAGGAGGCGAACGATAGTTCAGCCGATACACAGAAGGCGGCCGCCGTGTAAATGACGGTTTGGCCTGTTCACGTGTCAGCGCGGCGACAAGCAACCGCGCCCAGAAACCGGAGATTTTATCATGCCCATCACGCTTACTGAAACCGCGGCGCGGGAAGTCAAGACAATCGTTGAGCAGCAGGAAGAGCTCAACACCGAGAATGTACGGCTTCGCGTCGGTGTCAAAGGTGGAGGCTGTTCGGGGTTCAGCTACCTGCTCGACCTGACCGAGCAGATGCGCGAGACCGACGAGCAGTTCGAGGAGCACGGCATCAAGATCGTCTGTGATCCCAAGAGCTACCTCTATCTCAATGGCACGACGATCGACTTCAAGGACGAGATCATGGGACGTGGGTTCGTGTTCAGCAATCCCAACGCAACCAGTTCCTGCGGTTGCGGTTCGTCCTTTAGCGCCTGACCCCGGACTCATGCCCGGCTACTCGTTTGTGTGCGTGGCGATGGGCACGACTGCCGCGACGATCGTTACACCCACCAGCGTGATCACGAACAGCGATGACGTACCACGCAGCAGCATCGGCTGTGCTCCGGCCAGCGTGATCCAGACCGCCAGCAGCATGTAACGCGCCGCTGCGAGTCGGCGCAGCGCGCTGCGTGGAAACAGGGCCACCGCTTCGATCAACATCAGCGCCACCACGGCCAGCACCAGCGCGGTCATCAGCCCGCCCAGTCGGTTGAGATGACGCCTCGATGCGTCCAGGAGAAAGCGATTTTTCTCCGCATCAAGTTGCCGCAGTTGCTCTTCCAGTGCCGCGTACGTGGCGCCGCTGGTGCTGAGCAATTGCTTGATGTTGCGCACTTTGTCCTGTTGCTGCTGCAAATCAGCCATGCCCTGCCCGTCGAGCACGAACAGCCGATCGTATGTCGCCGGTGCGATCGTTCCCAGCACCAGGGGCCCCAGCGCAATGCCGACAACCAAGGCGGCGATAATCAGGTAGATCTCGCGATGATCCGGCCCGGGCGCTCGGTCGCTGCGATCGTTGGACATGCTCACCCGAACATCTGTGGCGTCGCGGGCAGATCGGACCATTCACCACGGGTGATGGCACGCTGACGCACCTGCTCGAGCATCTCGACGTAAAGCTCGACCAACTCATCGACACGTTGTTGCAGGCTACGCTCCGCGGACTGGTCTCCACCGTCATCGATAAGATCGTGCTCGAGAATCAGAAGGCGGATCGTGGGTACTAGGTGCCGCACGGGACATTCGTGCTGCGTTTCAAGCAACTCTATCAGTTCGCGCAACAAGCCCAGCGCCAACGTCAGATCGATATTCCGCAGGTCGCGGTTGTCCGCGCCGGGCCTGTCGTCAACGACAGCAGTCAGGCGGCGGCGCCATTCATGCTCAAAAAGCTCTTCGGCGGTATTGGTCAATGTGGCGTGGGGGGACATGGCGCATCTCCTCGGATCGAGTTGGAATGTTCCGTAGCCGTGCAAAACGGCACGAAACGATGCTGCCACCCCACCGACCAAGGCAAATCACGCTGAACGGAATAACGTATCTATTAAGGCTGCCACGATCAGTCCTGTTCTAAATTAGTCACCAACTTGTTGAAAAACATACGTTTGGAGACCGCTGATTCGCCAATCAGGCTAGCCGATGCGTGCGACCGGGTCAAGACTTTTCGTTGCCATGTTGGTAAGAAAATGAAAATCATTCGACCCGGTCTTGGCACACGTTGCCCGCGTCATGGGCCTGTGAAGACATCGTCAGGCTCGGGCAGTTCGGTGCCCGTGAGGTTCGACACGCCACGGATCATCCATAACTTGTCGCCCCTGAGTTCGGGCTTCGTGGTCCATAGGACCGAACCGTTATTGAGCAGTATGTTCTGGCCGCGGTTGCCGTGCATCAGGCTGGGCGTGTCAACGGTCACACCGGAGCGGAACCGAAGCGGTTGACCCCGGCGGATATCGAACATCGGGTTCTTGTCGACGAGCAGAATCCGGCTCGGCGACTGGTCGATGCGCAGCAACACCCGCGTGACCGGGTAGCTAAACGACGTGGCCGAATGACTGTTCCAGTCGGTCGCACCGGCCTCAAAGTGCGTCTGGGCGGTTGGGTTGCCCGGACAGCGCAGCACGCGTGGGTCGATATATCGTTTCGTGATCAGCAGATATGGGTGCTGAGTGTTCGACGTGGCGGTGCCGTCGGGTCCAATCCCCTCGCCTACCATGTACCACGGCGCGCCGATGCGCACGCGTCGACGGGGCAACAAGCCCTTATGGTCGGCCGCGTAACTGCTAAAGGCCACGCCGGTGTTGCTCATGTTGTTGGCGCCGCGGATCCGTCGGGCATCCTCGCGATTGTGCGACAACATCGGCAACGCCAGCGATACCATGATGATCAGAGACGCCGCCAGGGCACCCAGTTCGTACCAGCCGAATCGGCCTGTCGGCGCCGACAATTGAGAAATCTGTTGAGCGAAACGGTGCTGCTGCCGCGACTCGTTGATACGCGCCAGTGTCTGATCGACCAGATCAGCCGGCGGGGGATCGACCGGGTACCGGCCCAGCAGTCTGAGCACGCCTTCGATGCGCTGCGACCGCTCAGCCTGGTCAGCGGGTGCCGCGGCGGCTTGCAAACCACCCTCGCCCACGCGCGTTTCCAGAAGGTCGTCCAAGGTGGCGCCGTCCGCCGGGGACAAGTCCACCAACCGCTTCTCTCGTGTCTCATTGTCCGACATCTTCTTCACTTCCTGCCGTGGTTTAGCGGGTTACCCAGTGGTGTCCTCGGGGGCACCGTGTGTCGGGCCTGCCTGCCGGGCCCAGTGGCTGGCGAACGTCCCCACCGCCGTGTGCAGCCTGCTCTTGACCGTACCCAGCGGAATACCCAGCATTTGGGCGATCCGTTTGTAAGGGAATTGCTGGAAATAGGCCAGTACCAAAATCTCCCGCAAGTGGTCAGGCAGCGACTGCACCACCTGCCTGACCCGCTGCTGAGTCTCGTGCAGGTCGGCCTCATCCTCGGGCAACGGTAATTTGGCCTGCATCAGGTCGAGAAACTCACGTTCCTCGTCCGATCCACCCGCCATCGGGGCGGACAATGCCACGGCCGACCGACGCTTACTTCTACGCAGGTGGTCCCGGGCTTTGTTCGCGGCAATTGTAAAAAGCCATGGCTTAAATCGCTTGCTCGTGTCAAACCGGTCGATTGACACATGAACCTGGAGAAATGCCTCCTGGAATACATCCTCGGCCGATGGCCGGCTACCCGTAAAACGCACCAGAAAGTGATACAGTTCCTGGCGGTACCGTTGTACCAGCCACTCGAACACCTCATCACGGCCAGCCCGGTACAGTTCGATGATCTGCTCATCCTTCAACTGCTCCGGGTCCGAGTGTTGATTTAAATCCATTTACAATAATATCTTACATAATGTCTGGCGGCGGGCATTGCCTAGGCCCGGCGGTTGGGGCCTCTGTCCCGGTCTTGTGATCGGCACACGCCGGTCCTTTGTCGCCATGTATTGCTCATTCGAGCGAGTTTATCACCAGCCCTGTCGCAAGCTTAGGATAGAAAAAGGTGCTCTTTTGCGGCATCAATTCGCCAGCCTGACTAACCTGCCTGATCGCTTCAATCGGCGTGGGCTGGAGGATCAGTCCCAACTGACCCTCCGGACCGTCAGCCAGTGACCTCAACTGCTCGATCGAATGGGGGAAGTGCCACCGGATCGCGGCACCATCGCGGCAGAATGTCGGTTGGCAAATCTGCTCGACAATCAGGTGTTGCACGATCGCCACGTCCAGTTGTCGCCAGGGCCGGGATCGGTCAGGAAAATCGGTTGCCAGCGGATCGTCGTCGCAGGTGACCGCCAGGGTGAGCGGCGTCTCGGGCCGGGCCGGGTTGTACAACCCGATCGCATGCGGCCCGGCTGTTGCCAGTGCTTCGGCCAGTAGCGCCACATCGGTCCCGGCAAATGGCTCAATCCGCAGCTTGCCCCGAGCCGCTTCGATGAAGCGATCGAAGTCGAACCGGTGCATCCCACCGAGCACGCGGTGTGTCGCCAGTACCTGCATGGCCGGGTCTTCCAGGGCCACGAGCACGAACATGCAGAAGTTGGCCGGATGCGACGCCGCCAGCCCGCCGCCGGCCTCGGCCAATTCGTCGCGATAGTTCAGGGCCGTCGTGTAGCGATGATGACCGTCGGCGATAAAAACGTCGCGTTTGCCAAGGGCGTCAATCAACCGCGCGGCGGTTGCGGGTGCATCAATGTCCCACAACTCGTGCAATACGCCGTCACCGGCGGTGGTGCCAAAGGCGCCAGGATCTCCGGCGGTGATCGTGGCCAACTCACTGCGCACACGCTGATCGTCGTCGCTGTACAACCCGAAGATGGGCGAAAGTTGGGCCTTGGTCGCACGCATCAGTTTCAGCCGGTCCTCTTTCGGTGCGCTGAACGTTTGTTCATGCGGATAAACCCCGCCGTGCCCGTTGGGCGATGGACCGAACGGTTGCACGCCAACGTTGACGATCACACCGAGCCGGCGCAGCGTTCGGCCCGGCTCGGCGGCCGGCGTGTAGCTCTGCCGGTAGACAAATATCCCGGCACGGTCGCGGCCCACGAGCACGTCGGCGTCAAGCCAGGCGCGGTAGGTTTGCCCGGCACGCTCGTAGGTTTCGTCGGGGCCGACTGTTTTGGCAGGCAGGTGTGGCAGGTCAATGGCTGCGATATTCTGCTCGGCGCGGCTGAGCAACTGGGCCTTGCCCGCCTCATCGAGCACGTCATAAGGTGGCGCGATCAGATTAGAGATGTTGCCATCGGTGGGGCGACGATAGGTGACCGCATTGATGGGTTGGATAACCGGCATGGACAAATCCGGTGCTCGAACGTCTTGAATTACGAGCGATACAGGTTGCTGCCCGCAACCGTGCCGGGCCAGCCTAATCGTACCTGTTTTGCCGCGTCGCTTCCTAGGCGTCGCACGCCGCGTGCAAGTAAACGGGCGTCGTGGCAAAGGGCCTGTGGGACGGTCTATGGTGTGGTGTGAATGCACGGTGACGGTGAACGGCGCCCACCTTGCTTGCTATTGCGTGACAATCCTGGTTGCCCGACGCGATTGATCGGTACGCAGATAGCGTGGGCCTCTCTTTTGCAGCATGATTCATTGGGGATCGTCTAGTCGAAGAAGTGGACGGCCCAGCCTGGTGTCCCTTTTAAGGTGCCGCCCCTGGCAGGCCCGCTCCCCGCACGATATCGCGATCGTGGGAAAGGGATACCGACGTCTGGAAATATTTTTTAGCCGTGGGATTGCGGTTCCGACGATTCGAGCAGATAATCAAAATCGATGTCTCGATGACCGTTAACACGCTCAGCAGGGATCTGACAACCATGCCAGCTGCCAAGCCACTCCCAAGTCAAGTAAAGCAAGGATTCAAGCCTTATGTCATTTGATTCGACGATTCACGCCAAAGCGGTGGACCTGACGCGGCTGAGCTATGAGATGACAGCCGCCGCGGGGTCAGGCCATCCGACAAGTTGTGCCAGCCTGTCACACCTGGTGACGGTGCTGATGTACCAGCACATGCGTTGGGAGCCGGCCAACCCCGGCCACGTGCTCTCAGACCGGTTGGTGCTTAGCGAGGGTCACGCCGTGCCCATCATCTACGCCGCCTGCGCTGATCTGGGCGTGGCGATTGGCAGGGAAGAAAACGGGCTTCAGCCCATGACCCGCGAGGATGCCCTGACTCTCCGCGAGATCGACTCGGTCGTCGACGGGCACCCGAATCCCGTCGAGGGATTTCCGTTCTTCGACGCGGCAACGGGTTCACTGGGTCAGGGGTTGTCGGTTGCGGCGGGTATCGCGGCGGCGGCGCGGCTTGACGGTCTGGACAAGCGGGTCTTTTGTATCACCGGAGACGGTGAGAGCCGAGAGGGCCAGAACTGGGAAGCAGTCGATTTTCTGCGTGACCACGGCCTTAAGAACGTTTGCCCCATTTTCAACTGCAACGAATACGCCCAGTCGGGCGCCGTCAGTGCGCAGCAGGGGCCGGGTGCCACGGCGGCCAAACTCGAGGCCGCCGGTTTCACCACGGTGACCGTCGATGGACACAATCCTGCCGCGATCCAGCAAGCGCTCAGCACACACGCCCAGGCAGCGCCTGATCCGCAGGCGGCCCCGGTGGCGATTATTGTCAATACTGTCAAGGGCTGGGGCAGCCCGTCACAACAGGGCCACGGCCACCACGGCAAACCCCCCGCTGAAGGCGAGGCGTTGGCCCAGGTGCTTGGCGAACTCGAAGAGACGGCCCGCCAGATTGGCGCTGCGGCCGACACGCCGCTCAAGCCGGCCATGATGAGCGGCACCAAACCCGTGGTTGCCGAGCCGGGGGTGCTGATCAGCTTTCCCGAGGTGGTGCAGCAGTTCGGGCTCAAGTTGGATCCGGAAAAGGGAATGGCCACGCGACGGGCCTACGGCTTGGCGCTGCGGGCGTTGGGCCATGCTCGGGGCAACGTCGTCGCGCTCGACGCCGATGTGAAGAATTCGACGTTTGCCGAAGACTTCTACAAGGATGAGCAATTGACGGGGCGGTTTTTTGAGAGCGGGATCGCCGAGCAGAACATGGTCTCCGTGGCCGTGGGCCTCAGCGCTGGCGGAAAAGTGCCGTTCGTTTCGTCGTTTGCCAAGTTTCTCACCCGCGCCTATGACCAGATTGAGATGGCGGTCAACAGCGGTGCAAACATCAAGCTGGTCGGCTCGCACGCGGGAATCACCTTGGCCGCCGACGGACCCAGCCAGATGGCGCTGCCCGATGTCGCGTGGTTCCGATCATTCACGACCGTGCGCAATCAGAAGGGATATCCGGCGTTCTATCTGTTGCAGCCTTCCGATGCGTTCCAGGCATATGCGCTGACGTTGGCCATGGCCGAGTATGACGGCCCGTGCTATATGCGCACGCTTCGGCCCAACACGGAGTTTATCTACAGCGAAAACGACACGTTCCAACTCGGCGGCCACGAAGTGCTCTCGCAAGGGCGCGACCTGTTGATCATCGCCTCGGGGTACATGGTGCACGAGGCCAACAAGGCTTTGGAGAAACTCGACGCCGAGGGGATCGACGCGACGTTGGTGGATTTGTATTCGGTGCCCTTCGATCAGGATGCGATTCTCGATCTGGCCAACGAGAACAACGGCATGGTGCTCACTATCGAGGACAATTACGGCGGCGGTATTGGCAGCGCCGTGGCGGATGCCGTTTCGGCGGACGGCGGCGGATTCAACGTCAACCAGATGTATGTTCGCCGCATCCCCAAGAGTGGCAAGACACCCGAAGACGTGCTGCATTACTGCGGCATCAGCGCCGATCATATCGTCCACCAAGCGATGTCCCTGCTGCAACTGACGGCAACCTAAATCTTTATCTGTGCCGAATCGAGCGGCGGGCATATGGCGGGACGTTGCCCTGTAACCCGATTCGCACACCCGATAGCCGTTGCCGCTGATGTACAGATTCATCATCGAAAACATCGGAGAGCTGATGGATCGCGGCGGCGGCGTGATGTGGCTGCTGCTCATGTTGAGCATCGTGGCGGTGACGCTGATATTCGAGCGGATGTGGTTCTGGATCACGACCAATCGCCCCCGACGGCTGGCGGGGGTGAGCGGGCTTGCCATGGCATTGCGTCGTGGCGAGGTAGCGAAACTGCAGGCATGGATTGGCGGCGATCAGAGTGTGTACGCTTCGCTGGTGCGGATCATCATCCACGGGGGAGCCAGCGAGGCGGCCGTCGCCCAGGCAATCGAGTCCCAGCAGGGGAGGATTCAGCGGTTCATGCCCGCGCTTTCCACGATTATCACTGCCTCCCCAATGCTGGGTATCCTCGGGACCGTGCTGGGCCTGATCAAGGCGCTGAAGATCTTTGCCACCGATCAACGGGTGACCGACCCAAGCGTGGTCAGCCCGGCGATCGGCGAATCACTGATCACCACCGCAGCCGGGCTCACGGTCGCCATTTTCGTGTTGTTTCCTTACAACTGGTATCGCGCCCAGGTGGATCGCACCTTGGGCCGGCTGGAAATCCTGGCCGCCGCCGCCGAAGAAGGCCTCGCCACAGAGGCCCAGACGTCGCCAGACAACCCGAAATGACCGTGTAAAGACGCTAAACTGGCAGGGCAGGTAGCCGAAAATACTAATGTCTAGCCGCTTGTAAATACGAGAAACTGGCTAGAGAAGGCACCGCAGACGATTGAGGGCCATTGGTGCCGGCGTGACCGGAGGATCCGTCGCGACGACGACCCGCGTTTTGTGACCACGCAGAGGTGAACACATGCTCAGCCCAAACCTGGCCCGCATCCGATCGTTTGAGGTGGTGCCGTCCTTGCCTGAGCCGCTCAAGCCGTTGCTCGGGGTTGCCAATAATCTGTGGTGGTCATGGCATCCGGAGGCGGTGCAATTGTTCAAGCGGGTTGATCGCGACCTGTGGGAGCAGTCGAATCACAACCCGGTGCAGATGCTCGGCCACTGCCCGCAGAACCGGCTCGACCAGCTCGCCACGGACGATGGTTTTCTTACCTCGATGCAGCGGGTGCTGGCGAATCTCAAGCGTCACCTCGAGCGCAAGCCCTGGCTGATCCGTCACGGCAAGCAATTGGGCGACTTTACGATCGCATATTTTTGTGCCGAGTTCGGCCTGACCGAGTGCCTGCAAATCTACTCGGGTGGCCTGGGGTGCTTGGCCGGTGATCACCTCAAGTCTGCCAGTGAACTGGGCCTGCCTTTGGTCGGCGTCGGATTGCTCTATCGCCACGGCTATTTTCAGCAATACCTCAACGCCGACGGCTGGCAGCAGGAGTATTACCCTGACCTCGATTTTGCCAACCTGCCGGTCAGCCCCGTTCACAACAATCAGGGTCGGCAGGTGACCGTGTCCGTGCAGATGCCGGGCCGCGATGTGCATATCGCGTTATGGAAGGTCCGTGTAGGCGTGATCGATCTTTTTCTGCTCGACACGAACCTGCCGGACAATGACCCGGCCGACCGGGCCATCACCGGTCACCTCTATGGTGGCGATATGGAGATGCGGATCAAGCAGGAAATCGTGCTTGGCATCGGAGGCATCCGCGGACTTGAGGCGATCGGGATCCGGCCTGACATATGCCACATGAACGAGGGCCACAGCGCTTTTCTCGCCCTGGAGCGCATCCGTCGCTTGATTGAACAGCACGACCTGTCGTTCGACGAGGTGCGCCCGCAAGCGGCAGCGTCACACGTGTTCACGACCCACACGCCGGTGGCCGCCGGCATCGACCGCTTCCCACCGGAGATGATTCAGCGATACTTCAAGCATTATCACGACAGCCTGAGGCTGGACATCGAGGGCCTGCTCGCACTGGGTCGGGAGAACGTGTTAGCCAAGAACGAGTTCTTCTCGATGGCCGTGTTGGCGATTCGCACCGCCACTTGGGCCAATGGCGTCAGCGCCTTGCACGGCCATGTCAGCCGGGGCATGTGGCAGGGCATCTGGCCGGGTGTGCCTCAGGCGGAAGTGCCCATCGACCACGTCACCAACGGCGTCCACGCGCGAAGCTGGATGAGCCGGGACCTGATTAACCTGCTCGATGGCTACCTCGGTCAGCGTTGGCAGGAGGATCCGACAGATCAGAGCGGCTGGGACGCCATCAACGAGGTGCCTGACGAGGAACTGTGGCGTATCCATGAAAGCTGTCGGCATCGGCTGGTTATCTGGACGCGCAGGCAACTCCGTCAGAACCTGCTGGCGCGTGGTACGGAGCCGGCCCAGGTAGCCGCTGCCTCCGAGGCGTTGGACGCCAACGCCTTGACCATCGGCTTTGCCCGACGGTTCGCCACGTACAAGCGTGGCAACCTGCTGCTGCGCGATCCCGAGCGGCTGATCCGAATGCTCGATCACGCCGATCGCCCGGTGCAATTCATCGTGGCCGGCAAAGCACACCCGGCTGACATGGCTGGCAAGGAATTGATTCGCCAGATCATCCACTTCGCGCGCGAGCATGAGATGCACCGGCGAATCGTCTTTGTCGAAAACTACGACATCAACGTCGCTCGCTATCTTGTCCAAGGCTGCGACGTCTGGCTCAACACGCCGCGGCGGGGTATGGAGGCGTCGGGCACCAGCGGCATGAAGGCGGCGCTCAACGGCGTGCTCAACTGCTCGATCCTAGACGGATGGTGGGACGAAGCCTACCGGGCCGATCTCGGCTGGGCTGTCGGCCGTGGCGAAACCTACTCCAACCCGGACACGCAGGACGAAATCGAAAGCGAGACGCTATACGATCTGTTGGAAAAGCACATCATTGCCACCTTCTACGACCGCGATCAGCACGGCATCCCACGTCGATGGGTGGCGCGGATGAAAAGGTGCATCTCGACACTGGCGCCGAGCTTTAACACGAATCGCATGGTGCAGGATTATGCCGAGAAGCTGTATCTGCCCGCTCTGCAGCGCGCCCGGCAACTTGAAGCCAATAATCTCGAAAAGTCCGTGATGCTGGCACACCAGAAGGAACGGCTGCGTGCGGCGTGGGGAGGTCTGCGCATCGACAACGTCGAGGTTGATACGGCATCGACGCTGGGGGTCGGCGACGAATTGAAGCTGGCCATCGACGTGCATCTGGGACCGTTGCAGCCCGACGAAGTGTGTGTGCAGGTCTATTTCGGTAAGCTGGATAATGACGGGCGTATCACCGACGGGCAGCCGACCAACGTGATGCACGATCGCGACTTGGGTAACGGTCGCCACCGTTTCGTCGGGTCGATTGTCACCCAGGTCAGCGGTCGCCATGGATTTGCCCTCCGCGTCACGCCCGGCGGCGAGATATTCGATCACGACATTGAGCCGGGCCTGATCTTCTGGGACAACCTCGACAAGTCAGTTCAGGCGGAGGCGCAACCCGAGCCGCCGAAATCCGCCGAATCGGCGGCTTAATCCCGCCAAACGGGTCATCGTACCGGTACGTCGCGATCGGCCGCTACAATGCGCCGATGCGTGAACTAGACCTGTTGAGCCGTATTTATGATTCGGCAGTCGGATTGCCCGACAGGGTGGACATCCCGCCAGGCGACGACATGGGGGCGGTGCGTATCGGCGATTCACGGGTGCTGGTCAGCGTCGATCAACTCGCTGACACGGTGCACGTCGACCTGGACGCCACGTCGATTGAAAAGGTCGGGCGCAAGGCGATTACGCGTAGTCTTTCCGATGTCGCGGCGATGGGTTCCCTGCCCTGCGGGGCGGTGGTGGCCGCGTGCCTGCCTCGCGATTTCGGCGAGGAGCGTGCCAATTCGCTGTTCGATGCGATCAGGTGCACGGCCGAGGCGTACAATTGTCCGGTGTTCGGTGGGGACATTGCGATGTGGGACCATCCGATGTTGCTGACCGTGACCGTGTTGGCCGGTGGCGATGGCATAGCACCGCTGTTGCGCTGCGGCGCTCGCGTCGGCGATGCGGTGTGTGTGACGGGTCGGTTGGGCGGATCGCAGGTTCCCGTAGACGGTTATACGCACCACCTCGACTTTGAGCCCCGCTTGGCCACGGGTCGCGCGTTGGCGGCCGGCAAGCCGGTTCGGCCCAACTGCATGATTGACTTGAGTGACGGGCTGGCGCAGGACCTGGCCCACCTGTGTCGGGCGTCGGTCGTGGCGGCGATTGTCGACGCCGATGATCTACCGGTCAGTCGCGGGGCACACGCTCTGGCGGCCGATGACCCGACGAAACTCTGGCAACACGCGATGGGCGACGGCGAGGATTACGAGTTGTGTTTTACCGTCACCGCTGACAAGGCGGCACACATCGTTGGTCGGGAGGTGCAGGGCGCGGTGGTGTCACGTGTGGGCACGATCATTGAAAACGACGGCGGCCCGTCGGTGCGGCTGCGCTTGCCCGACGGCACAATTCAACCGATCGATCGCCTGGGTTGGGAGCATCGGGGCAAGTGAACGCGACGAACACGACATCATGGTCGATGGTGAGTGACACCGCTGCACAAACTGCGCGGATCGGTACGGTGGTGGCACGGCACGTCGTGTCCGGCGATGTCATCGCCTTGGTCGGACCACTGGGTGCAGGCAAGACGCAATTCGTGGCCGGCATGGCTGATGGGCTGGGCATTGACGTCCGCCAGGTTTCGAGCCCGACGTTCGTGCTCGTACATGAATACGCGGCGCCGGGTGGTAAGACGGTGCTGATGCACATCGACGCCTACCGTATCACGTCAGCGGCAGACCTCGAATCGATCGGTTGGGAGCCCGGCGGCGGCGAGTTGGCCGATGACGCGGTGGTTGTCGTCGAATGGGCTGACCGAATCGCCGACGAGCTGGGTGACGATCACCTGCGCATCGAACTCGAACATGTTAGCGAGCAGGCGCGGCGCGTCACGCTGATGGCTCATGGACGATGGATTGATCAGATGGCCAAACTCTGTTGCGATCTCGAACATTTGAAATGCCACGACAGTCCCGAAGCCGCCGCGCCGCAGCGCACCAGTCGATGTCCGGTTTGCAAGGGGGATGTGCAGCCCGACGATCCTTTTTTCCCGTTCTGCGGTGAGCGGTGCAGGACAATCGATCTGGGCAAATGGCTCAAGGGCAACTACGCGATCAGTCGGCCGCTCGAGCAGCGTGATTTGGAGGAGACGGAATAAAAGCGCGCCGAAGGTCGGTCTTATTTGTCCGAATCCGCTACGCGGGCTTCGGGCGAGACGCCGTACGCCACGAAGCGGTAGCTGACCGGTTCGTACCCGTGCTCCGCGCAGACGCGACGCATGATCTCAGCCAATTGCGGTGCCGAGAACTCCTTGATGCTGTTCGTCTCGGCGCACACGAGATGGCTCTTCTGCTCGCGGCCGAACGCCAGCTGAAAATGCGACAGCTTCGAATCAATCAGCACCTCGGTGATGATATTGGCTTCGAGCAGGTGCTTGAGTGTGCGATAGATCGTCGCCCTGCTGACGCGGTGGCCTGCCTCACGCATTTCGTGCAGGAGTTGCTCGGCCTCGAACACGCCCTGCTTTTTCATCGTGGTGTCGAGAATCTTGGCACGTTCGGGCGTGAACTTGAGGCCCTGTTTCTTGAGGAACCGGCGAAAGATCGCACATACCGGCACAATCAACGGCTCGGAGGTCTCGGTGGGCTGCATGACGGTCATATCTGTTATTCTACCTGCTTCGTCGGTTCTTGACACTGACGGGTGACGGACCCACCATGGCAGACCAATCGCCTATCGGCATCGGCATGATCGGTTGCGGCGTTGTCGGCACGGGCGTCGCGAAATTGCTGCACGAGCAACGCGACCTGTACTCCAGACGCCTTGGCAGGCCGTTGCTGCTCCGCCGCGTCCTCGTGCGTGATGACCGCAAGCCCCGGGAAGACGTGCCGATTGGCCGTGAGTATTTTACGGTCGACGCGTGCGCGTTTTTTGACACGGCGGATATGCCGATCGTGATCGAAGTTGCTGGCGGCGTCGATCGGGTCGGGCTGCTCGTTCGCGCGGCGCTCGAAGCGGGCAAACACGTGATCACGGCGAACAAGAGCCTGCTCGCCGAGCAGGGCGCGGACCTGTTCGCGCTGGCGCGCCAGCATGGGGTGTGCATCGGGTTCGAGGCATCGTGCGGCGGTGGGATCCCGATCCTCACCTCGCTGCAATTCGGCCTGATGGCCAATCGGATCGACGCGTTGTACGGCATTCTCAACGGCACGTGTAACTACATTCTCACGGAGATGACACGAGGCGGCAAGACGTACGAGCAGGCATTGGCCGAGGCGCAGCAAAACGGATTCGCCGAAGCCGATCCGGCGCTTGACGTCACCGGCCGGGACGCAGCGCAGAAACTGGCCGTGCTCGCGTCGCTGGCGTTCGGCGTGCGCGCCAGTGGCGAGATGATCTGGTGCGAGGGCATTGACAGGCTCGATCTGGCCGATATCCGGTTTGGTGCCGAGTTGGGTT
>Ga0310121_10001399_pt1 | contig 24754 bp, 22 predicted proteins | sample CB27_Tmax_986_MG_FD_203504 | JGI IMG/M metagenome (GOLD analysis project Ga0310121, IMG submission 203504) | Marine microbial communities from Western Arctic Ocean, Canada - CB27_Tmax_986 | ecosystem: Environmental > Aquatic > Marine > Oceanic | place: Canada: Western Arctic Ocean | collected...
TGAGCACCACGGGGTCCGCTCGAATCGCCAGCCAGCCGACCTTCCACCAGGGGCCGTCGCCACCGCCACCGACCTCCGATTCCGCGGCCGCCTGCACGCGACCGATCATGACCACTTGAATCGCTGCGACGAGAAAGAGGACGGTGGCGATGCCGAACAGCACGTCGGCGCTTTCGAAGACCCGCAGGACTACCGGCGTGAGCACGGCGAAGCCCACTATCTGGGCGACGCCGCCGACGGCGTGGCCGATCGCGTTCGCGCGCGCCAGCTCTGATCGCTTCACAATCGCGGGGAGGATCGCGCCCTCGGCCGAGGACGCGAACTGCGTGAAGATCGCCAGCAGGACGGCGACGACGTAGAGCGAAGCGGTGCTCGCCGAGCCGAGGATGAAACCGATACAGACGGCGGCGCGGGCGAAGTTCGCGAGGAAGACCAGCAGCCGCTTGGGCACGGCATCGGCGGCGACACCCGCCACGATGCCCGCGCCCGTGGCCGGGACCACGAGCGCGAGAATCAGGAGGCTGCTGAAGAAAGCCTTGCCGGTCTCGTCCAGCACGAGCAGGACGAGCCCGAAATTGAGCGCGTTCTGGGCCACGCGAGAAGAGAAGCGTGTCAGGCTCAGCCGCCGAAACGGCAGCTGCTGGAGAAGGGCCGTGGGGGAAGGGGATTCGCCGCCCACGCTCGGCGTGGCGGTCACGTGAGGGCGGGGCCCGAGGAGAGGCGCACCTTCGCGCGGGACTCGAAGCGGCGGCGCTCCAGCATCACCCGGCGCCCGCACGCGAGGCAGGCGACGCCGATGTCCGCGCCGATCCGGTAGACCCGCCACTCCCAGCTTCCGCAGGGATGTCGGCGGCGCATGCGCCAAACATCCCCGACCGAGACCTCCGTGATCACGGAGCGGGGACGGCGGCCGCGTTCAAGGCGTCGCGGAGGGCGCACGCCGCCGCCGCCTGGTCCTGCGCTTCGGCGATGCTGCGAGAGGCGCTGACCACGACGAGCCCAGGTTCACGCCCGGCGGCAGCCATGACCTGCTCAGGGTCGCCGCCTTGGGCCCCGAGACCAGGGACGAGGATCGACGTCCCCGGCGCGAGTTCCCGGATGCGGCGCAGTTCCCCCGGCGCCGTCGCGCCGACCACGAAGCCGACGTTCGCCCCCCACCCTGGGGCAGTGGTCGCAATCCGCTCGTACACGGTCTCCCCGGAAGCGAGCCGCGCGTTCTGGAGGTCGGCGGCGCCAGGGTTCGAGGTCCGGCAGAGGACGTAGACGCCCCGATCCTCGTAGGCGAGAAACGGCTCGAGCGTGTCCCGCCCCAGGAACGGGCTGGCCGTCACCGCATCGAAGCCCCAGACCTCGAACAGCGCGCGCGCGTACGCGGTCGCCGTGTTCCCGATATCGCCGCGCTTAGCGTCGCCGATGACGGGGATGCCTTCCGGGATGGCAGCGAGCGTCGCTTCGAGGGCGCGAAGGCCGGGGATCCCGAACTGTTCGTAGAAGGCGAGGTTGGGCTTGTAGCAGGCGACGTAGGGCGCTGTCGCCTCGATCAAGGCACGATTAGCGGCGGCGACCGCCTCCACGGGAGCGCCCGCGGCGGGATCGAGGCCGACGCAGAGATAGCTGCCGGCTTCGCGGCTGCGGCGCGCAAGCCGTTCGACGTACGACGCCGTCATCGGCTGGCCTCCGTTGCGGGCTGCTTCGCGGCGAAGCCAAGGCGCGGGAGGACCTCGAGGAAGGCAGCGCGGTTCCCTGATACGATGAGGTCGAGTGCGCCCTCTGCGTCGGCAGACGCCTCAATGTCCAGCTCGGCCAGAAGCGCCTGCGCGCGACGCGCGACCGGCTCCCCGCTCCCGACAACGTTGACCGCCGGGAACTCCGCCGTGATCGCCCCGGCCAGGAACTCGTAGTGCGTACAACCGAGGACCACCGTGTCGGCACCCGCGGCGACGGGGCCGGCGAGCGAGGCCCGCACCGCCTCGCGGGCGTGCGCGGTTGCTCCTTCGCCGCGCTCCACGAGCTCCGCGAGTTCGTGCCCCGGAACGCTGTCAATACGCACACCCCGGCCAAACTCGTCGACCACCGCCGCGTAGAGATCGCCATCCAACGTCCCCGGCGTCGCGAGGATCGCGACGTGCTTGCTCTTCGAGGCGAGGGTCGCGGGCTTGACGGCGGGGACCATTCCCACGAACGGCACGGGGAACAGCTCGCGCAGGTCCGCGATAGCGGCGGCGGAGGCGGTGTTGCAGGCAACGATGATGAGCTTCGCATCGGCCTCGAGGAGACGACGGGCAGCGGCGAAAGCCCGCTTGCGCACCTCGCCCGGGTCACGCGGCCCGTAGGGGAAGTGGGCCGTGTCCGCGAAATAGACCACGCGCTCGCGCGGGGCGAGGCGCTGAAATTCGCGGAGGATGCTGAGTCCGCCGACGCCCGAATCGAAGATGCCGACGGGTCGCGGATCCATCACTCCGAGGATACGTCCTCGGCTGTGCTCTCGCCTCTTGGCCCCCCGTGCACGCGCTCCCGGAAGCGTGCATGCTGCGCGCATGGTGCGGCGGGTCGACGTGGCGTTGCTCCCAGCGGAGGCAGCCACGATGGAAGCGGACGCGTTCGTCGTGATCGACGTCCTTCGGGCGACGACGACGATCGCGACGATGTTCGAACAGGGGCTCGATGACCTGCTCGTGCTCGATGACCTCGCTGCGGCGCGCACGCGTGCGGTAGCGGAGCAGCGCCTGCTCTTTGGCGAGGTCGGCGGCCTTCGCCCGGAGGGCTTCGACCACGGAAACTCCCCCGTGGAGGCCGAGGCGCTTCAGCTTCGCGGGCAGCGAGCGGCGCTCTTCACGACGAACGGCACGCGTGCCCTCTGCGGCGTGGCGGGCCGGGGGGTGGTGGCAGCCGCAGCGTTCGCGAACCTCACTGCAGCCGGTCACTGGGCGGCCGCCTTCGCTCAGGTTGTGCTGGTCTGCGCGGGGGAAAGTGGCGGCACACGCTTCGCCCTCGAAGATTTCGCCGCGGCTGCGGGGATGGTCCATCTGCTCAAACGCGAGAGCCCCGGGCTCGTGCTCGGGGATGCGGCCGGAGTGGCGGCGGCGCTCCCCGGCTACGAAGACTTGACCGCCGAGAGCGTGCCTCACGAGAGCGGCCGCATCGCACGACTGCTGGCGGGCGCGGAGCACGGTCGCGCATTGCTAGCGCTCGGGCTCGGGCTCGCAAGCGATACCGCGTTCGCGGCGCGCGAGGATACGTCGGGCGCGGTCCCCGTCGTGGTGGAGCGGGGGGAGGGCTGGGCGCGACTGCGGGACGAACGCTAGCTCGTCGAGGCCTGCCAGCGCCGGCGCAGATCCTCGAGCGCGGCAGGATCTGGGGGCCGCCCCGCGTAGCGGGCATGCTCGAAGGCGGCGGTGATATCGCCCGTGACCTCGCGGTGGAAGGCGTCGCTGAGGACTGGCGCGAACTCCGAGGCGGTCTGCGACTCGGCGCGGGAGACGCCCTCGCGCTCCGCTTGCTCGAGGACATCGAGGTAGAGCCGCACCACGCCTTCGCCGATGGCCGCACGACTACGATCGCGGCGGAAGAGGTTACGGGCGGCGTCGCGCAGGTCATCTCCGAGGCCGCCTAGCCGTTCGGACTCGGCATCGGGACGGTCGTCGCGCCCCCTTCGGCGGCCCAGCCGCGCGAGCAAGACGACGACCAGCAACACGACCCCGAGACCGATGAAGAGCGCCCCGCCAGCCAACACGTAACGGCCGTAGCGGGCGACCACCGAATCGCCCTCTTCCTGGACTGCGCCCTCGCCCTCGGCCGGCGGGAGCGGCCCGGGAAGCTCGAGCTCCTCCTCGTTCCTTTCACCGAAGCTGAAGAGGCTGAAGAACCACTCGACGAAGGTGCTGATTACCCAGATGACCGGGAAGAGCAGGACCCGCAGGACGAACCAAAGCACGCCGTCGAAGATGAGGCGCACGGGCTCGCGGAGGACATCGATCGCGACTTCGAGAACCACTCCGACCACGAGCACGCCAACGACCGCGAAGGCGGCGGTGCCCGCCAGCAGTGCCGTGGTCACCCCACCGGCGCGCACCTCGCCGATGGTGGCGCCGCTCTGAGCGAGCTGCGAATAGGCGAGAGCGCCGAGGGCGACGCCGTAAAAGACCACCCCCCCACGAGCGACGACGGCCGCCTGCTCACTGCCTGAGGCAACCACCAACGCGAGGGTGACCAGGGCAAAGGGGAGCGCAAGGTAGCGCGGCACGACCTCCAGCCAGATCTCGTCGAGGCCGCGTAAGGCGGACCGAGCCCAGACCGCGAGGAGAAGCACCCCGCTCACGACGATGGGCGGGATCTCCTCCTGGATCGACCCGGTGTCGACCACGAAGTCGGCGACCCAGCGGAAGTCCCAAAGCGCGAGGTCCTGCGCGTATTTCAGGCGAAGCACGCCGTAGAGGACGACCACCCCGACCCCAGCGACGGTCAGGAGCCGCGCGCCGGGATCAGCGACGAAACGGTCGATCACACGGGGAGCAAAATAGGCGGTAAACGCGAACCCAACGAAAACGGGGGCGCTCACGATCTCGCGGTTCGACTCATTCAGGATCACGCTGAGGAGTTCGCCGAACACATAGACGGCCAGGGCCTCGGCCGCGAGAAGGGCGGCCACGGCGAGGGCCTTGATCACGCGATCACCCCGCTCCCCTCGAACCTGCGTCCCACGACCTGTACCGGGAGACCGGCGAGCCGGTCGAGATCCACACGGTCGGAGGTGACCAGAACCGCTACCTGATGTCCGTCATCCTTGAGGCGCTGCATTGCTCCGGCGAGCTCATCGGGGATGAGGGAGGCCGCGAGGACCAGCGTGGAGCCGATCGGGATGCGGCTCGTCTCCCGGCGCAGATGGCCGGCGAGATCGCCCATCGTCAACGGCTGGACCACGGCGAGCGTCTCCAGGATGCGCGGCAGCTGCGTGTTCGCGCGCGAGGGGGCGAGGCGGATGGGCCGGTCCGAATTCGGCAGAGAGCCGTTCGCCAGCAGGCCGACGGCAAGGCGCCGCCCAGCACCCCAGACCGCCAGTGAGGCCGCGATCGAGATCGTTCGCTCAAGATCGTCCTTGAGGTACCCCTCCCAGGAGTGCTCGAGCGTGTCGATGTTGACGAGCACGTAGAGCTGCTGCACCGCCGACGGCTCGTAGACGCGAGATTGAAGGCCACCGCGGCGGGCGGTGGCCTTCCAATCAATCCGGCGTAGCGGATCGCCCGGTGCGTAGTCGCGCATGCCAGCGATCCGGAGCGGGTCCTCGAAGACGGGGTTGCGCCCTTTCGCATCGCCAAAGGGGCGGTCCGCAGGGAAGCCGAGGTCATCCAGCGCGAAGACGCGGGGATAGGCGATCAGGTTCGTCCAGCCGCCGTCCTCCCAGTGGCTGGGGAAGAGGCCCAGCAGGTCGGCCGACTGGATCTGGGTTGGACCGATCTGGAACCGCCCACGTTCACTCGCGATCAGGCGCGCGCGCCACCGGCGACGTTCGTACCAGCCGAGCGCCCCGCGCCGAACGAGCCAGCTGAGACCCGGGGCGGAAGCGCTCGCCGCGGTCTCGTTCTCGATCTCGATGTCATCGGAGACGGCCACACGCAGATCGAACCAGGGGAGCGGGAGCGGCTTGCGGTTGTCGAGTTCGATTTCCAGGTCGACCGGCTCGTCCTGGAAGACCCGCGACTCGCTCAGCCGCCGTCGCACGCTGACGCCGTCGAACAGGTGCCGCGACCACCAGCGGCTGACGACGCCCACGATCAGGATGACGACGCCAATGCCCGTGATCATGGGCTGACTCGTACCGAACCCCACCAGAATGAGGAGGGGCCCGACGAGCATCCAGAGCTCGCGGAAAGGCACGGGCTAGCGGATGCCCGGCGACAACATCAACGTGGCCGCCAAGCGGAATCGCCACCAGCCTGGCTCTCCGCGGGTGGAGCAGCGGACTCAGAAGCTCCAGGGCCCGCCGCGGCGGTGGTGGCGGTCGCCACGTCGCCCTCGACCGGGACAGGAACGCGTTCGAGGATCTCCGCGACCAGGTCCTCCACGTCGCGGCCGCGGAGGCGGGTCTGGGTGGAGAGGATGAGGCGGTGGGGCAACACGTGCGGCGCCATCGCCTTCACGTCATCGGGGAGGACGTAGTCGCGCCCGGAGAGAGCGGCGAACGCGCGCGCGGCACGGAAGAGGGCGAGGCTGGCGCGCGGACTGGCGCCGAGCTCGAACGCCGATTCGTTACGCGTCTCCCGGACGATGCGCACGGCATAGCGCCGCACCGCCGGCTCCACGTGCAGGCGGCGCAGCGCTGTCGCCATCTCCACCAGGCGCTCCGCCGAGACGACGGGCACGAGATCCTCGAGCGGGTTGGAGTGCTCCAGCCGCTCGAGGATCTTGTCCTCGTCGTCCTCGTCGGGGTAGCCGAGCTTGAGCCGAAGCATGAAGCGGTCGAGCTGCGCCTCGGGCAAGGGGAACGTGCCCTCGAGCTCGATGGGGTTCTGCGTGGCGATCACGAGGAAGGGGCGGGGCAGGATCGTGGTTTCGCCCTCGACCGTGAGCTGGCGCTCCTCCATCGCCTCGAGCAGCGCCGCCTGCGTACGCGGCGTCGCCCGGTTGATCTCGTCGGAGAGAACGATCTGAGCGATTAGCGGCCCTTCGCGAAAGGCGAACTCCTGGGCCTTCTGATCGAAATAGTGGATACCCGTGATGTCCGAAGGCATCAGGTCGGGAGTGAACTGGATCCGCCGGAACGAGCAGCCGAGCGAAGCTGCGAGCGCCTTCGCAAGCGTGGTCTTGCCGATACCGGGTACGTCTTCGAGGAGGATGTGGCCCTCGCAGAGAAGCGCAACCAACGCCAGGCGGACCACATCAGCCTTCCCGACGATCACACGCTCGACGCTCGCCTGGAGGTCATCGGCAACGCCGCGGATCGTTTCCACGTCCTCCGGCGTGAGACGGCTGGGGGCGACGTCGGTCATAGGGGCGCTCCTCCCGGAGCGCCGATCGTAGGGGGTTGGGGGGGCACTAGCGAATCGCGAACCCGCACAAGCGCCGCCCATCCGGACCGCGAGCGGCGCCCGCGCCCGTGGCAGACTACGCGGCGATGAACGAGGTGCGTTCGATCGCGCTCGGCGACAACACCGTGCACCTGGTGCAGCGGGGCGGTGAACGCCTCCTCGTCGATACGGGCCCCGACTATGCCGGGGCTTGGGAAGCGCTCGGCGAAGGGCTGGCGGGGCGCACCCCGGATGTGGTCGTCGCGACGCACGGGCACCACGACCACGCGGGACTGGGGCAGCGCTGGCAGGAGGCGGGCGTGCCTGTCCTCATCGGCGAGGCGGACGCACCGCTGAGCGCTCGGCCGCTGATGGAGTCGTCCGCCGAGACCGGCGCGCTGCTCGCCTGGGCGGTGGGCACCGGCGCCCCCCCGGAGACGCTCGTAGAGGTCCGCGATCGACTCGAGGCGCGCCGCCATGCGGCGCGCCTTGCGGCCGAGTCTGAGGCCTATCCCGGGGGCAGCGACCGCTGGCCAACGGGGCTGCGCTACCCGCCGTTCGAAGCGAGCGAATTCGTCGAGGGGGACGCGCGGGTGGCCGGGGTGGAAGTCCTGGCCGCGCCCGGACACACGCCCGGGAACCTGGTGCTGGCGGTGCCGGACGAAGGCTGGCTCTTCTCGGGCGACCAACTGCTCCCGCGCATCGATCCGCTGCCCGCCATCCAGTTCGTGGCCGAGGGCGATGGCCTCGCCCGCTTCCCCAGCCTGCCCCGCTTCGTGTCGTCAATGGGGCGGCTCGCCGGGCGTCGGTACGAGCGCTGCTTCCCCGGCCACGGCGAGCCCTTCGATGACGTCCAAGGGGCGTTTGCGGCCGTGCTCGCGCGCTTAGAGCGCCGCTCCGAGCGCACCCTGGAGGCCCTGCGCGCGCAGGGCCCCGCGAGAGTCTACGAGCTCTGCCAGCGGCTCTACCCACGCGCGACCGAGCGACGCTTCTGGCAGACGGCCTCGAGCGTCCAGGGCCAGCTGGACCTGCTCGAAGAACGCGGCCAAGCCGTCCCGCGGGAAGGACTCTGGGAGGCGCGGTAGGTCGCCCCTGGGACGCTGCGAGGGCACCTACAATCCACCGATGGGACGCGCTTTGGCGCTGGCCGCCATCCTCAGCGGACTGATCGCAGCAGGGTGCGGCGACAGCAGCGGCGAGCCCGCGACGACGACGCCCGCGCGAGAAACGATCGCCGCCGCGACAGCCACCGCCACGCCCCCGCCTGTTGTGACAGCCTCACCGACATCGACGCGCACACGGGAGCCGAGGCCCTCGCCGACGCCACTCCTCGAGGAGCGGCTGGGCGTGGAGATTCGCGAGCTGACGCTGCTGCAACCAGCGCCCCTGCCGGACCGATGGCAGCTCATTGCGTTCCACGGGCCGTGCTTCGGCTGTGGCTTCGGTCCGGGCGACTCGCGGCTGTGGGAGCGAGGCGAGCACGGCGAGGCGGTGGGACGGCCGCTCCTCGAAACGCTGACGAAGGGCAACCACCAGTCGGTCGCGAGCCTCGCTATCGGTGGGGGCGCGCAAGAACTCGCGGCGGTGATTTGCACCGTCGGCTACTGCGGCGGCGAAGGCGATCCGAGCCCCGGTTCTGAGGCCGCGCTCTACGGCTCCCACGACGGAGGCGCCTCGTGGCAGCTCGTCGGCGAGGTCGCCCCCGAGACGACACTGATCGGGTTCTCAGACGGCGAACTGCTGCTGCAAAACTGGGTAGTGGACGGCGCGGGCCACTACGTCTTCTCCTTCCGCACCCTGAACGCTCCCCTCCTGCCGCCCCGCGGCGAGGCAGCCGACTGGGTCTACCTTTTCCCGGACGCCAACCCCATCTGGCTGCGATACGAGCGGGAAACACAGCTGAGGGTCCATTTCGACGACGGCGGCACGATCGGGCGGCCGGCTGGCTCCGAAGGCCTCCTCCTCGGTGTTGGGAGCGACGGCAGCCTGCTCTGGCGGCTCCACGATCTGCGCGACAGCCCCGACGCCCTCCTCTACCCGACGATGCCCAGCGGCGGGCCACACACAACGACAGAGCGGCGCTACGCACACGTGCCTGCCCTCGCAGAGGCGGGCGTGCTTCGCGTTGGGCTCGTTGACCCTGGCTCGGTGAACATCGGTCGGCGCGATAGCGAGGGCGTGCCAGCGGCGGTCGACGCGACCTACCTGAACACGTTCCGCGATGCCCGCTACATGTTCGACATGTGCGCGCAATACTCGCTCGGTCCCTCGATCGCGATCTTCGAGCCAGGTTTCTTACGCGTGACGCTGGCTTACCACGAAGCTGGCGCCCTCCCACGGGGGGCGATGGTAAAGCTCTACTTTGGCGGCGAACGTTCGCTCTTCGGCCTGCCACCGACGCCCGCCAGCCTCAACGCATACCTCGAAATGCTGGAGGGAAGCGGGCTGCCCTGGTCGGTTGCGGTGCTCGGCGGCGACATCGTGGGGTGCGGGCTGGCCAAGCTCGCGATCGAGCGGGGCGGACACGTGCGTGTGGGCCTTGAGGACTATGGGGCGGCGGCGGGCGAGCCGACAAACGGGGAGCTACTTGGGGGGCTGCTGGCGGTCATCGCCGGGGCGGGGAAGCGACCGGCGACGCCCGACGCGGCCGCTGTGATCTTGGACCTTCCAGCGGCCAGCACATGATCGACGGAATCGATGGTGTCACCAGTGGCGCGGATCGAAGCGGGTCGAAGCTGCCCGGAATCGTGTCTCTGAGCCCCTGAGAGTCCACTGTGCCGCCGCTAGGCGGGGAAGCCCCCATTTGTGGCTGTGGCGACGAGAACGAGCGTTCTAGCAGCCGCTGAGGGCTCGCCGGGTTCTGTCGCGTGTGCAAGACCCCACCTCCAAGCCCAGTGTGAGCCCTGAGCCGGGTGTGCTACGGGGTACCTAGTAGTCGCCGGAGCCGTGAACGACCAGCCGCGTGCCGCTGACGTAGCTGGCGCCATCACTCACCAGGTAGCGCACCGCGTTGGCTACGTCTTCTGGCTGACAGACACGCCCGTAGGGCATGCCCGAGGCCACGTCGCTGAAGCTCTCGACGCCCGTTGAGCGGAGCGCCTCCAGCCCCATATCGGTCTCGACGAAGCCCGGCGTCACGATGTTCACCCGCACGCCGTGGTCTCGCTCTTCGTTGGCCAGCGTGTAGGCGAGGACGTCGAGCGCGGCCTTACTCATCGCATACGAGGCGTACCCGGCCCGGTGGGCGTCCACAATCAGGCTCGACACCATGATGATGTCGCCGCGCGGCTGCTCGCGCAGGGATGGAAGAGCCAGCTGCGCGAGGTGCCACGGCCCGAAGGCGTTTACCCCCATGAGCTGCTCTACCTCAGCGAAGCTGGCGTCCGCGACATCGCGGACGGCACTGACGAAGCCGCCGCCGTTGTTGATGAGGATGCCGATGGACCCGAAGTCGCGCAGCACGGCATCCACCAGCGCCTCGCACTCAGCGCGCGAGCCGACGGATGCGCGGTAGGACTTCGCCTCGCGCCCGAGCCCCTTGATGGCGTGCACGGTCTCCTCAGCCGTCTCAGCGTTCCGGTGGTAGTTCACCGCGACATCGGCGCCGTCCTCGGCCAGAGCCAGCGAGATGGCGTGACCGATACCACGGCCTCCGCCGGTTACCAGGGCTACCCGTCCTTCAAGCGACATGGTCCTGTCCTCCTCGGCAAAGACGGACTATAGCGCCGCACCACGACGGAGACCGACCGGACACTCCTGCGGTCGTGCACGCCGACGGCTTCGGCGACCTCGGCATCTGTTGCGCCCATCGCCACCCGGAGCGGGTGCTCCGCAGTCGCCCCTTGGTGATCCTGGGATCACGTCGGTACCTGACCAGCTTTCACCCGAAGGCTTCCGGAGTTCTCTGGTCGGGAGGGAAGGCTGCTGCCGCAGCCGCAAATCGCTCGGAGGGCCGTCGAGGTCTTCGGCGCTGAGGCCGCGTCAATCCAATTCGAAGCTGCTGCCCACGCACAATCGCTCGCGAAGCTGATCGTCAGACAACACGAAGAGACGCAGGAGCCCGACCTACGGTCCCAGGTGCTAGACGCAATAGATGAGATGGCCCGCGCCGGATTCCTCGGAATGGCCGAGGAGCTGACCTCGCTCGATCGCTCTACAGCATCGAGGACGGCCGGTACCTGACCAGCTTTCACCCGAAGGCTTCCGGAGTTCTCTGGTCGGGAGGGAAGGCTGCTGCCGCTTGAGAGGGGATCGTTGATCGGCGGATTCGGTGCTCTCGAAGCAACGGCGCGAGCCCTAGACGTCGCGTTCTCGGACCAGCATCAATGACCGCTAGGCAGCCTTCGGCCGCGATGGTCAGGCCGATTCTCGGACCAAGGCTCCACGTGATCTCTGCCCCACTGGTGTCAGTGCGCTGAAGGCCGCGCCGGGGCCTTCGACCCAAGACAAGCTCCCCGCTCTGTCCTCCGCAGCGCAGCTCGGCGGCTCCACTTTAGTCGGCGTATGGTTAGTTCAATCGCCGTGAAGTACCGCGGGACCAGCCGTGTCGATAGCAGCAGCCTCTTGGCGCTCGTTACGCTCGGACCATGACTACCCGCTGGGCTACGGCTGCCCCAAGGGGCTAGAGCGGAACTTAAGAATCGGCTCCTGCCGGGAATCCGCTCTCCGGGACTCAAGTACCCCGTCATCCTTCAGCCGGAAGGTACCCCCTTCTTTTTCTGGGTTGAAGTGGCGCAAACACCTGGAGCCCTCGATAAACAAGCTGCTGTGTGGTTATCCGCTGTCCCTGGTGCCAAGCGGAAGAGCTCCCGCTCGAGCCGCTCGGGCCAATGCGCGGAGTTCCTCCAGGCTCAGCTGGGCCGACAGCTCGCGGGCATCGACGAAGAGTTGGCTACGCGCGTCAACGAGCGTGGCGCCATCCCGGGGAAAGAAGCCGAGATGCTTGCCTAAGAGCTCCCAGGCCCGGACTCGTACCGATGCCTCGGGAGCGGTCGTCGCCTCCTTGAGCAGCCCATCGCGCACATCCTCGGCAGTGAGTTGAGCCTGCTCAGCTAATGCGGCCTGGCGCTCCTCAATCGCCTCGCGGACCTCGGGGTTGGCCATCAGCTCGACGCCACGCACGCGGGCACCCGCAGCCGAGTAGCCGGCCCGCCGGGCGGCAGCCGAGGCGTTTGAGTCGATCTGATACTCCCGGACGAAGGCTTCCTGAGGTGGTCTAAGGGCCATGTCGTAATGATACGTGGTATCGATGGCCGCGTGCCTCCGTTACGCCGTGTTACGACCCCGCGGAAACGCAGGCCGATCCCTGGCCGGGGCGTGTATTGCCCTGACTGTCAGCGGTCGGGAGCGCGAAAGCGCGAATCCTATCGGCGTCGGCGCAGTGAGAAGAAGCTTGCGCAGGAGGAAGGAGTTGCCTGAACGAACGCGACGGCGCGGCCATCACGAGGGATCCATTGGACAGCGCGCAGACGGTCGTTGGCAGGGCCGGATCTCTCTTGCCGATGGCCGACGCAAGTACGTCTACGCGTCCACGAAGAAGGAGGTCGTCGAGAAGATGGACGCCGCGAAGCGCCAGCTCGCCGACGGCCTCGACTCCCTCAACGAGCGCCAGACCGTCGAGCAGTTTCTAGGCCACTGGCTCGTGGATGCCGCGAAGCCCTCGCTCCAGCCACGGACGTGGGCGGCATACGAGAGCATCGTCCGTGTTCGTGTGAACCCTCGTGTCGGGCACCTGAAGCTCAACCGGCTCACGCCTCAGCATCTGCAGACGCTGTACTCGGATCTGCTGGGCACCGGACTCACGTTGCGGAGCGTGCAGTTCACACATGCCGTGCTGCATCGTGCGTTGAAGCAGGCACTCCAGTGGGGGCTCATCGCACGGAACCCGGCTGACGCGGTGACACCACCACGACCTAGGCGAAAGGAGTTCCACGCGCTCACCCACGAAGAGGTGGACACGCTACTTGGGGCCGTCGAGGGGACAGAGCGCTACGCGCTGTACGTGCTCGCAGTCACGACGGGCATCCGCCAGGGGGAGCTGCTCGCCCTGAAGTGGGGAGACCTCGACCTTGAATCCGGGAAGCTTTCAGTCCAACGCCGCCTCGAACGGCGCAGCCTGAAGGAGGGCCACGTCTTCGCCGATGCCAAGAAGGGCAGGAGTCGTCGCAGCGTCGCGTTGTCCGGGCTTGCCATCGATGCCCTTCACAGCAGCCGAACACGTCAAGCCGAGACTCGGCTTCGAGTGGGGGCGGCATGGACGGACCTCGACCTCGTGTTCACGAACGAGCTGGGCGATCCGCTCGCGCCACGGAGCGCGACCCGGAACCTTCACGCGGACCTCGAATCCGCAGGGCTACCGAAGGTTCGCTTCCACGACCTCCGGCACACAGCAGCCACCCTGCTCCTCGGGGACGGCACTCATCCGAAGGTCGTGCAGGAGATGATGGGGCATGCGACGATCGCTGTGACCATGGATGTGTACAGCCATGTGCTCCCGCACATGCAACAGGCTGCGGCCAGTACGTTCGACCGCCTGCTGAAGCCAGCGAGATCTAGCTAACGAACGGTTGTTTTGGTGTCAGTTTTGGTGTCAAACAACGATACGACCTGGGCCATCCGGCCCGTAAGCCCAGTGTTCATAGGCTTGCCGGGGTGGCGGAACTGGCAGACGCAGCGGACTTAAAATCCGTGGCCGCAAGGCGTGAGGGTTCGAGTCCCTCCCCCGGTACCACCCCAACTCTCCAAGCGTGCGCCAAGCGAACGCTGAGACGGCCGCCTTGCCTTCGAGTCGACCAATTGATTATGGCGGCGAACCTCCGCGGCGGCCCTGATTCGAGGCATCGCGACGCGCTGGGGGTTGCAGGGCGCGCTAGGGTGGTCGCGAACGAAGAGCAGCAACACCAGGGAGGCGCGCGAATGCCAGCACTCGAGGGAATGCGGATCCTCGACATGACGCAGTACGAGGCGGGAACGTCCTGCACGCAGGCGCTCGCCTGGCTCGGGGCGGACGTGGTCAAGATCGAACGGCCGGGCGTGGGCGACCCCGGCCGCGGCGTGGGACGCGGCACCGATAATTCGCCCTACTTCGTCAACTGGAACAGCAACAAGCGCAGCCTCACGCTGGACCTGCAGCAGGCCGCGGGGCGGGACCTGCTCCTCCGACTCGTCCCTCAGTACGACGTGTTCGTGGAGAACTACGGGCCCGGCGTGATCGAGAAGCTCGACCTCGGGTACGACGTGATGCGCGCAGCGAACCCGGCGATCATCTACGCGCGGCTCAAGGGATTCGGCACGAGCGGGCCGTACTCCTCGTACAAGTGTTTCGACATGGTGGCGCAAGCGAGTGGGGGCGCCTTCTCGGTCACGGGCCTGCCCGACGGCCCCCCCACCCGCCCGGGCGTGACCGTCGGCGACTCCGGCACGGGCGTGCAGCTCGCCCTCGCAATCACGGCCGCGTACGTCCAGCGTCTGCAGACGGGCGAGGGGCAGGCGATCGAGATCTCGATGCAGGAGGCGATGACCTACTGGATGCGGACCGCGATCTCGAGCGGCGCCGACTGGGGGCGGAAAGCAGCGCCACGCAACGGCAACGGCCCGGCGGCCACCTCCAATCTGTACCCCTGCGCGGGGGGCGGGCCGAACGACCACGTCTTCGTGATGATCGTGACGCCGCGGATGTGGGACACCTTTTGTACCGCCACCGGGCAGGAGGAGCTGGGCGACGACCCCCGCTTCGTCGACCCCGCCGCTCGCCTCGAGAACAGCGAGGCCCTCAAGGAGACGATCGCGGCCTGGACCCGCCAGCATCCGAAGTCCGAGGCCATGCGCATCCTTGGCGAGGCCGGCGTTCCCTGCGGGGCCGTGCTCGATACGCAGGACCTCTACGAGGACCCCCACCTCCTCGCCCGCGACTTCGTGAAGACGGTTGAGCACGACGCGCTCGGCGAGGTGCGGCTGCTGGGCTGGCCGCCGCGCATGTCCGCGAGCGAGGTCCCGTTGAAGGCGTCGCCCCTCCTCGGTCAGCACACCCACGACGTCCTCGCGCAGGACCTCGGGCTGGGCGAGGGGGAGCTAGCGGCGTTGGCCGAGACCGGGGTAATCGGCTAGCGCGCTCACGGCGCCCATTCGAGGAAGTTGGCGTTCGCCCAGCCGGCGGTGCCGCCCGGCAGCTCAATGTGGATCCAGGTCTCCCCCTCCGGGTGCCGGAAGAGGGCCGTCGGACCGGGATTATCGCGGCTGGGGAGCGCTGTCTCCGTAACCGCCGCGGTCGTGCCGTTCGGGGCGCAGGCAAGGATCGCTCCGGCGAACGAGGGATCGTCGCGCAGGTTCAGGCACTCGTCCGCCCCGTGGATGCGGAGCCGAGGCTCATCGAACGGGGGGAACTGCACGACCGGCGCGAGGAGGGGTACCGGGGAGGAGAAACCCCTCCCGCCGCCCGCGAAACCGAAGCGGAGGAATTCGCTGGTATTCCCCCAAGGCCGCACGCCGAGCCAGATCGCGTTACGAAACTCCCCAATCTCGACCTCTCTCTGCACGGTCCCCTCACGGTTAGTGACTCGCCACAGGCGCAGGGAGAACAGATCGGGATTGTCGGGCGAAGGAACACCCAGCGGTGCGGATCCGAGCAGTTCGCCCTGCCTGGAGACGAACCAGAGGCCGTCGTTCGTCTCGATCACGAGTGCGGACGAATCAGCGAGCCAGCTCGCTCCGTGGGCAGACAGCCGGCCGGAGAGGTTCGCCCCAAGCACGCGGAAGCGCGGCTGACCGTCGGTTCGAGTGACGGTCAGCATCCGGAGTCCAGGGACGAGACCTGGCCCAGCCCCGGGGTATGAATTCGCAAGAGTCGCGGCATGCGCGATCAACTCGCCGCTTGGTGAAATCGGCGACAGGCCGAATGCAGCGGGAATTTCCAACTCAGCGAGCACGGACCCGTCCCATCCGAACCACGCGCGAGAGCTCTCGCCGTAGACAACGAAGCCGAGGCCGCCCGGAAGCACCTCTGGGACGCCAAAACGGGGAGATGCCTCCGCGACCATGCGCGGAGGCTCGCCTGTTGGGACATCGACGAGGAAGACGGCGGTCGCGGTATCAAGAACCAGCCTCGAACCGTCGGGAGACCAGAGCGCCGTTCGGAGCGAGGTCGTCGACGGGGGCGGATCGATGGGAATCGGGACCAGTGTGCGGACATCGAAGTCGACTACCGCTAGCCAGACGGTATCTGGCTGCCGCGGACCGCGGGCCGCGACCACGCCGAGCGAGCCCTCCGGGCTCGGTCCGACGAGGATCGCAGCGTCCACGGCCCGATACGTGATGCCGCGCGTACGATCGTGAAGAAGCCCCTCATCACCAACAATCCAGCGGTTGTCCCGCGACACGTTGAGGGGTCTATCGGCCTCGTCTGGGTAGCGCCAGCCCTCGACAGCGCCGGTGATTGGGTCGAGGAGGTACACACCGGAGATTGCGTCCACGGTCTCGCCCGGAGCGAAGTCGTGGCGAACGAGCGCGCCGGGCGCATCCTTGAACACGGCGTCGAACGTCATCGGGAGCGGGGTTGGGACCGGGATAGGCGTGGGCATGGGCGTGGAGTCGGGCGGCTCGGCCGTCGGTTCCACCGCCGCCACCGCCGTCGCCGTCGCAGGCACGGTCGCGGGAGCGGCCGCGTTGGACCCGTCGCCGCCACCGCAGGCCGATGCGAGAAGCGAGAGCGTCACCGCCACCGCGAGCAACACGCGCACACGCATCTGCCCACCTTAGGCCCCGGCATCGCGGACTACCCGATTGGTGGCCTCCCCCCGAGGGCGATCGCCTCCGCGAGGCGGGCGGGGCCGATCGTCGCGAAGGGCTCGTCGTTGCGCGCGAGCATGCCGCGTACGCGCTCGGTGGCCGCGAGGGCGCCATCGATCAGCTCTTGCGGATACTGGAGCGAAACCTGGTGCTCGGCGAACTCATCCTCATCGTCGATGTCGACGGACCCGTCGCGCCTACGGATGACATCCAGATCGAGGTCGATCATCTTCACGCGGCCGTCCTCCCAGACCGCCGGCGCGATGATGTCGACGTAGACCTCGGGCTCGCCCGACGCGAACCAGATCGGGGCCCACCAGTCCCGACTGACGAGCTTGACCATCGCCCGCTCGAGCGGCTTCAGCCCCTCGTCCCCCCGCTCGACAGGGGTACCCGCGGGGCCCCAGAGCCAGTGGCCGTACTCGTCCTCGCCGAGCGAAGCGAGGTCGTAGTGCCAGTGCTTCGTATCGGGGTACTTGCGAAAGTTGACGTCGACGCGTTCGCCAGCCATCGGAGGCAGCGTACCCGGCTGGACGCGCAACAAACACAGAGGCCAGGCGTTTCCGCCCGGCCTCCGCAATGCGTAACGAAGAAGCTGCGAAGCGCCGGCCTACGCGCCCTTGAACTCGAAGTCCGGCTCGTGGCCCAGGTAGAGCTTCCCAATCGTTTCATACAGCGGATGCGCCACCCAGCGGTGCGAGGCGCAGCCGTGCGCGTCGCGGAGCTTGCGCTCGAGCGGGTTGTACATGCGCCCCGCGGACGTGCCCGCGGTGTTGTGGATCAGGTCCACCGCCTGGAGACAGGCGTTCGCCGCGAAGGTGCAGGCCAGGCGCGCACGCTTGGTCGTTTCCGCGCTCGGGTGCGGGGCGCCGTCCGCAAGCTCCTCCTCGATATCGGCCATGGCGTCCATCACGAAGGCGCGCGCCGCCTGCACGGTCGCCTCGGCTTCGCCCATGCGGTATTGGGCGATGGGCCGGTCGCGGAGCGTGGAGGCAGACATCAACGGCGTCTTCGTCTGCGCGAGGTCGACGAAGGCATCCATCGCCCCCCGGCCTACGCCCAGCGCCACCGCCGCCTTGTTGTACGAAAGGCGCAGGGGCACGGGCATGCGGAACACAGGGTTGGGGTAGTGGGCGGGAAGCTTCATCAGCTCGACGTCCAGCCACTTCTTCTCGATGACGGCGCCGTCGACCTTGACGTCGTGGCTGCCTGAGCCGCGCAGGCCGGCGACGTCCCAGGTATCGACAATTTCGAACTTGGACCTGTTCACGAAGAACATCTTCGTCTTCGGCATGCCGGTCGCCTCGTCCGTGACGGGCTCGTCGTTCTCGTAGACGGGGCAGCCCATGAAGGCCCACTCGACCTGGTGGCAGCCGCTCTGGAAGGTGGTCTGGCCTGAGATCTTGTAGCTGCCGTCGGGCTGCTCGACGGCCCTACCCGGAACCGTGCCCGGGCCGCCGCCGCCGCACATGATCACGCGCGGGTTGTCGAGGTAGACCTCCTGGGCGAGTTCCTTGGGCATGCCCCCGGCGGCCATGGCGTTGATCTCGGACCCGATCATCACGTTCCAGCCGACCGAGGCGTCGATGGCGGAAATGGCTTCGAGGACCTCGATGGTTTCCCGCGCTGAGGCGTCTTCGCCGTCGAGCTCGGGCGGGAGAGTGAAGCGGAAGAAGCCCTCGTCGATGAGGATATCGACCATGCTCTGGGGGAGGTGGCGCAGCTTCTGGGCTTCGTCGCCGCCCTCGCGGATGACCTGGGTGAGCTTGCCGACACGCTCGAGGGGCGTGCCCTGCAGCGTCGTAGAAGCCGTGGCCACGGTGTGGACCTCCAAGGGTTCTGAGATGGAGTGCTGAGCGGGCAAAGTATAGAGGGAACCGGCGGGGCGGTCAGGCGGGGGCGCGCTCCGGGCTCTTTACGGCGATGCCCGGGGAGGATCGAAGCTCCACGTGGCGGTGAGCTCGGTGTACGCGATGGTCGTGGCCGCCCAATCGGGGCCGGCAAGCTCGGACCAGCCCCGGCGCGGGTGAGCGGAAAGAGCGCCTTCGAGCAGGAACCAGTTCGGCATCGTGAGCACGCCCCCCCGGTCGCAGGAGTCCAGCATCGCTTCTGGGTAGGCGCGGCTGCTCGATGCGCTCGACGCCGCGTCGGGCAGTTGAGGACCCCTGGGGCGGTGCTACGGTGCCCGCATGGCCGGTCGCAGGTGGTTCGGGTTCACGGCGCTCGCCGCTAGCGCTAGCGCTGGCGTTGGCCGCTTGCGGCGGGGGCGGCGATGACCCATCGGGAACGGCGACGGCGGTAGCGGAGCCAACGGCCACGGCCGCAAGCGAAACCGCGGCTTCCAGCCCCTCCCCCACGCCCCTCCCCGCCACCGCCACCGCCACCGCCACCCCCAGCCCCAGCCCCACGCCCCTCATCCCCGGCGGCCGGATCCGCGAACTGACGTGGCGCGAGCCCGTCGAGATCGACGGCTTCGCCGTCATCATCGGCGTCGGTTGCTTCGGCTGTGACGTGCCCCTGGAACGGGTAGTCAGGATCTATCGCAACCCGGCAGGCGAGTTGCGGCAGGACGTGCTCTTCGAGCAGACGCCGTACGGCGGTGGCCCCCGCTACATCAGCGGGGTGGCGATCGCGAGGGGTGGCGCAACGGTCGCCGTGACCGTCTGCGCGTCGGGCTACTGCGGGGGCGTCGCCTACGCCTCGCCCGATGCGACCAGCGAGCTTCACGTCTCTCCGGACGGCGGGATCACCTATTCGCTAGCGGAGCTTGCGGGCGCGAAGGCGGCCCAGGGCTACGGCGCCGAGGGGCTCTTGCTCTGGAACCAGGACTCTCGCGGCGTCTTCACCTACGAATGGCACGCTGCGGGACAGCCGCTCGCAGCACCGAGCAGCGCCGCCCGCTTCCCTACCGTTGCTGCAGATGCGGCGACTGAGTTCTGGGCCACTGCCGAGCGTACCCAAGTGGTCCTGACGGACGGCACCGTCGTGTGGGAAGTGCCAGTGGACGGCGGCGAGATCCAACGGCTCCTCCCGCGCCCCGACGGTGGGGTGCTTCTCATCTTCTGGCGGCTCGGAGACGCAGACTTCGTCACCCGCTCGATGGGCGGGCAGGACATCAACCACGTGCGGATCCGCGGGGGGTTGCTGGTGCCCCGGTCCTGGCACGATCAGGACACGATCACCGCGAACTTCTGGGCCGGCGAGAGCACTCCGGTGCTCTTTCGTCCCGGCTCGGGTTCGATCCGGCCGCTCGAAGGGCCGTTCGCCAGCTTCACGAGCGACGCAGAGCCCGACCTGCTGCTCGGCCGGAATTGGTGGCTGGCCTCAATCCCCGGGCCGTTCGCCCGCGTCGCGTCGGGCGAGGAGTGCCTGAACGTGCGCGCGGCGCCAGCGCTCATCGCGGAGGTGCGGGGCTGCTGGGCGGACGGCGTCCTGTTCCGCACCGAGGGCCGCACCGAATTCCTGGACGGCCGCGAGTGGGTCGAGGTCACGCCGCCCAGCGGCGAGCCGGGTTGGGCGGCGGCCGAGTTCCTCGAGTATTTGCCTGCCCCGGAGGAGCCGCCGAAGTACGGGGTAACGGTCTATCCAGCGGATGTCCAGACTGGCATCCCCGCCGTCGACCGCGTCCTCGACGCGCTCCGCTCCCGAGATTCGCAGCAACTCGCAGACGTCATCGACTACCTCCTCATCGGATGCGTAGCGGAGCAGATGGGGATCGGGTCACGACCCCTCTGCGCGGAGGGCGAGGCGATCGGCACACTGATCCGAGTGTTTCCCGGCTCTCAATGCGAGGGGTTCTATCGCAGCCCGGAAGGCGCGATCAGGCACATCATCGGTCTGGCCGTGAGAGCACCGCGCGTCTACGCGCTGAGCCGGACGGGAAGCAGCAGCGACGACTGGCCCTCAGGCGACTACGCCCTCGCCATGACGCTCTCCTCCGGCTTCGGAGTCACGCTGTTCGTGGGCGACGAGGGCATCATCCGCACGAGCGGGAGCTGTGGTGCCCTGGCTCCGGGCCAGGCCGATGACGCCGAGTACATCCTGCCGCCCCTGGACTGATTGGGCCCACGCCGCCCCGCCCGCGGGAGTAGACTCCCGCCCACTCTCCACGGAGGCCCCCGATGGCTGAAAGCAAGCTCGTGGCGATGCTCTTCGACGCCTGGGACGACCTCGACCGCGCCTATGAAGGCGTCGCCGCCGCCGAGCGGGGGTGACATGCAGGTCCGCGAGTTCTTCCGCGAGTACGACGCGTTTGTCCCGCAAGGTGACGGCGACGCTCGCGCGCTCTTGCGGCTGGACGTGCGCCGGCATGCGATCATCGCGGATAACCTCGACGTGATCGAGGGCAAGCGCGTCCTCGACATCGCCTCCCACGACGGACGCATGTCCTTCGCCGCGCTCGAAGCTGGCGCGGAGCACGTGATCGGAGTCGAGGGGCGCCCCGAGCTCGTCGAGGCCGCGACCCGGCACGTGGCCGGCTACGGCATTGCGCCCGAGCGCTTCGAATTCCGTGTCGGCGACGCCCACGAGGCGCTCGCAGACTTCCAGCCGGGCCAATTCGACACCATTTTCTGCCTCGGCTTCCTCCACCACACACCACATCACGTGCGGCTCCTCCGGGAATTCCGTCGCCTGGGTGCCGAGCATCTCATCCTTGACACCCCCATCACGCTCGACAAGAAGCTGATCGTTGAGTTCACGCTCGAGGACACGTCGGACACGCTCATGGCGATCGGCGACCGGCCCGCGGCGTGGGCGGGGCGCATGAGCCGCCCACTCTTGGAGGCGCTGATCGGCGAGGCGGGCTATGACTTCCGCTACTTCGACTGGCCACGCCTGATGCGGCGGCTCGACCGGCCGTGCCCGGAGATCACCGAGTCCAAGTACGCCGACGGCCGCCGCGTGACCGTGCGCTGCCAGCGCCGGAACGCGGGGGACGCGTTCGTCCTCGCCGATCCTCCGCGGGGCTGGCGCGTCCCCGATTCGAGATTGACTCGCGCAGTCCTGACCCGCGCCCGAAGATTGCGCCGCCTCTTCCGATAAGGCGATCCCCACCGCGGCTGTCGTCGGAAGGCCCCGGTCAGGGCGGTGGCCGCGAGAAGCCCGCTTGGTCGCTGCCGGCCCCATCGTCGCGGTGTGGGTGAGGCTGGCCCCGCGACCGTCTCCATCAGCGCCGTTCGCCCGACGGGCCTCGGGTGGGTTGACCCATCGGTTGGCTTTAGCCCCGGCTCGACCTCGCGATCGATTTCGTTCTGCCACGGCGTGGCCAACTTTCACCCACGCCGCCTCGACCGCGGGATAGACTCCCGCCCTACTCTCCACGGAGGTCCCCGATGGCCGAAAGTAAGCTCGTCGCGATGCTCTTCGATGCTTGGGACGACCTCGACCGCGCCTCTGAAGGCGTCACCGCGGAGGAGGCGACGGCGCAGCCGGAGGGGGGCAGCTCCTTCGGCTGGACGCTGCGTCACCTAGCCGGCGGCCTCGACTTCTGGGTCAATACGCAGCTGCGAGGTGGGTCGCAGCACCCGACCTTCGCCGCCGAGCACGCGAAGTACGAATTCAGCGGCGCCTGCGGGGACTGGGACGCCATCGCCGCCGCCGCGCGCGATGTGCGCCGCGACATCGAATCCTATCTGCGCCCCCTCTCTGAGGACGACCTCGCCACGATCGAGGTGCCGGGCCAGGGGCCGTACCCGGCGGTGTCGCTGCGCTACATGGTCTCGCGCTCGATCGCCCACACGTACTTCCACATCGGCGAAGTGGCGACGAAACGCGGCCTAACCGGCGACTTCCCCGGCCCCCTCCCGAACGTCATTGAGTAGCACGGACATGATTACCTGGACCGTAGGGCTGACCGCACGATCGGGCCGTGAGAACAGCTTCGTAGCGCTCGCGAACGAGCTCACGGAGACCTCGAATCGGCTCGACGCGGGCTGCGTCGTTTACATCTGCCTGCAGAACCTCGAGGACGCGCGCGACTTCCTCTGGTACGAGCAGTGGGCGACGATGCCCCTGCTCGAGAAGCACGTCGCGCGCATCAGCCCGATGCTCCGCGGCAGCAGCGATGGGCCCGAGGGTTCCGAGGCCTCACGACTCGATGCGGCGATCGAGCGCCGTGAACAGCTCGGCTACGACGTCCTTCAGGACGCGGAGCCGGCACCCCGCGACTGGGCCGCGGCGGGAATCACGAGTTGGGTCGAAGTACGAACCAAGCCAGGTCGCGAGCAGGGTTTCAGGCGGATTGCGGCTGAGCTGAGCCGCAGCGGCCAGGCCAGCGAAGGATGCATCTCGCACATCGCCCACCAACGCGAGGACGACCCCCCGCCTCTTCAGCTGGCTCGAGCAGTGGCGGAACGAGGACGCGCTGGCCACGCGCATGGCAGCGCTGACGGCGGGCTACGGCCCGCCGCGCGGCAGCGAGGGTCTCGACGCTCTCCCCGCCGCCATCGCCGACGAACTCGAGTCGATCGCCGTGATGCGCTGCCGGGTGGTCGCGGCGTGATCGCGCCGCGGCGTCCCGCCCGCCGCGTCCTGCCGGCCGCGCTGCGGCTGCGGATTGCGCTCCAGTCGCCGAGCCTGGGGCGACCGAACTGGTCATCGATCCGAAGCTGGCACCGGGCTACGGCGGCGTGCGCATTTGGACGACGCGCGTAATTTCACCGTTCACTGACCGAAGGAAGAATGGCGCCGCGAGGATCCCGGCGAGAGCCAGCACGTACCCACGCCCCGTATCCTCGCTCGGGGACCCGCTCCACATGAATCTGTTTGGGCGAGGCTGAAGCTATGAAGGCCAGCGTTCTCTACGAGGTGAACGAACCGCTCGCGATCGTGGAGCTCGAGCAGGAGGCCCCGCAAGCGGGCGAGGTGCTCGTCCGGATCGGCGCGGCCGGGCTCTGCGCGAGCGACCATCACATCATGACGGGCACGGGCGCCCTCCCCTTGCCCGTGGTGCTCGGCCACGAAGGCGCGGGCACGGTCGCGGCGGTGGGCGCGGGCGTCACGAACGTGGCCCCCGGCGATCGCTGCACGCTTTCGTTCATCTCGAACTGCGGGCACTGCCGCACCTGCCGCCGCGGTCACCCCCAACTCTGCGAGACGAACCGCGCGACGGGCGCGCGCCAGTTCGACGGGACGCTTCGCCTCCGCGACGGCGCCGGCGCTGAGGTCCATCAGATGGCGAAGCTCGGGGTCTTCGGCGAGCGCGTCGTCGCGCCAGCGCAGGCCTGTTACCCGATCCCCGACGGTCTTTCGATGGAAGAGGCCGCGCTCGTCGGTTGCTGTGTGACCACCGGTGTCGGCGCGGTCATCAACCAGCCGGCGATTTCCGTGGGCGCGACAGTGGCGGTCTGGGGCTGCGGTGGGGTGGGGCTGAACGTCATCCAAGGTGCGCGAGCGATGAACGCCGCGCGGATTATCGCCGTGGACGTGCGCGCACCGGCCCTGGAATTCGCGAAGGCGTTTGGCGCCACCGACTTCGTCGACGCGAGCGAACGCGATCCCGTGCAGGCGATCAAGGAGCTCACGGGCGGGGTCGACTTCGCCTTCGACGCGATCGGCAATCGTGTCGCCACGCAGCAAGCGTTCGAATCACTCGCGCCTCTGGGCACGGCCGTGATGGTGGGCCTCGCGCCCCTTGGCGAGGAGGCTGCCATCGACATGGTCTCGCTCGTGCGCGGGCAGAAGACGCTCGTTGGCTCGTACTACGGTTCCGCAAGCCCGCACGAGACCTTCGCCAAGGTCATCAGCCTCTGGCAACGGGGGGCGCTCGACATCGCTGGATTGGTCACGCGCCGCTACCCGCTCGACGACATCAACCGTGGCTTCGACGACCTCGCGGCCGGCAACGACGGCCGCGGCGTGATCGTCTTCGACTAGGCCTTACAGCGCTCCGTATCGATAGCAGCTCGGCGTGTGGTCGTTCACCAGGCCCGCGGATTGCATGAAGGCGTAGCAGATCGTCGGGCCGA
>Ga0310121_10001400_pt1 | contig 24752 bp, 20 predicted proteins | sample CB27_Tmax_986_MG_FD_203504 | JGI IMG/M metagenome (GOLD analysis project Ga0310121, IMG submission 203504) | Marine microbial communities from Western Arctic Ocean, Canada - CB27_Tmax_986 | ecosystem: Environmental > Aquatic > Marine > Oceanic | place: Canada: Western Arctic Ocean | collected...
TCAGGCTGAACGTTCAGTTTGTTCTTGGGGGAGTCTGGTCTTTTCTCATATACTCCTATTCAAATACACCCCATTTTTCCCGTGTGAATATCCGCTACGGCGTTGCCCAGAGGGAGGGTAAAATCAGGTCTAGTATTTGTGTAGATACCAATGCCTCTGGTGAGAGGGTAGCGTGAGGGGACAATAAATCTGCCAGTTATTGATGCGCCAGTCCTTAGCGAACTGTTTTTCGCAAAAACATCCCCATCCGTGAAAGTTTCCACGGATCTGTTCCGTCATCCCTGCATAATGGAAATGCATGGTGACTTGAGCCTGAGCCAATCGCCAATATGCCAGGCGCCAGCTTGCCAATCGCCAGCTTTCGAGTGGAAAAGGGCCTCGTCGTGTTATTTGGGGATCCGCCTCATGGAAGTGCCCAAGGAGCCAACGAAATGAAATCCAGTTTGGTAAACAAATCTGTCCTAGTGAGCACAATTTTCGCCGGACTGATCGTGGCAACCACTTCAGGTTCGGTAATCGCCGGGACGCCCGTGTACATTGGCAGCCGCGTGCCTACCGGTTCACGGATCTCGATGGACGATGTTGACCACGCTCCGTGGAATGGAATCTTAAAACAATACGTCGATGCAGACGGATTCGTGGACTATAAGGCTCTCAAGAATTCGTCCCGCGGCCTTCATTCCCTCAACAATTATTTGGCAAAGCTGTCGTCGGCCAATCCGAACCTGGCCGCTTCACGTGAAGGAAAACTTGCTTTCTGGATCAATGCTTACAATTCTGTAACGGTCCACGGAATCCTGCGCGAGTATCCGACCTCTAGTATTCGCAATCATACGGCCAGAGTCTTTGGCTACAACATCTGGAAGGACTTGCAACTCTACGTCGGTGGCACTCCGGTATCATTGGAGCATATCGAGCATCAGATCCTACGGCCGATGAATGAACCCCGCATCCACTTTGCGATCGTGTGTGCATCCGTAGGGTGTGCCCGACTACGAAACGAAGCGTACGTAGCCGCGGACATCGACCAGCAACTTAGCTCCAACACGTTGGACTTCTTCAGCCGATCTAAAAACTTTCGCTTTGACCCTGGGTCCAATCGATTCCATCTATCGGCCATTCTCAAATGGTTTGGCGAGGACTTTGGAGCTAACCAATCCGCGCAACTGCACCGCGTCTCCGCCTGGATGCCAACCACCGCGGCCCAACACGCGGCCAGCGGTGGTACGGCTCGAGTCTCCTATCTCGCCTACGATTGGAATATCAACGATCAGGCCAGCCGCTAGGCTAGTTAGGGGGCTTGGGCGTCTTCGATCGAGCCTTGGATTGGGTGGGCTCGGAACGGTCCTACAAATGTCGAGGCTCTCCATGTGAGAGGCCGCGTCGGTAGCAGAAATTGCTATAATCTTGGCTCGTCTCAGCGGGCCGAGTCGTTCGTGTCCAGCACGACGACCTCACGGCGAATCGAGAGCACTTTAATCGGGCATCCGCAACCTGGCGATGGCGGAGGTCACGTACCCCGGAGTGTTGGAGAAAATCCTCACCACCCCCGTGGATGGCGTGGAAAATCACGAAGAACTGATGCGGCTACTTCTGGAAGACAAATCAGCCCTTAAAGTTTATGTAAATGTCGCCGACGAATGACATATCAACGCCGTGAAAGTCATCTTAACCCAAATGGTATTATTCCGATGAAGAACTCCTCGACCGCTCCAGCCATCTTTATGCTCATGCTCTGCAATACAGTTCAACTTCGCGCTGGCGAACCGGATCACCTTGTCTTTGAGCCACCTCGGAACATCGCCCGCGGAAAGCAGATTGTCCTTATCTCGGGGGATGAAGAATATCGATCGGAGGAAGCGTGTCCAATGTTGGGGAAGCTCCTTAGCCAGCGGCATGGATTCCGTTGCACGGTACTGTTTGCCATCGACAAGGAGCACGGTTTCATCAACCCCAATGAGAACGCGAACATACCTGGGCTCGAAGCGCTCGATACAGCCGATTTGATGATTATCGCCACTCGCTTCCGAGATCTTCCGGACGATCAATTTCGGCCCATTCTCGATTACATCAAGCAGGGCAAACCGGTCATTGGGCTGAGAACGGCCACGCATGCCTTCAACACTCAGAGCCGATTCGGCGACTATGACTGGAATCAATTCGGGCTCAATGTGCTGGGCGAAAAATGGGTCAATCACCACGGTCACCACGGCAAAGAAGGGGGCCGAGGAGTGATTGAACCGGCGCATTCGGAGCACCCGATCCTAAATGGCGTTGACGATGTATTCGTCCAATCCGACATCTACACGGTCAAAAACCTCGACGAATCGCAAGCGGCCGTACTGCTCCGCGGCGCCGTCACGGTGACACTGGATCCAGCCTCTGAAATCATTGACGGCCCCAAGAACGATCCCATGATGGCTTTGGCATGGCTGCGCGCCTACGACACACCAAACGGAGGTACCGGTCGGGCGTTCGCGACGACAGCCGGAGCCGCTATCGATTTCGAAAGTGACGATTTACGACGGCTCATTGTCAACGCGTGTTACCATCTGTTGGGCCTGGATGTACCCACCCAAGCCGACTGTGAACCAGTTGACGAATACTCTCCCTCATTCTTCGGTTTTATCAACGAGAACGACTTTTTCAAAAAACGAAACATGCGCGTCAAGGATTTTGCGCTGGGTTCGTCCGCAAATACGATTCCAAGAGAGAGTAAGTGACGACCATGCGAAGATTTCTCTCACGACTCACGACTCATGCCATGGGCCATGCCATGGACGTTGGCCTGCGCGCAACCGGCGTTGACCGAGCAGTCCGCCGATTGGAAGACCCAACGTCTTGACGGGCTGTACTACAGTGAAGGGGCGACGTCGGGCGATTTCAACCAAGATGGGCACGTGGACGTCGCGTCCGGTCCACTGTGGTTCGAAGGACCGAACTTCACGGTCCCGCATCGCTTTTATCATCAAGAACCGTTTGACCAGCTAAATTACGCTAATAATTTCCTGGCCGTCACGGATGATTTTAATGGAGACGGTTGGGACGACATCCTTGTCGTTGGGTTCCCCGGCGAAGATACTTCTTGGTTTGAAAATCCTCAGGTTGCGGATCGATATTGGCCTCGTCATCAGGTCATGGATACGGTGGACAATGAATCGCCGACGTACGTCGATTTGACCGGCGACGGGCGGGGCGAGATAGTCTGCAGTGTTGCCGGCTATTTTGGTTTTGCCGAAGTGAATCGCGAAGCGGCAGAGCGACCATAGGTATTCCGACGAATCTCCGACGAGAGTGCCGGAGGCAAGTTCACGCATGGCTTGGGAGTCGGCGACGTGGACGGAGACGGTCGCATAGATCTGTTGGAAAAAAGCGGATGGTGGCGTCAGCCTGAGTCGATGGAAGGTGATCCGGTATGGGAAAAGCATTCATTCATGTTTGGCCAGAATCATGGGCCCTCGCAAATGTTCGCTTACGACGTGGATGGCGACGGTGACAACGACGTGGTCTGTGCGCGCGATGCCCACGGCTACGGACTCGCCTGGTTCGAACATCATCGAGACGCGGATGGAAACATCCTCTTTCGCCACCACCTAATCATGGGAGACCGAGAAACAGAGACACCGCATGGAGTGGTCTTTTCCCAACTACATGCGGCTGAGTTGGTCGACATCGACGGCGATGGACTCAAGGATATCCTCACCGGCAAACGCTATTGGGCGCACGGCCCCCAAGGAGACGTCGAGCCGAATGCCCCAGCCGTGGTGGTTTGGTTTCAGCTACAACGTGGGGACGGAACCGCGGACGATGTGCGTTGGACTCCTCATCAGATTCACGACGACTCAGGCGTGGGACTCGAGGTAAACTATGCCGATCTTAACGACGACGGCGCGCTCGATGTGTTTACCGGGAACAAGAAAGGCGTGTTTGTTCATATTCAGTCGCGGTGACGGTGCGATGTTTCTTCGGGCTCCCGTCCGCTGGGCCTCGACGGCTAGAGTCCACCGCCTCGGTGAGTTACCATGGTAGCCTCGACGTTCGTCGTTTCGCCTCTTGCCCGGCAACCAAAGGGAGACAAGTCTTGAGTCAATCCACATCGGAATCCGCCAATGCCAACCGACTTCTCTGGGCCGGCTTCATGTCCATTTTGGCCGCCGGAGTCGGTTTCGCGATCCGCGGCGGCATCCTGGACAACTGGAGCCGCGAATTCAATTTCACCGGTGCGGAGCTGGGAGAGATTGGCGGTGGCGGTTTGACGGGATTCTGCTTCGGCATCATTATTGGCGGCGTGTTGGCGGACAAGATTGGCTACGGAAAATTGATCGTCGCGGCATTCGCCTTCCATATCTTATCCGCGGTGACGACACTCTACCCGTCGGTTGGAATGGAATCGGCCAGTGTTTACCAGTATCTGTTTTGGGGAACGTTCATGTTCGCCGTTGCCAACGGTTTACTCGAGGCCGCCGCCAATCCGCTGGTCGCCACGCTCTTTCCCGAGAAACGGACCCACTACTTGAATCTGCTGCACGCCAGTTGGCCGGCTGGAATGATCATTGGCGCCGCCGCCGGTTGGATACTGGATGACCGCTTGGAGTGGAGCTGGAAACCTCAGTTGGCTTTGTTCATTATTCCGACAATCGCGTACGGTTTGATGTTTTTGGGCCAGGCGATGCCAAAGTCCGCGGCTTCCAAGAGCGGCCTGAGCCTCGCGGAGATGTTCAAGGATGTCGGAATATTGGGTTCGTTGATTGTCTGCTATTTTCTCTCTCTTTTCTTTGCGGATCTATTCGTACCGCTGTTGACGACCGACGGTGCCACGACCGAACAGATCGCCGCGGCTGGCCAGCAGGCGTCGATGATCGGTTATGGAATCGCTGGCGTATTGTTGATTACTGTCGCGGTGATTACCCAATTCTCATTAGGTGCCTGGCTACTCTTTGTGTTGTTCATCGCCCATGCACTGGTTGGAGCCGTGGAGTTGGGCACGGATAACTGGATTCAAAACATCACGGGCAACATTCTATCCTCCCAACAAGGAAGATTTCTGTTTATCTGGACGTCGACATTGATGTTTCTTCTGCGTTTCTGTTCGGATTGGATTGAGCGAACGCTGAAGTTGTCGCCACCCGGCATCTTGTTGGTCTGTTCAATACTGGCTTGCCTCGGACTGTACCTGGCCAGCGGCGTGACCACGTTTACCGGTGCTTTGCTCGCTTTGACCGTTTATGCCGTGGGTAAGACGTTCTTTTGGCCGACAATGTTGGCCGTCGCTTCGGATCGATTCCCTAAGACCGGGGCCGTGGCCATTAGCATCATGGGAGGAATTGGATTGCTCTCAGCTGGATTGGTCGGATCGAAGGGGCTGGGTTACGCCAAAGACCGCTTCGCTGGTGAGGCGCTGCAGCAAGCCAGCGCTGAGGTCTATGAAGAGTATAAAGCCGCCAAGCCGAGTGAATTCACCTTTGCGAAACCCAGTTTCGGGATTGACGGTCAGAAGCTCGGAATGATCCAGGAAAAACTCAGCGCCATCTCCCAGGACGTCACTGCCGCTCCGCTCACGGATACAGAAAAGATGGTGCATCTCGCCAGCATCGACGGAGATCGTAAGACGCTGCGCGCGGATGCCTTTATTCCAGCGATGATGGCGGTCATCTATCTGCTGATTGTACTCTACTTCAAGAGTATCGGCGGGTATCGGCGAGTTGAATTGGATGGCTCCGACGGTGGCGGCTAGCCCCATATGGCTTGAACTCACGGAATTCCCGTAGTCAGCTCACGGCCGGCTGATCCGAAACGTTGCTTGACAATAGTATGCCTAAATCAATCGCAATACTTGGTGAGTATTCACCGGAATTCGAGCCTCACACTACCACGGACACCGCAATTGCCCATTCATCCGCGAAGCTAGGTGTTGAGCTGAGTTCAGTCTGGATTACCACCGATGAAATTGATGAAAACCTGTTCGACACTCATGCGGCAATCTGGGTTACGCCCGGAAGCCCGTACAAGAACATTGACAAGACCCTTTGGGCAATCCGTCAAGCACGTGAAAATGGTCTACCTTGTTTCGGTACGTGCGGCGGATTTCAGCACATGGTCATCGAGTACGCCCGCGGCGTTCTTGGTTTCAACGACGCCCAGCACGCGGAGTACGATCCGTTTGCGTCCAGTCTTTTCGTTTCTGAGTTGGAGTGTTCACTTGCGGGACGTGCAATGCAGTTGCAGTTCGTAGCTGGGTCGCGCACCGCGAATATCTATAACGACCTGTCAGCCGAAGAACAGTACTATTGCAAATTTGGCGTGAATCCAGCACATGTTGCGCGCCTGGCCGCTGGGCCGTTGGTCGTTGCAGGTTCCGATGCCGAAGGCGAAGTACGTGTCATTGAATTGTCGAATCATCCGTTTTTTATTGGCACCCTATTTGTGCCACAGATGCGATCAACCCCCGCCGAGCCACATCCGCTGGTCACAGAGTTTGTCAGGATCGTCGCGCGGCAAGCCGATGCGTACCCAATAGCGATTTAACGCCGCGTAGCCGAAGCTCGGATCCTCTGTTCAAAAAGCCCGGTGACCCGCGGGGGCAGGCCAACATGGGGTTCACGCGGCGGGTCCCGACCAACGTGATTCGCACAGCTCGAATCGCCTCTACACGCCCTTAAGATCCGTACTACAACCCGGTACCTGTGGAGGCCGGTAGAATCCGCCGTCGACGACGGCCGGATGAACGAAATGTTCGCGCAGATGGGGGATGTGCTCCAAAAACCATTTCTCATGCCCCAACGCGACATGATTGAACAGGACTAAGTGCTGATGGACCTGGCCCATGTCCCCGACATGAGGAATCACTCGCACCGGATATTTCTTGGACATCAACGCCACCACCAAATACTCGCTAATCCCGGCCAACCGCGTGCAATCCGCCTGGACAACACCCACCGCCCCCGCTTGCAAAAAGTTCTTCCATTGAATCCGGTTGTGGATGCATTCGCCGGCCGCCACGTGCACCGGCGCGATGGCTTCGGCGATTGCACGATGGGCCGCGATGTCGTCTGGTTGCGTCGGCTCCTCAATGAAAAACGGATTGACCTGTACCAACTCTTTGCAAACGGCCAACGCTGTTGGCAGATTCCAAGCCTGGTTAGCGTCCAGCATGATCTTGGCGTCATCGCCGGCCGCCTCCCGAATGAGATGAACACGCCGTACATCGTCCTCCGGATTCGGGGAGCCCACTTTCAACTTCATGGCCGTGAATCCCGCGTCGATGGCTCGCTCGGCGTTCTCGCGAATCCGTGTGTCACTGTAGCCCATCCAGCCCACCGACGTGTCGTAGCCAGGGTAACCGTCACGCAATACCGACTCCCGCTCGCCCCGAGTCGAGAGATTCTCTTCCAATATCTCTAAAGCCTGTTCACAAGTGAGTACGTCTTCGCAGTAGCTGAGATCGACAAGCCGTACAATCTCAGCGGGCGTCAAGTTCAGGAGCAACTGCCATAGCGGAACGCCACGTGACTTGGCCCAGAGATCGAAGCAGGCAATCGTCAACGACGCCAAAGCTGCATGCGTCACCCCCTTATGGGGTCCCAACCAACGCAACTGGTGATGCTCCGCCATCTGCCGTTGGACCTCGCCAAACCCCGACATCAGCTCCTCAATCTCACGGCCCACCACCGTGCCAGCCAACAAATTTATCGCGCTACATACGAGCTCGGTGCCCGCTCCCAGGGTATAGTTCAAACCAGTTCCCACGGAACCGTCGTCCGACTCGAGGATCGTCACCGCATAGCCATACAGAGGGTCCGTATGGACCGCATCCGTGCCGGCTCCGGCCGGTAACTCATAACGCACGTCGGCCGTGCGAAATCCCGTGATCACCGTCATGCCAAATCCCTTCGATTCAATGTTGGAACAAGAATTCCTTGCGATTTAGAAGTGACCAAAAAATGTCTTCCCAGACTGTTACGCGGTCCGTGTCGGATGCCAACAACTGTAGAACGTCCTGCCGTTCGTCCAGTGTCGGCTGCCGCGAATACGCGCACCAAAAGGCCGCGTCGAGAATCTCGGCGTCACTTTGGCCTTGGGATATCGCCTGCCGAAATCGGTTTTCCTCGTTGCGCAACTTCTGATCCAATACCGCGCCGTTTGTCAGCTCCAACACCTGGGCTAGATCCGACGATTTCACGCGCTCGCACTCACACGCCGTATTTCTCTGGGGCTTGCCAAATACCTGTAAGAACTGCATGCCCGCGTCAGGACTCGGCAATTGAGTCGCCAGCGTCCCGTCCGGCAACCCGTTATACGTGTCGCGTACGTTCGTTACCCGCGAGATCGCATCCAGCAACTGCTCGGCACTCAAACGACGGGTGGGATAGTGAGAAAAATACCGCGAGTCCGCTTGATTCGCCGCATTGGATTTGGAGTCCAATTGATACGTGGCGCTATTGAGAATCGTCCGCACGATATGCTTGCGATCGAAATCATGGTCGACAAAGTCCTGGCTCATTGCATCCAGCAAATCTGGATGAGCGGGCGGGTTCGAATCACGAAAATCGTCAATTGGCTCGACGACGCCTATCCCGAACAGGTGGCTCCAGATTCGATTGACCTCAACACGGGCAAGGTACGGATTGTCGGGCGAGACCAACCAATCGGCCATCATCTCGCGCCAATCTTGATCATCCGTCGCAGCCACGACGCCCAGCGTTGGAAGCCAAGGACGCATCGCTTCACCAGTGCGCGGCTGCTGGATGTCCCCCTTGGCGTCGAACCATACCGCCGTCGAGCCATTGGACGTCGCGGTCCGATTCAGGCGATGGAAAAAGGCTCCCAGTCCATAGTAATTGTCCTGCGTCCAACGTTCGTAGGGATGGTTGTGACATTTAGCACACCGCATCCGAACGCCCATGAACGTCTGCGTTGTGGTCTGAATGCAATCGTCTGTATCCGCGGCGGCACGGAAGTAGTTCGCCGGCGGATTCTCTACCGTATCGCCAGCGGCGGTCACCAATTCGTAAACGAATTGGTCGTACGGCATGTTCGTCTCAATGGCCCTCACCAACCACCGATGGAATTTGTGCACGGCATGCCGACTCAATGTATCGTGTTTGATCCGAAACAGATCGCCCCATTTCGTGGCCCAAAAAGCCGCGAACTCAGGCCGTTCCAACAAATGGTCGATCAGTCGCCCACGCTTCCCAGGCGACGCGTCCTCCTCGAACGATCTCGCCTCGTCCGCGGTCGGCAATACCCCCAGGACGTCCAAAAAGGTTCGACGCACGAATTGACTGTCGCTGCATACCTCCGACGGGTGATATCTCATCTGTCGTAGCTTGGCGAATACCAACTTATCAATATAGTTCGAAATCTCCGGAGGGGACCATTCTTCGACACCATTGTCCTGGAGACAAGTCAATCGCACAGCGGCAACCTGGTCCAAATAGCGAACGACCACCGCCGTTTCTCCGTGGCCCGTTCCGACACAGTGGCCCTTCTCGTTGATCTGGACCAAGGTTTCGTCCGCGCTAAAGAATGTGGCCAGATGGGTCACGTCGCGAACGGATCCATCGTCGAAATATCCGATCGCCAGCAACTGCTGCCGCGCATCGGGAAGGTGAAGAACGCGATCCCCTGGATGAATCTCGATCCGCTGGCACGCCGCCGTTTCCTCGCTCACTTGACATCCTTGAGCGACCCAGTCTCGAAGAATTCGGTAACCGGGGTCGGAAGTCTTCAGCTGAAGCCCGCCGCCATGCGGGACTTTCATCGTGGGTTTAGATAACAGAAGACTGGCCGAAGGATCAAACAGGTTCGATCGGCGGCTCATGTACTCTCGCGTCAAGGTCAGCTGGTCCAACTCGGCATCGTAAGCGAAAAGCGATAAGCGAAAGCCACCTTTTCCACTGGGAGCGCCGTGACAACCGCCCGAATTGCAACCGTGCTTGGTCAATACCGCCAGAGCTTCGGTCTGAAAGGATATGGGATGAACCTGGTCCTGAAACGTCACCTCAACCGGTACGCGAACCTCAAGACCGCAGGCGCGAACGGCTAACTCCGCTCGACCGTCCGCCATTGGACGCGATCGACCGTCAGAAAAGCTCACAATCTCGTCATTGGTGGACCGCACGTCCACTTCCGACGTCAAATCCACGCTGGTGCCGTCCGCATATATCCCGGTCACGACCAGACCCATTTCCGCGCGCGGACCGCGAAGCTGCATCGTCGCCGGCTCGACTTCAATCCGCTCGACTTGAATGGTGCTGGTTTCCGCCGCGGGCAAAACGCCGGGCGCCAACCAAAGCATCGCCAAGGCACACCTCAAACCGATCCGCATCCCCGGATACACTTCAAACTGTTTCAAGCTCGAATCAAATAAGGTCATTTGGTCACGTGTTCCCAGTATATCCAACCGTATTCTAGCACGATTCATCGAGCAATAAAATCACCGACGCCCTATTCCACCATCAAGGTTAAGGACTGGCTCTCAACCGTTACTTCGCGGCCTTCTCTATCGCCCGTGGAATCGACTGGCTCAGCCAACACAACCAATCGAGCCGGCAGCGGCCCACCGCGCGTCCCACCCTCGCCGCCATCGTCGGCTCCCCAATCGCGGGCCGTCGTCGGATGTTCCGGATGGGCCTCAAGAACAAGTGCCAGCATCGCGTTACCCATTTCCAGTCGACTTGTCAGCAAATCCAAGTCAGAGGACGTTGTCGTGTCGCTACGTTCGTACTGACCAGCCGGTAGTGAATCGCCCGCCTCAATCTGAAACGCGCCCAGGCCTTGAAATACGACTGAGTTTTCGCGAAGTGATTCGACTGCGGAACCGGTCAACGATAATGCTTCCGTGTCAACGGGAAGTAATCGCGCCACCGAATGCGCCGACCCGCGAGCCAGCGGACGCTCTCGGCCGTCCACGCCCATTTCCAAGCGTGCCGAATGGATCCGGAGTCCTGACAGTTCGTTGGCATCAAACTCCAGCACACCATACCGGCCGCCATGCGCGCTTTCAGGACCGAACACCGAAACCAGATTCCCATCCAACTCCTCCGCGGATGTTCCGCCGCCCGCCTGGACCCACGAGTCGAAAGTCGGCGACAAGCGATGGACGTCCATCGACGGTGCAACCAACAATTTGTCCAGATGCGACATCACCGATGAGGTTTCCAGTCGTACTACGTTACGGCCAGCGGATAAGAGAAACCGACCTTCGTGAAACCATCGTTGGTCGCCAGGCATCCAGCCACCCGTGATCTCCGCCATCGCGTTGGCCTTCTTTAACTCTCCATTCACGATCAGCCTCGCCGGCCGTGACTGAGCCGCGGCGTATCGCAACTCCAATTGATATTCCCCTGGTTCCGGCACATTGAAAGAATACTCAAGATACGTAGCTTGTCCGCCTTGGTCGGAAACAATGCCAATTCCCTCGCCACTACCATCCGCCACAACGCTCGCATTTCCATCGTCGAAATCCTCCGCTTCGCGAAGGTCACCGAGATCACTCAGCGAACTGTCTCCCCAAATCTCGACAATCGACGTTGGTTCAACGTTGCTCGTTCGTGTGGGCGCGATGTGAGTGCTGGCCAATACTCGCACATCTGGATACTCCCCAATCCGCGCATCAGATGCCACCTTGAATTGGACTGACGTCTCGACCTCTTCCGCCGCGATCGAAATACCGCTCGCCACCTCGACGCCAGGGGGTAGATTCATCCACTGCAGCTCTACCGGATTTCGATCATCCGTGTGACGATGAACCTTCACCGTAGCGGTGACCACCGATTGCCGCGACAGTGGACCGTCCAACGACACATCGACATCGACTGGATCTCCGATGTGCAGATTGATGTCATCCAACCGGACGACACTGGTCTGATTCTCCAAACTGCCTTGTCCAGTTATTTGGATCGTGTAATCGCCAGGTGACAAGGCAGCGGTACCCGTGAACGTAAGATAGGTCGAACTCTGGCCCGCCGCGATCTTGGCTGCTTCGCACTCCATCCCGTCGGGCAGGCCGGTAAGAACCAATTGAACATCGCCGGTGAAACCCAGCAGCCGTTCCAATTCGACTTCGAGTAATAGCCGTTCCGCGCCCGGAACCGCCCAAAGGCGCTTGGGTAGGGTCGTCAGCTGGAAGAATCGTGGAAATGGCGGGCCGACCCCCAGCACCATGCGTTCGGCCCATTCGCGAAAGGGATACTCCACCGAGACAAACTTCGCACGTATCCCTTGCATGCCTAACGACCGCGCCCAAACCGGTTTTTCCCGAGGTGATTCAACATCTCGCGCCGGGTAGCCACCGATCCGAAATTCTCGAAACCCACCAGCCGGCGGTCCATCGTCGACACGTACCCGCAACTGTGTCTCGTCGGCTTCCTTTTCAATAACGGCATTCTCCAATCCGACTCGGTCACCGAATCCGTCCAAGAACAGCTGGATCGGACCTTCGTATCCACGCCGTCGACTCGTTACATTCACGGAAAACACTCCACCGCGCGGCACATTCACCGAACCGTGTTCGACGGTCAGCTCAAACGGTGAGACTCGCTCTTGCAACTCCAGTCGATAAAATCTCCGCGGCCCGTGGCGACGGAGAAGCTCGCGCACGGATAGGCGATAAATTCCAGGAACCGCCAGTTCCATCTCTAAAACACGCTGGTGGTCGGTCGCGGCCAGCTCCCCCAGGAGCTCACCCGATTCGTCAAACAGCTGGACATGCACCAGCGTTTCCACGCCCAGACTGGCGTGGCGAGGTGCCAGGTGAATCCGGGTCGGCGCCTCAATGGAAAACTCAAACCAATCCACGTCCGCCGGCTCTTCAAATCGACCATTCAAAGCCGACGGCAGGACCACGCGCGTCGCCGATTCCGATGCGTCGTTGGGTTCCTGCTCAACGAACTCCTCCAGATTTGAAACCAGCACGGATGTGAAACCGGAACCCAGCGACGGAGTCCATTTGGCAGCCAGCGGCCGAACGGCCCTCGCCACCAACTGTTCCACGGCGAGGCTCCGCGTGTACCATGCCTTCCGGTGAGGGTTGAACAAGTCCACGCGCGCTGGTCCATTGCCTTGGACAGCCAATGGATACGCACCGGCAAGCAACGGAAAGTGGCCACAACGCAATCGATATCGATACTCCTCACCCCCGTCGTAACGGACATCCGTGACTTCGATTAGACACTTGCCGTCATCCGGCATCTCGAAAGCCAGCTGGCAATCGCCACCCATCGCCGGTGTGTCGTCCTCATACGCGATCTCTCGTCCGTTTGTGTCGGTGGTCCTGACCACTGGGTCGACCGGTGAGCCGATCCGTGCCGCCACGATCTCGACGGTGACCGGCTGACCTGGATCACCGACCAGAGCATACCAGTCGCTATGCGTTGACTCTAAAACACCATCGACTGCGATAGGCAGGACGATCTCCTGGGCCTCGGCCCTTGAATGATTCTGCCCGGCGTCGGTCTCGCTAGGTAGGTCATCCAACATCGTCAAGATCGGTTCAGATACGCCGTGCATGGTGATCAGCCGAAGCACGGCCAATTGCGGACGCACCTCGTGAGGCACGTCAACGCGAATGGAGACTTGACTCCCCGGATCGTCGCCATGCGCCACGGACTCGCCTTGTGTCAAGCGAGAGATCGGAGTCGCCTGGCATGGAAACGTGGTCCATAGCCCCATGACATCTTGCAAACCCTCTCCCACAAACGTGAGATCACAGCTCCCGTCACACTTGGCCGCAAAGGGCATGACCCGATCCACTTGGACCGTATACGAAGGCAACTCATCGTCACCTAAGGCGGAAAGAGAGGCGAGGGAAACGGCCAAAGCCGTGCCAACTATTTGTCGCAGCATCGCATGCACGCCGTCAAGTGTCAAATTGTCAAATTGTCTATCCGACGACTCGAACGCCACGGTCCATGGCGGCTCAAAACAGCTCTGGACGAACGTTACCTGTCCCGGCAATCGGCAATGGCCGACCAAGGCGGTCAGGAATCGTGGTGTGCGGATCGATTCCCATCAAGAAGAAGATCGTCGCCAGGATATCTTTCGGTGAAACGGGCGTCGACAGAACATCGCCGCCAATTCGGTCGCTTTCTCCCACGACGTTACCCTTGGCGATTCCTCCGCCAGCCATGGCAATCGAATAAACGCGCGACCAATGATCACGTCCCGCTCCCGTCGCATTCGATACCTTGGGAGTCCGTCCGTGTTCGCTCATCCAGACCACCAGTGTCTCGTCCAACATGCCGCGATCCTCGAGATCTAAGATCAACGACGAGAATGCCGAATCGAAACCGGGCAGCAGATGGTCTTTGAGGCGGTAAAAATGGTTCCAATGGGTGTCCCATCCGGTATTCAAGTAAGCGTACTCGTCCCAGAACACCGTGACAAACTGGCTTCCATGCTCCACCAACCTGCGTGCCGCCAGACAAGATTGGCCGAAAAGTGTCATCCCATAACGATCGCGAGTGGCAGCCGGTTCTTGATGAATGTCCAGTGCCGTGCGAACTTGGCCCAAGGACAACAGCGAGAACGCCATCTCCTGGAATCGGTCGAACGTCCGCGTGGCTGCGTTGGAATCCAGAATGCGACGGCTGTCATCCAGTTGCTCGATCAACGATCGCCGACGGTCAATGCGATCCAAGGTCAGGTGCTCGCGCGGTTGTAAGCCAGCGATCTCGAAATGACCTTCCGGTTTAATCCCCGCATATGGATCGAAGACTTGGTGCTTCGTACCGCCATTCGTGTCGTATCGCTCAACGGCTCGACTTCCTTCGCCTTGAAAGTCGGTCAACACCGGATCGTACGCTGGACCCAAAAACGCCGCGTAAGGACCGGTCGCTACGGCCGCCGACTTGGGACCGCCTCGTGAATTCATCTTCCATGGCAGCGCCATGTTCCGCGGGACCGCTGGCAACGTCCCGTCCGACTCACGCTGGCTCACGTAATCCACCACCGATCCGATATACGGCCACAGCTTCGGGTCGCGAGGTCGGCTTTCCAATGCCGGACTGTAGTCCGGAATGCCGCTGGTCACATACGCGGTGCAATGAACCGGATAAGGGTGCGTCATGGATCGCACAACGGTCAGCCGATCCATCATCTGGGAGATCTTCGGAAGATGCTCGTCAACCCGAACACCAGGCAGGTTCGTGGGAATGGATCCGAACTCGCCGCGGATTTCTACCGGTGCGTCCGGCTTGGGATCAAACGTTTCATGCTGTGGCGGCGAACCGTAGGGCAAGAGTAAAATGCAGCTCTTGGCCTTACCGAATGGACCAGCCGCCGAATGAGCCGCGGCCTGCACTTCCTTAAGGCGCAGCATATCACTCAGCTCAACACCCAACATTCCCAGTCCGCCGATGTGTAACCAATCACGTCGACTCAGCCCGTCACAAAATCGTCGCTCGGACCCAAGAATACGCAGCATGTTTCACCATTCGATGATGGGTGGACTTGGCGTCACGCCGGCTGGATGCACCAAACCATCGTTACTATTGCCTATCCAATCTAGCAAAGAAAGTCCCAGAAATCTAGACGGACCATGCCAAAACGCGAGGCTCATTTGGCGAGGCTGTCGCCAGAGCGGACCTATCGCGCCCCTCTCGCGGCGACCGGAGCATGCTCAGCAATTCCCGGCGGAGCAAAAAGACGCTCGTTTCCCCGAGAAAACCGCAGCTTGCACTGCTGGCGGTTCGCAGGTTTTCGGGGGTAAGTGGTAGTACAAATGTCAGTTGTTAGGGTTCAATTTACACCTTTGAACACATGACGAGGTCGTGCTAGCGAACATATTTCTGGCGGAATCACTTCGCCGGGAATTGCTGGAGCATGCTCAAGATCGCGATCCAACCGCCATTCGGCATTCGCCATTCGCGATTCAAGTCGGCGGTCATTTTGCTATGATGGTTAGACATACGAAACAAGGTTGATACACCCATGGCCGATTTGCACAAGATGTATTTTCCACGAGCGTCGGCCCCGCGTCGTATGACGGTGACGACGGTGACGACTGCGGTCGTGCTGTCTGTCATCGCTTCATCGCACCCTGGCCGATTAGCGGGTGACGACCAAGCCCCGGCGGAAATCGACCAAGCCCCGGCGGAAATCGATTACAATCGTGACGTCCGACCTATCCTTTCCAACCATTGCTACCAGTGCCATGGGCCCGACGAAGGCGAGCGAAGAGCCGGTTTGAGGCTGGACAGATCTTCCAGCGCTACTGAATCACTTGACTCCGGCCACCGAGCTATTGTGCCCGGCCATCCGGAGCAAAGCGAGTTGCTGCGGCGCGTGACCAGCGACGACGCTACTGAACGTATGCCGCCGACCGATAGTGACAACTCACTGTCAATTCCAGAGATCGACCTATTGCGGAGCTGGATCGAGCAGGGTGGTCACTTTGAGCAGCACTGGTCGCACACCGTTCCGGTACGGCCCGAGGTCCCGGCTGTTTCAACCATCGATTGGCCCCGTAACCCGATAGATCACTTCATTCTCGCTCCGCTGGAAAAAGAAGGCTTGACACCGGCCCCAGCCGTCGATCGCTACGCATTGGCTCGACGCATGTCACTGGATCTTGTCGGATTGCCACCCACATGGAAAGACGTCGTTGAGTTCGCAAATGATACGAGTCCGAACGCTGTGTCGCTTTTCGCCGACCGGTTACTGGCTAAACCGTCTTTCGGAGAACATTGGGCACGAATGTGGTTGGACCTCGCGCGGTATGCCGACTCAGCGGGATATGCCGATGACCCGCACCGTACAATCTGGGCCTATCGCGACTGGGTTGTCCGAGCTATTAACGCCAACGTGGCCTTCGATCAATTTACAATCGACCAGTTGGCTGGCGATCTGCTGGCGAATCCCACCGACGACCAGATATTGGCGACAGCCTTTCACCGCAACACGCTGACCAACAGTGAAGGCGGGACGGACGACGAAGAGTTTCGGAATGTGGCCGTTGTAGATCGAGTCAACACGACGATGGCCGTATGGATGGGTACGACGATGGCGTGCGCGCAGTGCCACAGCCACAAATTCGACCCCATCTCGCAAGAGGAATATTTTCGTTTGTTTGCGATCCTCAACAATACCGCTGATGCGGACCATCGGGACGAGTCGCCGGTCTTGGAGTTGTGGTCGGCCCAGCAAGATTCGCGGAAGGTTGCGCTTCAACAACGCGCCGCCGAACGACAAAGCCAACTGGATGAGCTGAAGCCAGCGGTCCTCAGCCAGTTGCCTGACTGGGAATCCCAATGGCAATCGACACCAAATTGGTCGGTGATCACACCGGCATCGCTCACCGCGACCTCAGGTACGGCAATGACCTTGCTAACGGATGGCTCGGTGCGTGTGGCGAAGGGTGATGCTTCGGAGACCTATACGCTTGGGTTTGTATTCAACCGCAATACGACGATTAACGCATTGCAGCTCGAAGCGTTAACGGACGAAACTCTACCAGGCAACGGACCCGGCCATTCGAGCGGCAACTTTGTGATCTCCAGCATTCGACTGCAGGCTGGCGCTGACCTGCCACTCTCCGCGGCCTACGCCGATCATTCGCAAGACGAATTTGATGCCAACGACCTGATCACGCTGATCGACGATCCTGATCGCGGTTGGGCCATCGGCGGGGCGACGGGTCAATCGCACGTCTTGACGCTGTTGCCAAAAGAGCCGATCGCCATGGCGGCTGGTGAAACGCTCACTGTTTCGATTGAGCAGATTTCCAAGCACGCGCATCACACTTTGGGCCGGTTCCGCTTTCGCTCATCCGACGACGAGCGGGCGGAGGAATTGGCCGCCATCCCCGGCTCCATCCTGTCGATCATTGACACTCCTTCGTCCTCGCGGAGTGCCGAACAACGCGGTGAGCTAGAGCAGTACCGGCTCAGCACGGCTGCGCCGACTCGAGAGACATGGACCGAATTGAAGACGATCCAACAACAACTGGCCGAAATGCGTCCGCAAACAACGGTTCCGATTCTGCGTGAATTGCCCCATGACCAACGGCGGACCACTCACATCCAGCGCCGCGGCAACTTCCTCGACCTGGCGGAACAGGTCACCGCTGGTTATCCCGAAGCGTTTCACGCCGCGCCAACGGACATGCCCATCAACCGGCTGAGTTTGGCCCATTGGTTGGTAGATCCAGCGAATCCATTGACCGCTCGCGTCGTGGTGAACCGTTACTGGGAGGTGATCTTCGGCGTGGGGTTGGTGAGTAGTAGCGAAGAGTTCGGGGCACGGGGTGAAAGGCCGTCGCACCCGGAGTTGTTGGACTGGTTGGCTACCGAATTAGTTCAACAGAAATGGGACACCAAGGCGCTGTTGCGATTGTTGGTCACATCGGCAACCTACGGCCAGTCGTCCGCGATGACGGCGACACAATTTGAGAGCGATCCCGATAATCGCCGTTTGGCACGGGGCCCTCGATTTCGATTGACGGCGGAGATGATCCGCGACCAAGCGTTGTTTGTCAGCGGGTTGCTGGCGGATAAAATGTACGGCGAACCAGTCAGGCCACCCCAACCAGCATTACGAATTCGCGCCGCCTTCGGTAGCGAAATCGACTGGAAAGGAAGTGACGGGGAGGACCGATTCCGCCGTGGTCTCTACACAGCGTGGCGTCGCTCGAATCCTTACCCATCGATGGCAGTCTTTGATGCTCCCAACCGCAACGTGTGTGCTTTGCGTCGCGATCGGACCAACACACCACTGCAGGCCTTGGTGACGTTGAACGATCCAGTCTACGTGGAAGCGGCGCAAGCGCTCGCCCGACGGATGGTATCGAGCGGTCTGGATCCCACGGAGATTGCCAGACACGGTTTTCGTGTGGCAACGTGTCGTGAAGCTGGAGAGGATGAATTGACGAGATTGATCGCGCTATTCCAACAGGCACGCGACCGTTTAGCCGGATCGCCGGACCAAGCCAAGCAGTTAGCCGGTGAGGCTTTTGCCCCCATCCCCGCCGAACTGGACGCGACGGATTTGGCAGCTTGGACCGTGGTGGCCAACGTGCTGCTGAATCTCGACGAGATGTTTTTGAAGCGCTAGGATTGGCCCAGCGACGGAGATGACAACAAGAACAAAACCATTGGATTCAAATGGTTGTTCGTGAATGAAAAGTCGTTCGAGTTTTGACGGGAGGCGACTGCAAAGACACCCTGCGAATGGAATGACGAGAATGCTTTACCCGCTTCGATTTAGACCCATTTTCCGCCAATCCATCTGGGGTGGTCGTCGACTGAAGACAAGCCTTGGCAAGAGCATCGGTGACGGCAACGACTTCGCGGAGAGCTGGGAGATCGTCGACCACGGCGCTGACCAAAGTGTCGTGCGGACCGGCACATTTGAAGGCATGTCGCTGGGAGAATTGGTCGTCCGGCACGGCCAGGAGCTGTTGGGCAGGCACCACCCGCGGCCGCGGTTTCCGCTGTTACTCAAGTTTCTCGACGCGCATCGCGATCTTTCCGTCCAGGTCCACCCAAACGATAAGCAAGGCTCGCAACTCGACCCACCGGACCTCGGCAAGACCGAAGCTTGGGTGATTCTCGAGGCCGAACCTGGCAGCAAGGTGTACGCCGGACTGAGCGGTGGCGTGGGCCCGGACGAATTGCGACAAGCGATTGGAAAAGGCATGACTGAATCATGCCTGCATCAGGTCGAGGTTAAACCGGGTGACTGTCTTTTCATTCCGGCGGGCACGGTGCACGCCTTGGGATCTGGGTTGGTCGTGTTCGAGGTTCAACAGGCCAGTGACGCAACCTATCGGCTGTTCGATTGGAATCGCGTCGATGCCGACGGGAAACCGCGTCAGCTGCACATCGAAGAGGCGATGGGAGTGATCAACTTCGACTATGGTCCGGTTGATCCGGTGAGCCCACTTGCGAGCGAAGACCTCGACGTTGTCCGCCTGGTCAACTGCGACAAATTCGTCCTCGATCGCTGGTCGTTTAACCGCCGCGGGACGATTCCAGACGACCAACGCTGCCATCTGTTGGCCGTTCTATCCGGCAGCGTAACCGTTGAACAAGATGCCTCGGGCGCACCATTGACGCGGGGACAAACCATGTTGGTCCCAGCCAGTTGCGGTGAATTGACCATCGCGACCGATGAATCCACCGTATTGCTGGACATGTATTTACCCTAAGACAGTGTTAAGAAATAACTTGTGCGTTTCAACGGGGCGAAGTCTCGAAATCCGAATATCGAAATCCGAAACAAATTCAAAACTCGAATTTTCAAAACCCCGCAATGTCACAATACTTCCCGTGCCCTCGATGTTTGGAACATTTGAATTTAGGTGATTCGTATTTGTTTCGGATTTCGATATTCGTGCTTAGGATTTCAAGAAAACGTACAAGTTATTTCTTACCAGTTCCTAACCGAGCTGCACATCGTACATCGCAGCGAACGATTGGCCCTTTTTCGATAAATGGATCGCGCGCATGGCCGATGTCGTGATGGCGGCTCTCGGAGCGGGAGGCGATGGCTCGGCCCCTGGCGGAGCGGAACGTTCGCTCTCAAGCAAAACGGTGATTCAATTCGCGACCGCCGGCACGGCCGATTCCGAGTTCACGCGGGGTTGAGCCGTTTCTCGGCCGATACTGCTGTAGACGAATCCTTCGACCGCCACGTCAGCTGGCTCCAGTACATTGCGTCCGTCGACAATGACATTGCCGTTCATCGCAGCTCGTAAACGGCCAAACTCAGGCTGAGTAAACTCTTCCCACTCGGTCATGATGACGAGCGCGTCGGCTCCCTCAACCGTTTGGTACTTCTCGTCGCAAAACGTCACCTGGTCACCGACCTGTGAGCGAACGTTGTCCGCCGCTTCCGGGTCATAGGCTCGCACGGTCGTGCCCGCATCGAGCAGTTGGTTGATCAAGACCAAGGCAGGTGCCTCACGAATGTCGTCGGTTTGAGGCTTGAAAGCCGACCCCCAAATCGCTACGGTCGCGTCCGCCAGACCGCCGCGGACCAATTCGACAAGTTTTTGGAACGCAACTCGTTTCTGTTCTTCGTTGACATAGTCAACGGCTTCGAGAATTCGCATCGGCATCTTCCTCTCACGAGCCATTGACTTCATGGCTCGAACATCCTTGGGAAAGCAGGAGCCGCCATATCCGACGCCAGGATAGAAGAATTGAAAGCCGATTCGCTTGTCATGTCCGATCCCTTGGCGGACGTCGTTCACATCGGCACCCACCGCTTCACACATGTTGGCCATTTCGTTGATGTAGCTGATCTTTGTAGCCAAGACGCAATTGGCCACGTATTTGGTCATCTCCGCGCTTTCCCTCTTCATGAAGACCACGGGAACTCCCTGCTGAGAAAAGGGTGCGTACAACTCGGTGAGCAGCTCTTTCGCTCGCTCATCTCTCGTGCCGATCACAACGCGATCGGGGTTGAGGGCGTCGCCGACGGCGAGGCCTTCCCGCAAAAACTCGGGATTGCTCGCCACGGAGTGTTGAATCTCGTTGCCCTGTTTCAACCGCTCGCTGGCCTTCTCGTTGGTGCCCACGGGGACGATGCTCTTGATGACGACCACTTTGGGCTCAGTCGCGTGCTCGCGGATTTGGTCAATGACCGTCCAAACGTATTCCAGATTGGCTGAGCCATCTTCGCGTTGCGGTGTGCCGACAGCGACAAACACCACGTCGCTATTAGCCAAAGCGTGACTGAGGTCCGTGGTAAATGTCAGGCGACCGCGTTCTTGGTTGGCCAAAACGATGTCGTGTAAACCAGGTTCGTAAATCGGAAGCTTGCCGTGCTTCAAACCTTCGATCTTCTTCTCGTCGACGTCGACGCAGATCACATCGTGGCCAATCTCAGCGAAGCATGTGCCGGTGACGAGGCCCACGTATCCAGTGCCAACGAAAGAAACTTTCATTTTTCTGATCCTGATTTCGATTTTTGTCAGTTATAGGTTTCTCTCTTACACTCGGATGTCACGATCGTCGCCGGTCGAAAGCATACGAGCAAATGTAGCGTACGTATCTGGGTCATCCGGCAAAAACGTCCAAAGGGAGCGTGTCGCAAGCAGCCGACAAGCAGCCACCGAAACCCCCAACATGTTCAAGGGGACGACGATGCATTTTGGCGACAAAAACGGCCTATCCGGGCAGATTCCAGCTACCTGTGACGTATATACCGTTACAGGAGCGGTCCTATAGGCGAGGCGATCAATGAGAACCAGCGGTTCCGCCATTCAGCTGGTCGGCCAACGAATTGCCGACGGCGGGGCCTCAAGCACAAAGTCGCGTGGCGATCGAAATGCGATCGAAATGGACGCTCTACTAACGGAAGAATTTGCGTGATGAGTACAGCCCAACAAACAAGAACTTTCGCGGATGTCTTCTCGAACCGTCGCACCAGAAACGCCGGCAAGTCGCTGGCCAAACTCGAAACACAAATAGCCGAACTCGAAGCGCGTGTTGACCACGCACTACGCGAAGGTGTCGAAGTCGACTCGGCCCAACCGGCCAAACCGGCCAAACTCAAAGAGACGACTATTTGGGGCGTCCCTTTTTCGCACCTCACGTTGGTGGGCACGTTGCGTCATATCGATCGACTGATCGCATGAGGAGAGCCCGGATACTTCATTACCGCGAATCTAAACTACAACATGTTGACCGACCGGCATCCGGAACTTCGCGACGTCAATGAGAACGCTTCGTTTATCGTCTGTGATGGCATGCCAGCGGTTTGGTATTCGCGGTGGATAAACCGTCCATTGCCGGAACGTGTGGCCGGCTCGGAGCTGATCTATGCGTTGAACAAATGGTCGGCGTCCAAGGGACATCGCGTATTCTTTCTCGGCGGTGGAGTTGGGGTTGCCCAGTCAGCAGCGGACAAACTGGTCGCGCGTTATCCCCGGTTGCAAGTCGTGGGCGTCGAGTCGCCACCTTTCCGACCACTGACGGACAAAAAGGAAACGGAACTGGTCAATCGCGTCCGCGACGCGCGGCCCGACATCGTTTATATTGCGTTCGGGCAACCTAAAGGCGAGATCTGGATGGCAAAAAACCATGCGAAACTCGGTGCACCCGGTCTGCGTGCAGATTGGGGCATCATTCGACTTCGTGGCCGGCGGTATCCGGCGTGCTCCCATCTGGGTCCAACAACTGGGTATGGAGTGGTTTTTTCGGCTTCTCCAGGAGCCGAAGCGGCTCTTTCGTCGCTATCTGGGCAACGCGACATTCCTTACCCGCGTGTTGCTGCGAGGTCTATCTCCGAAAAGGTCGCGGTAGCAACTGGTCGAGGGTTGACACACGCTCAAAGGATTCGCTCCCGTCCTACCAGGAGCCAGTTAGATACGAAGTCACATGGGCCGAGTGAGCTCCAACTTCTAATAAACTCCGACCTCCCCAGCGAAAAAGATTTCGGATCTTGGCTTGGCGGGCATGGAGGCACTCCTACTCATGGACATAACAATATATATGGACGGACGTATATTAACAGTGTCCATGGCGTCGTCAAGCCCTGTTTCGGAAATAAATCGGTTGAATTCTGGGTATCGTCGCGCCATCCCGTGATGAAGGCTTGCGGCGGCATGAGTATCGAGGAATCCAGAGTTGATGCCACTTGAGACGCGATTTGCCGCATTCACCTAGCAATTCGGATTGCGTCGGAGGCTGACCCGACGAGGCATGACAACATCGGTGAAATCACCCGACAAGCAACCTGAGCAAACGCTCGCCAAAGGGCGGTCGCATGGCAACCGGACTCACACCCAGTTTGCCCATCTCTCCTTGGCAAAGTGAGTGTCTTAGCAGCCTTTGGTAGCGTGTCTGATTTTTTTTTCGTCGGCGATAAGAAGTTCGATATAGTCACGCCTTCTTCTTAATCATGCGGTACCCGGCCAACAGAATCACCGCGCCCAAGATAGCGACGAAAAAACTCCGTAGATCAAAGCCAATCACTGTGCCGAGCCTGAGAAGCGTTCCTACGTAACCGCCCACAAAAGCGCCAGCCACACCTATGAGAATTGTGACGATAATGCCGCCCGGGTCATCACCTGGCATGATCCATTTAGCGAGCACGCCCGCGATGAGTCCGAACACAACCCACGACAAGAATCCCATAATGATGCTCCGCATGAAACAAGATGTAGCGGCAACCCGAACATTCGTGAACTAAGAGACTCAATCTATGCTAGTCGCACCTGGCTTGCAATGAGTGTATTGAGGCACTGACTACGAGAGAAAATCAGAGGAGAAAATCAGAGGAGAAAATCAGACGCGCTAATTTCCTAGGCAAATTGGGGCAAATAGACAAGGACCATAACCTCTTGAGGTTGAGTTGACTCTGAATGAAAGCCTGAACATGGACCATCCAGCCTGGTTCCGTTCGGTGACGGCACGCCGGACATCGGACTTAGGGCTGTTACCCATTTCGCTCGAAGCATACCTTGAATTGCTCGATGCCAGTGGCCGCATCGTACGGGAGCGCAAACGTGATGCCATACCTGAGGATTTTGCCCCGATCTTAGAGAGAAATGGTGTTCCAACGGAACATTGGCTGGACGTGATCACGAATGTCCACACATGTTTTGGCAACGTAGTGGGAGCGTCTCAAAAACTCAGCCATCGCGCGGCAGCGAATGGACGACGTTGGTACCGGGGTCGACCAAAACGCGCGGAAGTCTTCGGTTGAGCTGTATCAACGTCGACCATGACCGCTTAATCAAGCTTTTCTATTGTGCAACTGAAGATTGCCCATGCGCAATCCGCTCACGAACCGGATAGCTTTCT
>Ga0310121_10001401_pt1 | contig 24747 bp, 18 predicted proteins | sample CB27_Tmax_986_MG_FD_203504 | JGI IMG/M metagenome (GOLD analysis project Ga0310121, IMG submission 203504) | Marine microbial communities from Western Arctic Ocean, Canada - CB27_Tmax_986 | ecosystem: Environmental > Aquatic > Marine > Oceanic | place: Canada: Western Arctic Ocean | collected...
ATCGCCTTGCAGGTCTTCGCACGGGGAGGGCTTGGGTTTCATGGCGCCAACTTTCGCAAGGTTTCGGCGGCGACTGACCGCTTTTCTTGCAAAACTATACACCACCCACCAGCGTTTTGATCCCATTATTGTTGGGCAAGGGGTCTTTTTCAGGATCGACTAGTTATGCACGCAGTCCATCCACCCTTGATACAAGAACTCCGGTGAATCGCCGGCCACGGCGACCAGGTATTTCCCGTCAATCGATTCGGCCCCGATGACCGGATGGACGTGTCGCGTCGGACTGCAATACGTTGCGTCCGGCGCCTCTTGCCGCGAGCCCAAATAGCATTGCGCCACCGGCGGGTTGTTGCGGGGGTCGTCCGGTTCGATGTCGGGATGCTTGGGCGCGATCTGCGTTCTTTGCGTCTGATCCAGATGAGTCAGACCCTGGTCGGTGAAAATGAAGCAACGTTTGGCATAGTCCCACAGGTACGGCGCGTGCTGGGCGCTGTTGCGAGGGATATCGAGCGAAGCGCTACGAAACGGAACCGAACGGATCAGCTGAAAACAGAGGTCGGGGGCGATGTCGGGTTTGTCCTCGGCGCGCGGGCGCAGCCAAGGCCAATACGAACCCATGATCCCATGCGTTTCGGCGCGGCAGGCATCGGCCAGTTACGCCGCCGACCGGGCTCCCTTTTCGGCCCCCTCTTCGCCGCCCTCGGCGTTTTCTATCTCGACTTCCAGATGACCGGTCAATTCAACCGCTCCCGGCCCGGCGGTGACGGTGGTCACATGGACCACTTCGGGATGGAGTTGATAGCGGTGACGCAGCTCGATGGTGTTCTCGCCGCGCGTGCCGGCGCTGTCGAGCGGCAGACGCGCCCCGCCCGATTCATAAAGCCAACCGTCGATCCTCAGGCCCGGGATGTTGGGAAAGATAATGGCCAGACGCGACGCGTGAGGACCGGCGAGCCACACGCCCACGTCGGGCAGGACTTCGGGCTGCGCATTGATCGCCTTGACGATTAGCCCCCGATAGACGCCGGGGCCCTCGCCCGGATCGAGAGGATCGGCGGCGGCCGGTTGTTTCATGGAAACCGTCATGAGAACGATAAGTGTCCGCGAGACGCTCTACGCCTCGTTTCGCGTTTTTCGCAATCAGGTGTCATAAGATCAAACGCTCCGTAAGTGGAATGACTAAAAGGCGCCTCTAAAAATTCAGTGCCGGCAGGGACGATTGCTTTCAGCCCGCCACGCAAGTGGCGGGAAATCTGCAAACCGGATTTTCAGAGGTTCCCAGTAAGAGGAAGGCTTCCCGTTCGCGACGGGCAAGGGCTTTCCACCGGTCGCCACAAGCGTCATGAATTCGGAGCAAACGTCTTCTCGAAATGACTACGGTTGCGTTTAAGCACGCGGGCGAGAGCCTCCAGGAGGGGTTCGCCTTCTTGGATCAGGTTGTCGCGCAGGGCCCGCTCCAGGGCCTCGAGTTTTTCTCCGCCGCCGGGGACGAGCGAGCGTTCGGAGCCTTGGAGCAGCCGGGCGCGGCGTTCGAGTTGCCGCATCCAGATGTAATCGCGACCGAGCGCGTCGCCGAGCTCCGGCTGGAGCAGGCCGTGTTGGGTCTGGTGCTTGAAGACTTCGTTGGGAGCCAGGCCGATCATTTCGGGATGCTTGGCAAGGCTGGTGAGTTGCAAGTATTGGGCGATGAACTCGAGGTCGACGGTCCCGCCGCGGCCCTTCTTGTAATCGCAAAACGCCCAGCGGGGCACGCGCGCCGAGGCCTCGATCCGCTCGCGCATCGGGCGGATTTCAGCGATCAGATCGGCTTGGCCGGCGCGCTCGATAATCTTTTGCCGCAGCACGTCGATCAAACAGTCCCCCGTCGCCGCGTCTCCGGCGATCCAACGCAACTTCATCGCGCTCTGAAATTCCCATACCTGCGCTCGCCCGGAGTAGTACTCCATGTATCGCTCGATCGGCGGGGCAAGCGGCGCGGTTTTCCCCTCGGGGCGCAGGCGCGCGTCGACGTCGTAGGCCTTGCCTTCGGCACTGGGATGGGTCAGCAACACGATCACGCGGCGGGCCAACTCGGCGGCGGCTTCGGCGGGCGTGCTCTCTCCGCCGGCGAATCGCTCGTCCCAAGCGAAGATCAAATCCAGGTCCGAAAAGTAACCGAGTTCCCTGGTCCCCATCTTACCCATCGCTAGGACCGCGAAGCCTTGCGTTTCGGGCTCCAGGCCCATCGCCGCGGCGCTACGTCCGAGCACGCTATCGATCACCAGATCGGCCGTTGCGCACAACCGGCCGCACACGGTCCGATAATCGAGCAGCCCGGCCAGCTCGCCGAGTGCCGCCATGAGGTACTCGAATCGCCGGAACCAAACCAGGCCGCGGCAGAAGTCATCGTCGTCTCGCTCCCCACGCGTCCAATTGGCCAGGCTCCGCGCCATCTCTTCGCGGTCGGCCGGATTGTTGAGCAACGCCGCGTCGCCGAGGTAATCGACAAACTCGGGATGCGCGACGATCGTCCGCGCTAGCATGTCGCCGGAACCGAGTGCCAGCATCAGCAACTCGAACACGCGCGGGTTGGCGTTGAACGTTTCGAAATAGACGGCCGTCGCGCCCGAGGCCTGCAAAAACGACTCGAGCCCCGCCAGCGCCGTCTCGGGTTGTGGGTTGGCGTCGCAGGCGCGCAGCAGATTGGGCAGCAGGCGCCGGAAATGCTCGCGCCCCCCGGTCGTCAGATACGTCGACCGTCCCATCCCTGCCAAGCGCCTCAGCGACTTGAAAGCACCGCCTCCGGCCAAACCAAAAGGCCCGAGTAGCGGCAACAGCGCGCTTTCCGGTTGATTGGATAACAAGGCCCGCGCGGCCGACTCGGCGGGGTCTTTCGGGCCCTCATCGGCCGGCGTCTCTGTCATGTCGCGCTGGAAAAACTCGATGAACTCGGCGTGGACCCGCCCGGTCACCTCGTCCCAGCGGCCCAGCAGCTCCTCTCGCGGGGCCCGGTCGGGCCTTCCGCCGAATCCACACCGCCGAGCCAGCACGTCCTGCGCCCTGGGCTCGTCGGGCAGCGCGTGCGTCTGGCGCAGGTGGGCCATTTGCAGCCGATGTTCCAGCGTCCGCAGAAACAGGTAGTCCGCAACCATCTGGTCGGCCCGGTCGGGGTTCAGGAACCCGGCCCCGCTGAGTGCCTCGATGGCGTCGAGCGTCGCCGTGGCGCATAACCGCGCATCGCGCCCACCGTGGAGCAACTGCAGCGTCTGCACGAGAAACTCGATCTCACGAATGCCGCCGTGCCCGCGTTTGACTTCACGCTCGGCGCGGCCCGAGCGGTGCCCTTGCTCGTCGATCATCTGTTTGACTTCATAAATCTGGTTGATGATATGGTCGCCCTGCAGCGGATCAAAGACCAATGGCGCGCGCATCGCCTCGAACGCGCGCCCCAACCGGTCCTCGCCGGCGACAAAGCGGGCCTTGAGCAGCGCAAGCCGTTCCCAGGCGCGCGCCTGCGTTTCGTAATAGATCTCATACGCCCCCAGCGAACGCGCGAGCGGCCCGCTGGCCCCGTCGGGACGCAGGCGCGTATCGACCCGGTAGAAATAACCCTCGCGCGTATGCGTCATCAGATACTCGATCAAACCCTCGGCCACGCGGATGAAAAACATATGGTTGGCGATGCGAGCCTGACCGTCCTCGCGTCCGGTGGTCTCCCCTTCGGCCGAGTAGATAAAGATCAGATCGATATCCGACGAGAAGTTCAGCTCCCGCCCACCGAGTTTGCCCATGGCCACGATGGCGAACCGGGCCTCGCGCGGGGGGACGGCATCGTCGGGCGACGTCTCCTCGATCGGCTCGCCGAACCGTTGCCGAAGCGGCCCCAAGACCTCCGCGAGCGCGAATTCGAGAACCGCATCGGCCAGGTCGCTCAGCTCGCGGCTCATTTCCATCTCGCCGGAGAGGTCGAACATGCGCCGCAAACCCAGCCGCAGCAGTTCGCGACGTTGGCAGCGGATCGCCGCCTCGCGGCGTTTGGGGGCGCCCAACACAAAAGGGCCCGCCGCCCGGGCGAGTTGCTCGCGATAGTCCCCGGTCGCCCGCGCCGTATCGAGTTCCGCCTCGTGTTCGAGCCACTCCAGATAATACGGATATCGGATCATCAAGTCCGCGAGGAAGGGTGAAAACCCGAACAACACGCACAGCTTATATAACGACGGCGGCGCCACACCGGCCAAACCCTTGATGTTTTGCGCGCCGAAACGCGCTTCGCCATAGCGAATCAGGTTGACGAGTGCCTGGTCGGGATCGGCGGCCTCGGCCATCGCCGGCAGCGTCGCCCCCAGCAAGCGTTCGCGCGGCTCGGCCGTCAGCTTGCCGCTCAATTGTTCGAGCAGGCGATAGGAAGCCGCCAGGTCGAAAAAGCCGAACAGCGCCAGCAGACGCCGCCCTTGCTCATCTTCGGCGCGCTCGAGGTGGCCGATCAGCACTTGAGCAAGATCGCAGGCATCCATCGGACATTGGTCGGGAGGCTCGTTCATCTGCGTGGAAAATCCAGCGGCCCGGCCCTACGGCGTCACCGGCAGACGCTCGGCTTTTTCCTCGTCGTGGATGATCACGCCCGCCTCTTTGAATTTGCGTAAGATGAAATGCGTGGATGTCGAATTGACGTGTTCGATCGTGGCCAGCTTTTCCGCGACGAACGTGGCCGCTTGCTTTAGCGTGCTCGCCTCGACAAAAACAATCAGGTCGTAGCTCCCCGAAATCAGATAACACGTCTGCACTTCGGGGAACTTGTAGATTTGCGCCGCGATCTGATCGTAACCGACCTCGCGCTGGGGCGTGATGTTCACCTCGATGATGCCCATGCACGGCTCCTCATCGAGTTTCTCTGGGTTGATGATCGCGTGGTAGCCGAGCACCGTCTTCGATTTCTCCAGCTTCTCAAACTCCTCGGCGACGCGGTGTTCGGGAACGTCGAGCCGGCACGCGATCTCGGCAAAAGACGCCCGCGCGTCCTCGCGAAGGATCTCCAGGATGTCGTTTTTCATGGGGTGACGCACCGGTCCGTCGGGGTGGTCGGATTTTAAGTTCTCGGTTTGGATGGCCCAGGGAGTTGCCCGGTCGCCTTACTTGTCTTCGTCTTCCTCGGCGATGCTGTCGCGCATGCGGGTGTCGGCCTTGACGTTCTGGAGCCGGTAGTAATCCATGATCCCCATGTTGCCGCTGCGGAACGCTTCGGCCATGGCGCGCGGGACCTCGGCCTCGGCCTCGACCACCTTCGCGCGCATCTCTTCCTCCAGGGCTTTCATCTCCTGCTCGCGGGCGATCGCCAGGGCGCGCCGCTCCTCGGCCTTGGCCTGGGCGATCTGCTTGTCGGCCTCGGCCTGGTCGATCTGTAGCTTGGCGCCGATGTTGGAGCCCACGTCGATGTCGGCGATGTCGATTGACAGAATCTCGAATGCCGTCCCCGCGTCCAACCCGCGTTCGAGCACCCGCTTGGAGATGATGTCGGGGTTCTCGAGGACCTTTTTGTGCGAGTCGGCCGAGCCGATCGTCGTGACGATTCCCTCGCCCACGCGGGCGATGATCGTCTCCTCGGTCGCGCCGCCGATCAGCCGGTCCAGGTTGGCCCGCACCGTCACGCGCGCCTTGGCCTTGAGTTGGATGCCGTCCTTGGCGACCGCGTCGATCGTCATCCGCCCTTTGCTGGGATCGGGGCAGTCGATGACATTGGGCATGACGCTCATCTTGACGGCATCGAGCACGTTGCGGCCGGCCAGATCAATGGCCCGTGCCCGGTCGAAATCCAGCGGGATGCGCGCCTTGTCGGCGGCGATCAGCGCGTGGACAACCAAGCCGACGTGCCCCCCGGACAAATAGTGGCTCTGGAGCTGTTTGAGCGAGATGTTGATGCCGGACTGCACCGCCTCGATTAGCGGATCGACGACTTCGACGGGCGGAATGCGACGCAGTCGCATCCCGATCAGCTCGAACATCGAGACCGGGACGTGGCTGGCCCGGGCCGCGATCCACAGTCGCACCGGCACGAAATATAAGACCAAACTCAAAACGAAGATAATGAAAACGAGGAAGCCCAGACCGATTAACACACCTGATTCATCACCCATTTTTACACTGCCTCCCTTAGAATTTCGCGGATCGGCCTCTGTTCGACCTTGTTCATGCCCGCGCGAACATCCCTCACGCAAGGCCCCAATTCCCGCACAACGGCCGGTTATCTTCAATAAGATTTTTTTTGGCGGATTCCGATGGTGAAAAGTCGATGGCCGGGTCTAGCGGTCGGGGAGGGTGCCCCTGACTTTGGCTGACTGGTCAAAGTCCAGAGCGATGCGCGCCCCGCCTTCTGAGTCGTCTCTCGTCCTCGTAATCGGCCTCTTCAGGACGCCCCGACTCGATTGTCGCCCGAGAATAGGATCGTTTACGAGGACGAGAGACGATGATCTGGCAAAACGGGGACTCTTTATCGAAGCGGCGTTTACTCCGATAACTGAATCACACCCCGCCCTACTTGACGACCATCATCGGGATGTCTCCGACCACGAACGGCTCGCCGAGCTGGCCGCCCACGATGGGGCGGGCCATGATTTTCGCCATCCGCGGCATGACCGTCACCGGCGCATCGGCGCGGGCCATCAGCATGATGTTGACCTTCTGGCTCTTGGGCACGAACCGCTCCTCGAAAATCGTCTCGAACGGCGGTCCGGCCTCCGGCTCGACCTCGACCCCGGCGAAAGCCTCGATCCCGAGTGGCAGGTTCTCGACCGTGAACGCAATATCCCCGGCGTAGCCTTCTTCCTGCTTGGCGGTCAGGGTCAGCTTAGCCACCCCGCCCGCGACGATGTTGACGTGGTCCTCGGCGACCGAGACGGCCCCCACGTGCGGGACCTGTGGCCGGATCAGCACCCGATAGGTGAAGTCCGGCCCGCCGTAACGCGAGGACAGGTCGCTGACATGAAGGTAATATTCCCCGCCTCGGTCGAACTTGTAGGTGACTTTGGGTTCGATCGTCCGAATCCAGTCGTCCCCATCTCCCGCCACGCGCTTGAACAGGTTATTGAGAATCTCGTCGCCCTCGGGGTCGAACACCTGGACGTGGGGATTGAAGACGCTCGGTTGTTGGCCCATCGTCTGGATTTCGATGGCCGCCGCCGTTTCCTCGTCCACCTTGAACTTATAGACGTCGATGTCGCCGGGCGTCTCGATCGCGCCCTTGAGGAGCGTCGGGAAATCGACCCGCGCGGCGTTCTCGCGTGTCTCGTTCGGACCGTTCTCGGGAGTCCAGGTCAAGTCCAGCGGGTCCGGGGCGGGGTCCGGCTGCGCCTCTCCCTCTTCGGTGGGTTCCGATTCCGATGCGCTCGGCGTCTCGGCGGGCGGTTTCTCCGCGGTCCTGGCCCAGAGGTTTCTGAGCCGATTGGGATCGAGGCCCCGGCCGAACCTCCCGTCGGACGACGGCGGATTCGCCGGCGTCAGCTTACCCGGCGACGGGGTGTCGCTCTGCGGCACGATGCGCAACTGATAGTTGAAATCCGTCCCCCCCAGGTCCACGAATGAGCCCACGCTGACCAGATACCGCCCACCCTGTTCAAACTTCCAGGTGATTCGGGGCGGGTCGTCGGCAAACGCGATGCGGGTCGCGCGCTCGCCGTCAAACCAACTGCCGCCCGATTGGTATAGCGTCAGATTCGGATCGAACCCCCTGCCACCCGCGGCGACCTCGATCAACAGCTCCTGTCCCTGTTGCGTTTCAAACGAGTAGAAGTCCATTTCCCCGTCCCGAGCGATGCGGCCATTGACGATGACGGGAAACCGCACCCCACGCGCCTGGGCCGGGCCACCGTGGGGCGTGTCGGCCTCCTCGATGACCGGCTCGGCGCTGACCCTCAGCGCGAGCGGACCGGACACCCCCCGGGGAGAGACGACCCGAAACGAGTGGGTTCCCACCCTCGCCTCGGGGCCGATTTCAACCATGATGCGCAGGCGCGAGTCAGGGTCGGGCGGGTCGTCTGGCTTCTTATCCTCCGCCCCGGGCGGCACCGCCACGTCGCCCTCATCCATGATGAACCCCTTCAGCTCATCGTTGGAGAACTGAACGGCGTACGCCCCACGCAGGCCGCCCCCCTTCACCTCGTACTCCGTCGTCGTCGCGCGTTGGCCGCCGAGGGGGTAGACCGACATCAAACTAAGATCCGCGCCGACCCGCGAAACCAGACATAAGGTCAATAACCCAAGAAATGTCGGTGATGCCATTTTCATGCTACACGGACACAATCGGACCGGACTCGAAAGACTCACGCGCCAATTCCCGACCTTAGGAGTACCCCTAGAGAGGACGCATTATCTTTTCGACACATTATACGGAAAGGAAAAGGCCGAGTAAAGCAAAGCGCGGCGCAAGCGACCATCCGGGCGCAATTCAGTATCGCGATTCTCCAATCGGTCCCTGATCAAATGGGGGGCCGCTCACAGTTTACCCTTCGTTGAGAGGACGCCTTGGATCGCGGGGTCGACCGTGACCGACTGGGCCAGGGCGCGGGCCGTGGCCTTGAACAGTGCCTCGATGATGTGATGGGCGTTGCGGCCGTAATGCAGGCGCAGGTGCAGCGTGAGGCCGGCGTGCATGGCCAGCGCCCGGAAGAAATCCTCGGTCAGCTCGATGTCGAACTCCCCGACCTTGCCCTTAGGCAACTCGACCCGGAACTCCAGATGGGGGCGCCCGCAAAAATCGACGACGCATTCGGCCAACGTCTCCTCCATCGGCGCCGCAGCCTGGCCGAAGCGCGCCATCCCGGCCTTGTCGCCCGCGGCTTGGGCCAGGGCCTGGCCGAGCGTGATGCCCAGGTCCTCAACCAGGTGGTGCTGGTCGACGTGAAGGTCCCCTTTGCCGCGCACTTCCAGGTCGAAGCGGCCGTGGCGGGCCATTAGCTCCAGCATGTGGTCGACGAACCCGACACCGACCGATCCGGTGAGCTCGCCGCGGCCATCGAGGTCGACGCTGACCTGAATGTCGGTCTCCTTGGTTTTGCGGTGGACGGTGACGGCGCGTTTGCGTGTGGACATTTCGGGGCTCCCGGGCGATAGGAAATCAACCCAACCATGCCAAAACGCCGACCCGCCGCCAAGCGGAAAATCCTACCCGCGAAACTCGCGGGGGGACGCGCAACGATCTAAAGGCACCTCTAGAAACTCAGTCCCGGGAGGGACGATTGCTTTCAGCCCGCCACGCAAGTGGCGGGAAATCAAACCGATGATGATTTGGAGTCCCGTAGGGACGACTGCAAACCGGATTCTTAAGAGGTTCCCCTACAGCCAACGCGCCCTCTGGTGATTTGGATTGCAGCTGGGCCTTATAGCGGGCGCAATCATGTCGGCGTTCGAACCCGCCGAACCATGAGACTCAGGGCCAGCATCCCGCCAAGTGCCAGCGCGGCCAGGACAAGTACAAGGTAGGAGGAGAGCGAGGCGAACCAGTAGGGCCGGTCGGGCCAGTCGGCCTGTTGTTGGATGTACCACAGATCAAGACGGTCGTGGCCGTCGACCGGATAGACCTCCGGCGCGGTGGGCTCCTTGGGGGCGGTCCAGGGGAGGTAGTGGCGTTCGTACACAAACGGAATCGAATCGCCGGTTTTGGCTCGATGACGGGCCGATGCGGCCAGGTGCAGGTTGAAACGCAGGGGACACAGTTGAGGGTCCCAGACCGTGTTTTCCTGGGCGAAAATCGGCTTGTTACCCAGCACTCGGGCCAGCGCGGTATAATCGAAGGCGACGGCGACCAGTTGAACCCACAGCCCCAGCAGCACCACCAACACCCCCAGCCGCCGTACCCTAGAATGGAGGTCCCCGAACCGCTCGATCCAAATGCCCACCGGCAACATCAGCAGCGGCGCGAGGGCGTGCAGCCGGCGCGGTCCCCACGTCTCGTCGGCCCAGGGACGATTGTGCAGGTGCGCCACCCCCAACACCAGCATCAGTGCCCAGACCGGCCGCATCGCGGGGAAACGCCGCCAAAACGCCGCCCAGAACCACAGGCCGATGATGATCGGCGGGCTGAAGAGCAGCAGACTCTTGCCGGGGCTGAACAGGACCGCCCACAGTGCTTCCCACAGCGGAAAGGGCGTCAATTCGGCCGACATCCCATAGCGTCCCTCCCACAGCCAGCCCCCGTATCGCCAGCGATTGGTCCCCAGGAACAGGATCGCCCCGACCGCCGCGCATGCGACGACCGCTGCCAGGCACCGCCGCGCCGAGGGGTGGGACGCCGCGCCGCCGCCTTGCCCCAGGAGCCAAAATCCCGCCAGGACCAGCGCGACCGCATGAAGCGGCCCGGTGATTTTCGTCAGCGCAAGGGCCGCCAGCGAGATGCCGAAGCCAAGTGCCGCGCCCATCGTGGGTCGTTCCCGGTAGCGCAAGAGCACCCACACCCCTGCCAACGTCCACAACGTCTGCTGGGTCTCCATGCCGAACTTGGCGTAGGGCCAAATGGTGGTCGTGAAAGCCAGCAGCAGGGTGAGCAGAACCGCCACGCGCCGATCGCGATAAAGCTCCAGCACCAACCCATAGAAGACCAGGCAGAGGACCGTCGTCAACAGCGGGATGACGAACACATAGCCCAACTGACGCAGGCCCGGAAGTCGCCCGGCTCGATCGAGACCAACCTTGAGCACCGCCAGTGGAAGGTAAGCCGCGACCTCGAGCGCGCCGCCCTGCGTATAGGGTTCGATCCCGCCCGCCTCGCGCGGCCCCGTTGTCCCTCGGACCAGGGCCTCGGCCTGGGCGATGTTCTGCCCCTCATAGCCGAAACCCAGCTTGGAGCCCGTCAGCCCAAAGACCCCCAACAACACCGCCGCAAGGGCCAGCGCGACGGCAAGGTCTGAACGACGACGGCGAGGGTCCGGGCCGGAGTGGGTCATGGAAAAAAGGGTGACCCAATGCGTCGTGTTTCGCAACCACATCCCGACCGGCGGCGCGGCCGAATCAAATTGAAAAGGCCTCCCGTGGGGGAGGCCGGTTCAGTCATCCATGGGATTTGAGGGCGAGACGGTTCGGCGCCGGGTTCTATTCGTAAATCAGCCAGTCCCTGACCGCGTTGCCGCCGATCTCGACCGCGACGTTGCCGAACTGGATGTCCGAGTTGTTCTCATTGGCCAGCGAGAGCCCCGCGGGGCTGCCGGCGGCTTCCATCGCGTACGTGACGATGGTGGAAGTCTCCCCCACCGCCTGATCGGAAATGTCGAACACGAAGAATGCGATGGGCCTGGCGAGGTTCAGGTTGGCCGTGGGGTCGGCATAGACCACGAAATTGAATTGGCCGGGGACAACTGGATTGCCCAGCACGTTAAAGCCGAGGGCACCCAGGCCCGACTGAATCTCGGGGTTTGATAACACGTTGGAGTCATACATCAACTCGCCGTTGATCCCGGCCACCACTTCGGTGGCGCTCACATCCAGGGAGAAACTGACCTGTTGCCCCGCAAGGCCGATCACCGTGACTTCGGGGCTGTTGACGTCGGTCCATCCCACCGGCCCCAGAAATAGGGCGGCCAAAATCATCAAACACCACCGTCCCCGATTAAACTTGCAGATCATGAATCCTCTCCTCTCCTTCAGACGAAGCTCTAAGTCGAAAAAAGCACGAAAGTACAAGATTGGCGAATTCCCGTCCCTTTCCACACATTGTCACGCCCATAGGTGTATATCGGTTCGGCGGGCCGAACTCAACCTATTTTTGAGAACCTCGGACGAGCCATTGCGCGCCCGCGTCGCTGTGATATGCTCAATTGGCATCCGGTGCCGGACGGCCTTTCTTAATCCCGGTCCATATCCCCCTTCCGCCGATCGCACGTCCCCGATGCGCCTGCTGATATTCCTCGACACCGATTACCTCAGCGGCCCAGCCTGGTTGGCCCTCGATTTCAGCGTGGAGGCCCTCGCGAGGGGCCATGAGGTGCTCATGCTGGGGTTGCGGCGTGGCCCGGGGGGCGGCCCAAATCCCCACGCGATTGCTCCACGAACGCTTTCGGTTCGATCCTGGGGTCCTGGGCCAATTCCGGGCGGTCCTCGACGAGTTCCAGCCCGACGTCTATCAGAGCCACGGCTACAAGGGCAGCCTGCTGGGGCTGACGGCGCGCCGTCGCGGGGTGCCCTGGCAGGTGGTTTTTCACGGATTTACGTGGGAGAACTGGCGCGTGCGGTTCTATCACGCCCTCGACGTGCGCTGGCTGTGCCGGGCCGACGAAGTCATCGTCGTCTCGCCGGAGTTCGGCCGTCGGCTCGCCGCCAAGGGGGTTGGCCCCAGCCGCATCCGGTGGGTCCTCAACGCGATTTCCGAGGCCGCCTTGCGGGCGAGCCGTGGAGAAGATGACCCGCGACGGCTCTGGCTGGGAGACGCCCCCGATGACGCCGTGCTGGCGGGAGTGATCGAACGCTTCTGCCCCGAGAAGGCCCCCGAACGGCTCTTGGAGGCGTTTGACCGCGCCGCGGCCGAGTGCCCGGCCCTGTAGGGCGTATTGGTGGGCGAGGGGCCGACCTGGAAGGCGTGCCGGACCCGGGCCTCGCGGCTGCGCTCGGCGCAGCGGCTCGTTCTGGCGGGACTTCGCCAAGACCTCGCCGCGGTCTATAACGCCCTCGACATGCTCGTCATCCCCTCGCGCAGCGAAGGGATGACCACGGTCCTGCTCGATGCGATGCTGATGGGCGTGCCGGTCGTCTCCACGCGCGTGGGAACGGTTCCCCAGATCGTGCGCGACGGCGAGACCGCATTGCTCGTCCCGATCGATGACACCCAAGCCCTGGCCGATGCCATCGCGCGACTGGCCGCCGACAAGCCGTTGCGCCGGCGTTTGGCCGACCTCGGCCCAGGCTTTCGCGCGGGGCCGCCTGACCGCGGCGGCGCGCGCCGCGGTGATCCTCGATCACTGCCGCTGCCTCATCGAGTGCCGCCCACTGCCCGAAGTGGACTGGCCGGGGACCGGATAGGGGGCGCCCGCCGACTGGCCCTTCAGCCGAGGAATGTGTTGAAAACGATCTCTATAAGAGTTAAAAGGCCAGTTCCATCACCCGCATTTCGCGCCCGAAGCGTGTTGATTGAGAGTCCCCAGGCTTGCCTGGTTAAGAGAATGGCCATGTTGGACAGTAATCGAATCGAGAGCTACAGACGAGACGGCTTCCTATCCGGCATTCGCGTGATGACGGATTCGGAGATTCGACAATACCGCGACGGCTTTGACGCTCTGGAGGCGAGGGAGGGGTGCCAGAAATCCGCAAATCAGTTGGCGGACCCACATTTCGATCACCGCTTTGTCTGGGATATCGCCACGCATCCCGACATCCTGGATTGCGTCACGGCCCTTATCGGTCCCAACGTGTTTCTGCTGTCCTCCCATTTCTTCTGCAAGCACGGGCCCGACGATAAGTTCGTGGCTTGGCATCAGGACCTGCGCTACTGGGGCCTGGAACCGCCCGTGGCCGTCTCGGCCTGGTACGCCGTCGACGATAGCGACGTGGAAAATGGTTGCATGCGCGTGGTCCCGGGTTTCAATCGGGACCGATTGCTCGAACACGGCAAGTCGGGACAAGAAGGGAACCTGCTGACGATCAATCAAGAAGTCGAGGTTGACGAGCAGGATGAGGAGCGGGCGGTCAATTGCGTGCTCAAGGCGGGTGAGATTTCGCTGCACGGCGGAACGGTGGTCCATGGGAGTTTGCCGAACCGTTCGACGAGACGCCGCTGCGGGTTGGCCATCCCCTACATTCCCACCCACCTCAAGCCGACCGCGCCGGGTCCGATTGGGACGGACCTGAAGTGGCGGCCCATTTTGGTGCGGGGCGTGGACCGCGAGAAGCATTTCGAGCCCGTGCAGTGCCCATTTCCGATGCGGGGCGAGCCATAAGCCATCAACTTTTGCGCCCGCGTCGAGGGCGCGATCGTGCAACCCGAGCCTCCTCGAGTGAAAGGACGCGGTCTTGAACTTCATTGACTGGTTGATCGTCATTGGGCTCAACGGGGGCATCATCGGATACGGCTTTTATCTGGCTCGCGGGGTTCGTTCCAGTGCCGATTGGTTCCTTGCCGGACGCCAACTACCGTGGTGGATCGTCGGGCTCTCGATGTACGCGACGGCCATCGACGCGAGCGACCTCATCGCCGATTCGGGCGCAACGTACACCCTCGGTTTCCGCTACTTCGTCGCCAACATGGTCGGAATCGTGGCGGGCTGGGCCCTCGCCGCTTATTTCGTGTTCCTGCCGATGTACCGCGCCGGGATGTACACGAACGCCGAATACCTCGAAGCCCGATACGGCCCCACGGCCCGGGTCCTGTGCGCGTTCGTCCAGGTCCAGTACCGCACGCTCGTCCTGGGCATCATGGGCGTCTCGCTCTGTTGGACGTTGAACGTCGTCTGCGGGTGGGATCAGTCACGGGCCATGCTGACGGTCGCCGGCGTCGCCATCTTCGCCAGCATCTACACGGCATGCGGCGGATTGCGCTCGGTCGCGGTCACCGACGTGCTCCAGTTCGTGGTGATGACGCTCGCGGCCCTGATCATCTGGTTTATCGTCTTCGGCAAGGTCGGCGGCTGGAGCGGCGTGGAGGAACGTCTCACTCGCGCCGACCCGGAACTCGAGCAGCTCCTCCACGTGGGGTCCGACCTCCCATCGGTCGAGGACGTCAGTCAAAGCACGCAACAACAGATCGATCGCAAGCTCCTGCTGGGCGGCGTGTACCGCGCGGAGGACGGAACCATCACCCGGAGGACGCCGAGCTGGGTTTTCGCCCTCGGTTTTCTCATCCTGGGCATCGGCTATTCCATCGTGAACCATACGCAGAGCATGCGGATGTTCGCCTCAAAGAGCGAGTGGGACCTTAAGATGTCGGTTGTCGTGGCGGGCCTGGCGATGATCGTCATGTCGTACTTCAACCTTACGATGGGCATCCTGGGGCGGGCGTGGGTGCCCGACCAAACGACCCTCCCCGGCGGTAATCATGACAAGATCTATCCGTTTCTCGTCAGTCAAATCGAAACGATCGGCCTCAAGGGCATTGTCGTGGCCGGGATCTTTGCCGCGTCGTTTTCGACCTATGACTCGATCGGCTCCTCGCTCTCCGCGCTGCTGACACGCGACGTCTACGCACGATTGTTCGTTCGCGACCGAGACGATCACCACTACCTGCGCGTCGGGCAGTGGCTGACGCCGGTGGTTATCGGCATCTCCTTCCTCTACGTGCCGTTTCTCCTGGAGGGAGACATGCTGCTCAAGTTTTTTGCGCTGACGAGCACGTTCGTGGTCCCGTTATTGACGCTCTTTATCATGGGGAGGTTCACGAGGGTTCATCGTTCTTCGGGTGTCATCGGGCTGTTTATTGGGTCCGCTTACGGCATCGTGCGATTATCGGCTCCCCTCATCGCGGAGAAGTGGGGGGTCGCCATTCTCCCGAGCTTCATGGTCGATCAGTATGCGGCCTATCCGCTCGCGATGCTCATCACGGCCGCATCGATGTTGCTGGTCTCGCTCGTGAGGGGCTTCGAGCCGCGTGGAGCAGCGCTCGGGAGCGGGTACGAGGAACAGGGCGCCTGGCTGCGCTCGAGCCGGCGGGCGGTCCAGGATCTGAAACGCGAAGAAGCTGCGGCGCCGGCCGCATCCCCTGGCGCGAGACGGCCCACGCCCGCCGTCCTGGTCTGCCTGGTGCTGGCCCTGGGGTGTTATCTGTGTTTTATCCAGTTTTGGTAAGATGAGGGACGATGAAGATCGATCGAGTCGAAGTCCGGGTCGTGGGTCCGAAGGTCAAGCGCTACACGTGGTCGCACGACATCCCCGAACAGTACATGACCAATACATTGGTGCGCATCTACACCGACGAAGGCGTCGAGGGCGTCGGTGCCGTGGCCAACTATACGTCGTATGATTACGACCGCTACACGGCCGAGACGCTGCGCCATCTCATCCCGATCCTGATCGGTAAGGACCCCTTGAAGCGCGAGACGATCCTGAGGGAGATCTGGCCGCGCGTCTTCCCATTGCCTCCGGGCGCGGTGGCCGCCATCGACATCGCGCTGTGGGACCTGTTTGGCAAAGTGTGCAACCAACCGATTTATCGGCTCCTCGGCGGGGCGCGCGACAGCATGACGGCCTACGCGAGCACGCCCATGTTCGAGGACGTGCCCGCCTATTTGAGATTCGTCGAGGAGTGCATCGCGCAGGGTTTCAAGGCGATCAAGTTCCACTGCTGGTGCCTTCCCGAAAAGGACCTGGCCCTCGCGCGCGCCGTCAAGAAAGAACACCCCGGCGACGACGTGAAGTTCATGCTCGACGTCGAGAACAACTACACCCGCGACGACGCGCTGCGGGCCGCCCACGAACTCCAAGACATCGGCTTCGAGTGGTTCGAGGCGCCGCTCTTCGACTACGACCTGGAGGGCTACCGCAAGATTACGAACGCCGTCGATATCTCCATCCTCCCCTCCGGCAACTGGTTTCAGGACCTCCACACGTTCAATCACGCCCTGACTTGCGGGGCCTGGTCGGTCGCCCGTACCGACGTGACGGTCATGGGCGGCTTCACGCAGGCGCGCAAGGCCATGGCCCTGGTCGAGGCGGTGGGCATGCGCTGCGAAGTGATGTCGTGGGGTTTCACGCTGGTCTCGGCCGCGAATTTTCACCTCATGCTCGCCCACAACCTGAGCAACTACTTCGAGCAAGCCGTGCCTTACGATTCGTATGAATACGGCATGAAGCAAGTGATCCGCACCGGGCCGGACGGAACGGTCCAGGCGCCACGGGGTCCGGGTCTGGGCTTGGAGATCGACTGGGAGGCCATGGAAGCCGCCACGATCCATACGATTGCCAGTGGATCGTGACGTGAATTACCGGGTCATGATGTTCTCGGCCCGGGCTTCTACGAGGCCGCCGGCTGGAGCTGGGATTGAAAGAAATCGGTCGCGCTCTCCCAATCGAGCGGTAGCCCAACTGGGCGACCCGTCGCGGCCGATATCTGCGCGGCCCAACCGATCTCGGCGAAGACCGCCGATCGCGCGAAGCTCAAAGGCGACGCCTCCCGCTTCCGGATGCATTCCATGAAATGGCCCACGCAGGCGTCGGTCTGGTGATAGATGACGTTGCCGCTATCGGGCGTGCTGAGCCCCGGAGGCCAGGCCAACTCGGCGAGGTTTTCGCGGGCGCAACGCTCCGCATCGAGAGGATAAACCCAGCGCCGCCCCGTCGCCCGTTGCGACCAATACCGGACCTTGAGAGGTTGGTCGATCTGCGAATCGAAAATCAGCCCCCCTTCGGTCCCCGACAGGTTGTGATACGCGTCATAGCCGTTGGAATCGTCGATGTTGCCCAGACACAAGCCGGTCGCGCCGTTATCGAAGCGGACCATGATGTTCCAGACCGGCTCCGGCTCGAACGGCCTGACGCTCGCCTCCATGCTCGTCGCGAAGACCTCGGCCGGACGCGCCTGACTCGCCATCAGCCACACCATCGCGGACAATGAATGGACGATGCCCATGCCGATCGCGTCGCCCATCAGGTCGCGGCTCAACTTCCAAGCCTTGCCGCCGGCGATGTTCACCGGATGACGATAGTTGATCTGAATCTGGGTAATCTTGCCGAACTCGCCCGCGGCGACCATCTCGCGCAAGCACTGTTCCATCGGGTCGAAATAGAGGATGTAATCGACGAACGTGATCTGTTCCGGTCGCCGGCGTTCCAACTCGATCTGACGGCGGAATTCGTCAAAACCCGTCGCGCAGGGCTTCTCGCAAAAAACGTGCTTGCCGGCCTTCTGGGCCTTCATCGCCTGCTCGCCATGAAACCGGTTGGGGCTGGCGATCACAACCGCCTCGATCTCGGGCCGCTCAAGCATGGCGTCGTAATCGTCGGTCCATAGGTCGCTCGCAAGGCCCGCTGCTTCGAGCGCGCGAACGGTGCTTGCGCGGTTGGGTTGAAAGAGCGCCAGGATTTCCGCGTCATCCCGCTCGGCGAGCCGCTTCATCAACTCGCCGCCCATCCAACCCGCGCCAGCGAAGCCCACGCCAATTTTTTTCATCTCTCCCTCTCCTCCAAGTGCCAGAGCATCCGGGCAAAAAAATCCCCCCTCAATCGGGGCGGGTTCTTCCCCAGAGCGTGGGCGCGACCCCCTCGCGCCGCGGGCTGGTCGTTTATGCGGAACTCTTTGCGTCGGCGCTGAATTGCGCCATCAATGCCGCGTCCTCGGCGATGCAGCCGCCGTATTCGGCGCACATCTCGCATTCGCCCTCGCCATTGCAATCGGACTGGTAGTCTCGGACCTCTCCCTTGAGTCGATCGAGCAGGGTCTTATCGTTCTTGAGGACCCGCCCCAGCCGGAAGATGGCATGGGCCGATTCGGGGCTGAGCAGGTGTTCGAGCTTGCAGGCATCGGCCAAGGCGACGCCCTTGGGGATGTTCAGGATGTCCTCGAAGAAATCGGCCATCACCAGAAAATGGCGCTCGACGGTGCGGGCCAGGGCCATTCCCTCCTCGGTCAGGCTCAACATCCGCTTGGAGTCTTCGACGATGTAGTTGCGCTCCTTGAGCATCGAGATGCGCTTGGAGGCCGCCGCGCGCGTGATGTCGAGGTGCTCGGCCACGTCGGTCACCCGCGCGTAACCGTTGTCCTTGCGCAGGTGCATGATCGTCATCAAATAATGGGCCGCCGAATGGGTCAGTTCGCTCTGCTCGAAGGCCCGCCAGGCGGAGTTGTCATTGGATAATACTGACATCGAGGTAATCTTCTCGGTGTAAAACGCGAATCACGGGAATAATCGGTCTATTTAGCGGTCCGCGGACCATGCTTGAACCTTCAGCCACCTAACACGGCTATCCCCCGCCGACCGTTCACTTATGTTAGCTCATGCACCATCCGGACATCAAGTCAAAATCCACGGGGGCACCCCCCGCCGCTTTTCCGGCCCCCCTTCCGCCTGCGAGGCTTGCCGGCGAGAAATGCCGCCAGGCAGTTCCCAGCTTTATCAGTGTTAATCCGTAAAATCCGTTAAATCAGCGTCCCATTTCTTCAGTCCGGCGTACGAGACTTGCCCCGATCTTGGCCTGGGATCGACCTGCCCCGTCCGGTGATCCCAGCCCAGCCCAGCCCATCGTGTCTACCGGGCCTTGATTTTGAGGAGGTCCGTCGTCTGCTGAACGGCGTCGTTCATGGCCGCGCGGGTCGCCTGGCCCAGGGCGCTGGCGGCGAATTCGGCGTTGCCCTTGCCGATGCCGAAAACGCTGACCCCGCTGGTCGAAGAAACCGTCGTGAACGTGCCCGATGACATGAAGGCGCCCAAGATCCGGCTGTTCTTGCCGTTGACCACGCGCAGGTCCAGCCCGACCATGCCGCTGCGCTTGACGTCCCCTTTCTCGTAGGTCGGGTTGGCGATGGCGACGCCGGCGCCCGTGTAACCCAAGGCCTTGCTGCCGGTGGCCAGGCCCGCCAGCCCGACGATCGCCCCAATCCCGCCCAGCGATCCGCCCTTCTTCTCCTCCGACAGGTCGGCCGTTTCGTTGAACTCGGTCACGGTCCCCCGGATGATGTAGGGTCCGAGCTCGCCTTCCTCCAGCGCGCAGGTGTAGCTTCCGTCCGCGTTTTTCGTGATCGCGTCGGCCTCAATGAGCTGGATGTTGCCGCTGCGCGTGAGGGCGGTTCGGAGTTGCTCGGCCATGCCCGCGCCCACCTGTGCTCCGGGGCCATGCTGCTGGACCGGATTGCCCTCAAGGCCGCCACCTTGGGTGCCGCTGTCAAGTATGCCGCCCACGCCCCCGCGAGGGGCCGGTGCCGAGGCCGCGCCCGTACCCGAAATCTCGCCCGATGCGCCGTAAACCAGGGGCTCGACGGCGACAACGAAGGTGGGCACTTGCGGGTCGTACGGAATCGAGACGATCTCGACCTGGGCCGCCGCCGGCACCCCGGTCTGAGCCTGAGCGGCCCCACGGTCGACCGAAGCCGTCTCGCAGCTCGCGGCCAGGAGCAATGACGCGGGGATTATCAGAACCATCCATGTCCATTGAATGAGTCGTATCACGACGCTTCTCCCATCGAAAAGGAATCGATGCGCGCCGTCCCCGGCACGCTCATACGCAACGTATAACAAATCCACGGAGACGGCTCAATGAAAACGCCCGGCCCCGAGCGCGCTCGCGCATCCGGCAAGGATTAGCAGAGCCAGCGGGACCGGGATCGCGATACGTTCGATGATGCGCTTTCCCTGAAAGTGGGCTGAGAAAACTAATTTCAGTCTGTCACTAAAGATAGACCGCACCGCGGCGGTGTCAATCATCATTTCACCATTCCCCACCACCGTATCTTAGCCAAGCTTCTTCTCCGACACTGGCCGATTCGTCTAGCTCCATTATCCACAATTCTTGCCCGTGCATGCCATCGTCAGCGCTGAAAAGCAATAAATCATCGATCACTGTAATCTTTGATATATTCGATGAGTTTGTTCCTGGATGTATATCACCTGCCATGATGGTCCCCAATTCGATCCCGTCGCTTACCACATTTCGCGTCCATTCTGACGATCATCCGCGGTGAAATAAGCCCTGCCACCAAATGCAGTAAGGTTTTGCGGAAACGAACCCTTACGCCCCGGCCAGATATCCTTCAGGAGATCGGTGCCTTCGAATGTTCCATTTGATATCCATAGTTCGAGTCCATCCCGTGTTGGATTCTCACTCCCAAACCCCGCGACAAAGAGTCTTCCGTCAACACCCACGAGTTCATATGGTGCCACAGGTCCAATCCTGATATTCTGTCCATTGGATTGATACTTTGCCAAGGTACTGTTAGTTGTAAAGTATAATTCGCCGTTGTGGACACCGTATATCTCATCCGTCGACTCCTCTTTTACTGTGCCGTCGGTAGTGCTGTCGCTTTTCCAGAACTCGGAATCAAGAAACGCGCCACCCCTATAATGGTAATCCACTCTAAAGAATAGCTCGCCCTGGAATTCAGTCATATCCCGAATGAATGTTTGCTGAAATCCGGTTGCTGGCATGACCTTAAGGACGGCCAGTTTGCCGTCCACCAGTGTTCCCAGAACTGATTGATTAAGATCGCTTCTTAATACGGCATAAAACGCATCGCCGATCGACGTTAATGCGTCAAGCCGATCAAAATCGATGAATCCGACCCTCACCGTTCCCGCCGCGGCCCCATCCGTCTTGTAGAGGTTCTCCTTACTCCTCACAAAATACAACTCACCTTGAAATTCATGGAAATTCATAATATCCAAGTTATGAGGACCTAGTCCAAGAAAATCCAGAACTTCAGTGCCTTCATTCGTCCCATCACTCGTCCATATTTGTTTTCCGTAAATCGGATCCATTGCGAGCAAGTATAGTTTCCCCATAAACGTTGTCATGGGCGTCAGGTCGCGACCGATTACGCCAATGGAAGAACCGGTTTCACCAGGATAAATGTCCTTCACCATCTCCGTTCGCTCACCGTCGGTCCTCCATAACTCCAGCCCATGAACTCCATCATCAGCCGTGAAGTAAAGGACCCTATTCAGTTCCGTGAGCTGATCCGGATCGGAACTGTCAGGACCTTGCTTGATGTCCAAGACAAGCGCCAGTGCCGTCTGATCAGCGGAGCCGTTATTCCGCCACAATTCTCGGTCCGTTTCGGAATGAAAAGCGGTAAAATAAGTAAACTCACCCGCCTTTGTAAACCCATGGGGATCAGAGCTACCTTCGGGATTGATATCCTTAAGAACCGGAGGGCTGGCGGAACAAAGGAGAGGAGAGCAAGACAATATCAAGGTGAACAACAAGACGGATGCCGGAGCATAAAGGCGGTTAACCCCTGGCAGCTTACCCATGCGCGTTGATGAACTATCGATTTTCGCTAGTAACACAGCCGTCACTCACTTCTTAGGGAGATAAATGCCTGACACCCAACACACCCACTGAGCCACAACCTCTTCTCACGAGCGAACAGTATAACCTGACTGGCATCGCACGATCGCGGAATTCCGCACACATCGAAGAACAGGTAACGGGGCCTGCTTCAGATAGCACTCCACCATTGAAACATCCCGCCACCACCGCGTCAACCCACAAAACTCAAAATGCATGTTGTAAAACTACGCACGACGCATGAAAGACGATCGGGACGGAGGGGGATGCCTTGGGATTGAGATCATGTCCCGTCCGCCCGCGAGATCCGGCAAATCGCGGCTCGCCCCGGATTCGAAGCGATCACCCTGGACCGCCCTCGATTTAGGGCTTGACGCGTTCCGGCAGGTTGATTTAGAAAGGGTTACGAGTGGGAGGATGCCCGGCGGCGATGCGCGGGCCGCTTCCCCGGTTCTTTGGGAACAAGCGAAAGGCCGTGATGAGGAGTAGTAGGCTGGACGGGTGCGCCTTGAGAGAGCTGCCGGGTGGTGCGAGGCAGTGGGCGTCGCGGTTGAACTGACCTCGGAGCCGCGTGGGTGAAGGGTGAATCAGCGGGCTTGATGCCCCGATTCCCCTGCGTAATCCGCGCCGGTTGGTCCCCGTTAACCGACCCGAATGAAGGGTGTGCGCGCCTGTCGGTCCGCGCACCGAATCAGGGTGGTACCGCGCTCATGAAATTTTCGGCGCCCCTGGGTCCATGATCAAGACTCAGGGGCGCTTTGTATTGTTCGCCGGCTCAGAGCGGCGATCCGCGGAATGGCAAAGCCATCCGAAATCACGGCGGACAGACCGACTAGGCCAATGATTAAACTCATCGCCGTCATCGTGCTGGTGTTGATCGTTGGAGCACTCGTGGTTCGCGCGGCTCGTAAGTGATGTTGGAAGATCGATAAAAATGGGAAGAGCACGTTTAGGCATGTTGTGATGGTCATCTTTATTTACACATCCTCGGACCGAATGGGATTCGCCTCCACGTTCCACATCTCCGGGCGACTGCGCCCCGACTCGGCGGTTTCTCGTCCCGGCCTTCCCCATTGAACAGGGGCCGGTCATTCGCTCCACCCCCATCCCTGATGAATATGAGAGGTAAACGACCATGACAGACCAAGACCGCGTCATCATCTTTGACACGACGCTTCGCGACGGCGAGCAATCGCCGGGGTTCAGCATGAACCTCAACGAGAAGTTGGAGATGGCCCATCAGCTCGCCCGCCTGGGAGTCGACGTGATCGAGGCCGGCTTCCCGATCACCTCGCCGGGCGACTACGAAGCCGTCCACGAAATCTCGCGTCAGGTCGAGGGGCCGACGATCTGCGGCCTGGCGCGCACGCTCGAAAAAGACGTCATCCGCGCTGGCGAGTCGCTCGGTCCCGCCGCCAAAAAGCGCATCCATACCTTCATCGCCACCAGCAAGGTGCACGTCGAGAAGAAGCTGCGCATGAGCAGGGAGAAGGTGATCGAAACGGCCTACAACGCCGTCAAGCTCGCCACCAGCTTCACCGACGACGTCGAGTTCAGTTGCGAGGACGCCGGGCGCACCGATTGGGACTACATCGTCGAGGTGCTGACGGCCGCGATCGAAGCCGGCGCGACCACGCTCAACATCCCCGACACGGTCGGCTACTGCGTCCCCGAGCAATTCGGCGCTTGCATCCGCAACCTCCGCGAACGGACGCCCGGCATCGAAAACTGCGTCATCTCGGTCCACTGCCATAACGACCTGGGCCACGCCGTGGCCAATTCGCTGGCGGGCGTCAAGGCCGGCGCGCGCCAGATCGAATGCACGATCAACGGCATCGGCGAGCGCGCGGGCAACACCTCGCTCGAGGAGGTCGTGATGATGCTCAAGGTTCGGCGCGACTACTTCGGCGTGGATACGACGATCAACGCCGAAGAGATCTACCGCGCCTCGCGCCTGCTCAGCCGCATCACCGGCCAGCGCGTCCAGGCCAACAAGGCCATCGTCGGCGCCAACGCGTTCGCTCACGAGGCGGGCATCCACCAGGACGGCATGATCAAGGAACGCACGACCTACGAGATCATGCGCCCCGAGGACGTGGGCTGGACCGGCGAGTCGATGGTCTTGGGCAAACACTCGGGCCGCAACGGCCTGGCCCGGCGCATGGAGGAGCTCGGCATCCGCGGCCTCGGCCCCGACGACATCAGCCACGTCTGGGACCGGTTCAAGGACCTGTGCGACCTCAAGAAGACCGTCTACGACGAGGACCTGTTGGCGTTGGTCGAGGACGAAGTGGCGCGCTCGGCCGCCACCTATCAGCTCGAAGACCTCGACGTGCGCGCGCGGATGAACGACGGTATCCAGGTGCGAGTCCGGGTGCGCTGCGGCCCCGACGACGTGCGCGAGGCCGCCTGCGAGGAGGGCGACGGCCAGGTCGACGCCCTCTACCGCGCCCTCGATTCAATCAGCGACCACGCCATCCGCCTGCTCGATTACGGCATCGAATCGGTGACCAGCGGCAAGGACGCGCAAGGGCGGGTCAACGTCCTGATGTCGATCGACGGCCAGGAAATCCGCGGCGTCGGCTTGGCCACCGACATCATCGTTGCGTCGGCGCACGCGTATCTGAACGCGCTGAACCGGTTCTTGATGTTCAAGGAGATCAACAACCGCGTGGCGGCGGAGACGCCGTGAATTGGAAGAGCGAGGGGAAGTCTCGTTTTAGTGGCCATTGACCAATTGGTTCTTCACCCCATCCAGAATCGATTCGATATCCTGCTTGGTGACGGAGGGAAAGTCATCCAGTTTCTCTTCGACGACCTGAACGAGCAGATCAACGAGGATCTCGTCGACGACTATCTTCGTATTCG